>OLRO01000003.1_pt1 | contig 322305 bp, 382 predicted proteins | sample 1673131 | NCBI WGS metagenome assembly OLRO01 (sample SAMEA3136757, study PRJEB25190) | human gut metagenome | biome: human gut; feature: human-associated habitat; material: faeces | place: Austria | collected 2013 | reverse complement strand
AGTACAAGCAGCAGGATGAGGATGTGCTTTCATATGCATTATTCCCACAGGTTGCGACAGAGTTCTTCAAGTATAGAGAAGCTCAGCAGACAAAGGTTGATCCTACAAAGGCAGATACAGCTAATAAGGCTTATCCAGTCTAATAATTAATATAATAGACCGTCATGTGCGCAAAAGCGTATGTGGCGGTCTTTTTTTGCAGCGAAGCTGCGTAGAGACTTGACCTGCAAAAAAAGCAGGCAGCAAGCCTGCAATCCAGAATGTTTCTCTTGATATAAATTCATTTTGCATGTAAAATTAAACAGTATAATTAAGCAAAAGGAGCACGATTGTGATTAAGTTAGAACGATTTGAAGTCATGAATATGAATAATGCCATCAGAGGTGCAAGAAATCCATTGAACAGCTGGGCAAGAATGGACAGTTACTTTGATGAGGAAGGAAAATTTGTTTTTGGTCCTAATGATCTTGACCTTGCCAAGAGATTATGTAAGGCAGGCTCAGACCACAGAAAGTTCATAAGACAGATATTTGTTACAGTCGATATAACAGCACCACTTTACTGGTGGAAGGAATACGATACATATAAGGTTGGAACAGTTGCCAATTCAACAAGTACAATGCACAAGATTCACAGCAAGCCTTTTGAGATGTCTGATTTCAGTACAGACCATATGACTGATGCCGCTCTTGATATGATGCAGAAGAATATTGATTTTCTGGAAGGAATCAGAACACAGTTTGTAGAGACTAAGGACAAAGCATTATGGTACAGCATGATACAGCTTCTTCCTGAAAGTTATAACCAGATGAGAACATGTACTCTCAATTATGAGAATCTTGTTGGAATATATTATTCTAGAAAGGGTCATAAGCTTGCAGAGTGGCATACCTTCTGTGACTGGGTAAAAGAACTGCCATATTTTGAAGAGCTTTTTATAGATAATGAATGATTTAGAACAACATACAGATGTATTAAATCTCATAAGAGTTAGAATGTCAGGACTTAGCAAGGGACATAAAAGAATAGCAGAGTATATTCTGGCTAATTATGAAAAATGTGCATTCCTTACTGCGGCAAAGCTGGGAGAAGTTGTTGGAGTAAGTGAGTCTACGGCAGTGAGATTTCCGGCAGCATTGGGGTTTTCAGGGTACCCGGAGTTCCAGAAAGCGTTAGAAGACATTTTGCAAGAAAAAATTCACTCATTCGATAGAATAGATGTATTTAATTCACACATGACAACCAATATGGTCGTGAATAATGTTATGTCAATGGATGCAAGAAAGATAGAGCATACATTAAAGTCATTTGATACAGCATCGTTTGATATGGCTGTTGAGGATATAATGGCTGCAGAAAGCGTGTATATAATTGGAGCGAGGTCGTGCGAACCACTAGCAGAATTCTTTGGGTATTATCTTAGGTTGGTCAAGAAAAATGTACAGGTGGTAAAGACTGGCAATACCAACGAATTATTTGAACAGATGATGTACATAGGTGAAGGTGATGTTGCAATAGGTATCAGCTTTCCCAGATATTCAATGCGAACGCTTAAAGCAATGGAATTTGCCAATAACAGGAAGGCGAGAGTTATTGCCATAACAGATTCAGTACACTCACCAATGAATATGTATTCATCATGTAACCTGTTTGCAAGAAGTGATATGGCGTCAATAGTTGATTCACTTGTTGCACCAATGAGTCTTATTAATGCTTTAATAGTATCAATATGCCTTAAGAATAGTGAACAGGTAGTAGAGAATATTGAGAAGATTAACACGTTTGTTGATAATTTCGAGTATTCAGGCAATGATGAGATTAATATGTTAGATGAAAATGTTGTCAATGAATTAAGAAAATGTATGGATAATGCAGCTATTGATGAAGAAAAGTAAGAGAGAGCGATAATGAGCAATGTTATAATAATTGGCGGTGGAGCAGCAGGAATGATGGCTGCGATAACTGCTGCCAGAAACAATAATAAGGTTACACTTATTGAAAAGAATGAAAAGCTTGGAAAGAAGCTTTTTATTACAGGAAAAGGCAGATGTAATTTTACCAATGCCGGGGATGAAGAAGATATATTTAACAGCATAGTTACCAATAAAAAGTTCATGTACAGCAGTTTAAGAGGATTTTCTAACTATGACTGTATGGGATTTTTTGATGAGCTGGGACTTAAATTCAAGATTGAGCGAGGTAACAGGGTATTCCCGGAGTCAGACCACTCGTCTGATGTTATAGGTGCGCTTTCAAGGCAGATGAAAAAACTTGGTGTAAATGTGCTTCTTAATACACAGGTTGTAGCTGTGAATGAGGAAAATGGCGAATTTGCAGGTGTTGTTGTAAAAGATGCATCAGGACAGAAGGAGATTAAAGGTGATGCGTGCGTTATTGCAACAGGTGGTAATTCATATTCATCCACAGGCTCTACAGGGGATGGTTACAGATTTGCAAAAAGTATTGGACACAGCGTTACACCAATACTTCCGGCACTTGTACCTCTTAATGTAAGAGAAGAGTGGGAAGAACTTCTTATGGGACTAAGCCTTAAGAATATAGAGGTTACATTTTACGATGGAGATAAGAAGGTATTTACTGATTTTGGAGAAATGCTTTTTACACATTTTGGTGTGAGCGGTCCTGTAATATTAAGCGCAAGTAGCGTTATTACTGGAATAGTTAAGGAAAGACCTGTAAGATTAAGCATAGACTTAAAGCCTGCAATTACTGATGAACAGCTTGATGAGAGAATATTAAGGGATTTCTCAAAGGAACAGAACAAGGCGTTTAAGAATTCATTAGATGAGCTGCTTCCTAAGAAGCTTATTCCTGTGATTGTAATGCAGTCCGGAATTAAGCCTGAAAAGAAGGTTAATGAGGTTACAAGGGAAGAAAGACAGAGACTTGTGAAGCTTCTTAAGAATTTTGACATGACAGTAACTTCTACGAGAGGTTTTAATGAAGCGATAATTACACAGGGTGGGGTTAATGTTAAAGAGATTAATCCTTCGACAATGGAATCAAAGCTTGTCAAGAATATATATTTTGCAGGAGAGGTTATAGATGTTGATGCAGTGACCGGAGGATTTAATTTACAGGTAGCATGGTCAACAGCATACGCTGCTGCAAGTCATATACAATAATTTATTTAAAGGAGCAGAGAAAATGAGTGCAATAGCAATCGATGGACCTGCAGGAGCAGGAAAAAGTACAATAGCAAAGCTTTTAGCAAAGCAGTTAGGATATGTGTATGTTGATACAGGTGCAATGTACAGGGCAATGGCTGTATATTTTTCACAGAACGACATTAATCCAGATGATGAGAATGCAATTAATGGTGCTGTAGATAATATTGATATTAGTATTGAGTACAAAGACGGCGTACAGCAGGTGATACTTAATGGTGAGAATGTGACATCACTTTTAAGAACAGAAGAAACAGGAAAGATGGCATCAAAGACATCTAAGTATGCAGAAGTAAGGACTAAGCTGGTTGCACTTCAGAGAGGACTTGCAAAGAAAACAGATGTTATCATGGATGGAAGAGATATAGGAACAACAGTACTCCCAGATGCATTTGCAAAGATATATCTTACTGCAAGTTCTGATGCGAGAGCTAAGAGAAGATATGATGAACTTAAGGAAAAAGGTGAAAACTGTAGTTTTGATGCTATCAAGGAAGATATTGAAAAAAGAGACTATGAAGATATGCACAGAGCAATATCTCCTTTAAAACAGGCAGATGAAGCTGTGCTTGTTGATACATCAGATATGAATATAGAACAGGTTGTAGCTGCTTTAAGTAAGATAATAGATGAAAAGAAGGCGGGCAGATAATTGAAAGAAGTAATACTTGCAAAGTCAGCAGGCTTCTGTTTTGGTGTTCAGAGGGCAATGGATACTGTGTATGCTGAGGCAGACAAGAAAAATGTATATACTTATGGTCCGATAATTCATAATACTGAGGTTGTCAATGAACTTGAGAGCAAGGGTGTAAAGGCTGTTAATGATATATCTGAGATTCCAGAACCTGAAAAGTCAACTGTTATAATCAGATCTCATGGAGTATCAAAGGCAGTATATGAATCAATAAAGAACAGCGGGGCAAAGATTGTGGATGCAACATGTCCGTTTGTATTAAAGATTCACAAGATTGTAAAGGATGCAAGTGCTGAAGGTGACCAGATTGTAATTATTGGCAATGAGAAGCATCCTGAAGTTGAAGGCATTATGGGGTGGTCAGAGACACCTGTACATGTTGTTGATACAGTTGAAAAAGCTGAAAGGTTGAAACTTGACAAGAGTAAAAATGTGCGTGTGGTATCCCAGACGACATTTAATTACAAGAAATTTCAAGATTTAGTTGAAATTATAAAGAAAAAAGAGTACAATATTTGCATTAGTAATACGATATGTAATGCAACTGAGGAGCGTCAGAACGAGGCAAGACGGATTGCTCGAAGAGCTGATGCTATGATTGTTATAGGGGACAGCAGTAGTTCAAACACTCGTAAACTGTATGAAATTTGCAAGACGGAATGTCAGGAAACCTTTTACATTCAGACTCTTAGCGGCCTTGAGCTTGATAAGCTCGAATCATCAGACTGCATAGGTATTACAGCCGGGGCATCAACCCCAAACAATATCATTGAGGAGGTTTATACTAATGTCAGAAGAAAGCTTTGCACAGATGTTAGATAACGAAGAATGGAAGGAAATCCGTACAGGAGAGGTGGTAGACGGAAGAGTTATTGCAGTTAAGCCAGATAGAATTGTACTTAATATAGGTGGCAAATCTGATGGAATCATTACTCGTTCAGAGTATACATCAGCTCCTGATGTGGATCTTACTACTGTAGTCTCAGTTGGAGATGAGATGAAGGCTAAGGTTCTTAAATCAAACGATGGTGAGGGACAGGTTGCTCTTACATATAGAAAGCTTGTTGCAGATAATGGCAATAAGAAACTTGAAGATGCATTTAATAATCAGGAGCCAATTACAGGTGTAGCTAAGAACATCAAGGGTGGTCTTGAGGTTATCGTTGATGAAGCAAGAGTATTTATTCCTGCAAGCCTTATTTCAGATACATTTGTTAAGGATTTATCTGTATATAACGGTAAGGAAGTTACATTTGTCATCACTGAATATGATCCTAAGAACAGAAAGATTATCGGTGATTGCAAGCAGCTTATTGTTGCAGCTAAGAAGGCAGCAGCAGAGGCAGTTCTTTCTAAGATTAAGGAAGGCGATACAATCGAAGGAACAGTTAAGAATGTTACAGATTTCGGTGCATTCATTGACTTAGGCGGTGTAGATGGTCTTCTTCACATCTCAGAGATGTCTTGGGGAAGAACAGAGAATCCTAAGAAGGTTTACAAGATTGGTGATTCAGTTAAGTGCTTTATCAAAGAGATTAACGGAGATAAGATTGCACTTTCAGTTAAGTATCCAGACCTTAATCCATGGAATAACGCAGCAGAGAAGTATGCTGTAGGTAATGTTGTTAAGGGAACAGTTGCAAGAATGACAGATTTCGGTGCATTCGTCCAGTTAGAAGATGGTATCGATGCATTACTTCATGTTTCACAGATTTCAAGAGATCGTATTGAAAAGCCATCTGACGCACTTTCAATCGGTCAGGAAATTGAAGCTAAGGTTGTTGACCTTAACGAAGCTGATAAGAAGATCAGCTTAAGCATTAAGGCATTACTTAACGACAACGAAGCTCAGGAAGAAGCTCCAGCAACAGAAGAGTAATAAAGATATTATAAGGGCTGTGAAAAGCTCTATGTTGAGGCATTTGTTCACATCAGTGGACAGATGCCTCATTTAATATGCTGGTAATCGGAGGTATTGGTTATGTATTCGAAAAATAAGCTGTCAATTGTGAATGGTTTATGTGCTGGTGTATTAGTCTGGATTATTTTACTGATTTCAGATTATATTGATGAAACGGTATTAGATAAAGGCTTTTTTATTGGTTTGATTATATACATGATTGTGCCTGTAATATTAGTCTGCTGTTATATTTATAATTACATTGCATACAAGCCGGACCGGAAAAAGCTTCTTGCATGGTTTGGCGGTTATAGTGCAGCATTTCTGGTATCTGGAGTAATTGTTTTTATACTTGTTAATAATGGACTGCTTATTAAACAAAAATACAGGGGGGATGGCATTTATTTAAATGGAATGGAATATATGTTTTATGGAGTTCCTGCCATTGTTGTTTTTGGAATGTTATGTATTGTGTTTCATTTGATATATTTTAAGATAAAAAAACATAGAAATTCGGGGCTGTAGAAAAATAGCCCCTTTTTTAAATATATTTTTTAAATGAAAGATAAATACGGCCTTTTTTTGTTTCTCTACCGCACCCCTGATAGATGAATTTGCCTGTTCCGCGGATGACAAGTATATCATTAGTTTTTAACTGATAGCTGTTGCTTTCCATCTGACGGCTGTTAATGAATATTTTTCTTGCCCTGAATAATTCTACTGCCTGACTTCGGCTTAGCTTTGTGAGGCTGGCAACGGCAGCGTCAATCCGTTCACTTGCAGATAAAACTTCAATATCTTCAAGCTCAGGTGAACATTCGATATCGTTAATATCAGTCTTTGTACACTGGATATGTGTATGCTTTACTGTAGACAGGTTGTCAATTATGAAATCAGCAATATGTGAAACACAGTAAAGATAGGCGTCCTTGCCTTTTATATTTATGTCTCCAAGCATTTCTCTTTTAATTCCAAGATTCATAAGAGCACCAAGGTAATCTCTGTGTGACAGTGATTCAGCATATTTTTCTATAAGAGGAGATATCTTTATAAGAGTTATAGGAAATTCCTCTTCATAGCCAAGAGTTTCGTAAGAACCAAATTGTATCATCTGTCTTTCACATGCATCATTGCCACCGTATGTTTTAAAAGCTACGAAATTAAGTGCGTTTTTCATCTGTGCGAATACTGACTGCTCATTAATATCAAGAAAATTAGTATATGTGTATATGTTTTGCCTGAAGGAACGATTTGCTGCGTCCATTATTTTATTTTTTAAAAGTGATTCATTATCCATTAGTTTATAAATAATCCTTTCAGGTTTTTTGAAAATATGATAGAATTATAACAGAATTAAGAATAATTTACATTACATTTGTTTCGTGGAACGATGTAGAAAAGAGGGATTATGATTAAAGATTATGAGGATTTTAAGAAATTTATCCTGAGTCTTACAACTATTGACCTTAATGCATATAAGGAAAAACAGATGAAGAGGCGTATAGATACACTTATTGCAAGACATAAGTATGATGGTTACGATAGTTATTGTAAGGCAATAAAGGAAGATACAGGGTTAAGAGAAGAATTTGTTAATTATATTACGATTAATGTATCTGAATTTTATAGAAATCCGAATCTGTGGAAGACACTGGAGGATGTTATACTGCCGGATCTGATAAGTAAGTTCGGACCAAGACTTAAGGTATGGAGTGCGGCATGTTCTACTGGTGATGAACCATATTCACTTGCTATGGTGCTTGCAAAGAAAGTACCTATGAGGGATATTAAGATTATTGCGACAGATCTTGATGAACAGGTTCTTGAGAAGGCTAAAGATGGTGTATATGGTGAAAACAGCATAAAGGGACTTCCTAAGGAATTTCAGGATAAGTATTTTGAAAAGATGGGCGACAGGTTTTATAAAATATCTGATGATATAAAAAGATGTGTTGAGTTTAAGAAGAGTAATCTTCTAAAGGATCCATATCCAACAGGCTGTCATCTTATTGTGTGCAGGAATGTTCTTATATATTTTACAGAAGAAGCCAAGAAAGATGTATATGAGAAGTTTAATAAATCTTTAGTTACTGATGGGTGTCTGTTTGTAGGTAATACTGAACAGATAATCGGTTATAGGGATATGGGATACAGCTATGACCAACTTTTCTTCTACAGAAAGACTAATTAATAAAATGCGTAACTGGAATAATATCAGTCTGGTTACGCATTTTTAATTATGAAAATATATGATTTATAACGGAATGTATATATTTTTCTGTGTTATCAGTGCTTTTTAACAGTATATCATCTGCGTTGCAGTATTTTTCCGTGTCAGAATAATCTTTTTTAAATATGTTTAAATCACAATTATCATAGAGCGGAAGAAAGATGCCCGTCTTTTTGGTGTAACAGTTAGAAGCAGAGCATTTAACACGGTTATTACTGTCTACATATTGTGCAATGCTTTTGTGAATGGCTTCGTCTTCTGATGTCAGATAATAATAATTCTTATAGTCTTTAAAAAAATATTTCAAAGTATCTGATATAACCGGGATTACAAGAGTTAATGTACGGTTCTTAATCAGAATATGTATATTGTCAATACATATATGTCTGTCCACGGGTACGCCTACGGGCAGAGAACATTCAGCAATCAGCCGAAGGCTCACATTTCCATCGGAATCAGTATCTTTATCAATGACAGTATTGTCAACAGTGTAAGAATTCATAATTATTGCATAATAGGAAACAAGTGGAAGCAGGCTTAGCATTCCTTCTATATCGTCATGGTTGTGAAGAAGGAGAAGTTTCCTGTATTCGTTATGTGCTGTATCAGAAGGTTTTGCTGCAAATTTCCTGTATACATCAATAAGTTCACCGCCTGAATACATATCTTCACGTTCTATTCCAAGAAAGTGTTCAATGGTTTTCTGCTTATAGTCAGAAAGTGACAGAATAGATTTACATTTTCTGGCAGTTTTATATAAGTCAAGGCTTTCAAGATGTGAAAGGTCAAGTGCAACATTAAGATGTGCTGCACGCTCAGTAATAAAGGGAATATCGAAGGCATCCCCATTAAAATGTATTAATGTATGAAAATCTTTTAAAAAATCATTAAATGCAGATAAAATATAAGCTTCATCGGAATCGGATTCTGCAAGCCACTGTAAATAATGCGATATTCCGTTACGGAAATATACAGCGCCTATGAGGTATACTATATTATAATTTCTTGAAAATCCTGTGGTTTCTATATCAAAAAAGCATATGCTGTCAGTATCCGGACATATTGCTTTAAGCATTGCGGTGTCTGCGTTTGTGTGCAGGGTATCATTAATAGTTATCATAAAAAATCCTCGTTTTAGGTTTGATTAGACAAACCGATTGTTAAAAAAGTACTCATTTTCTCTTATTATATAGGAATATATACACAAAAAAAAGTAGATTTTTGCTATTTATTGAGATAAAATACTATTTAATAAAAACTTTATAAGGAGAAATATGTCATGGGAAAGTGTACATTTAAAGGTGGATGTCATCCTTATGACGGTAAAGAGTTTTCTAAGGATAAACCAATCAAAGAACTCTTTCCAGCCGTAGGAGAGATGGTGTTCCCGCTTTCACAGCACATCGGCGCACCTGCTAAGCCAGTTGTTGCCAAGGGCGACTATGTCCTTGCAGGCCAGCTGATAGCCGAGGCAGGTGGATTTGTTTCTGCGAACATTCATTCATCTGTATCAGGTACTGTTAAAGCTATTGAGCCAAGAACATTGGCCACAGGCGGTAAGTGCAATTCTATCATTATCGAGAATGATGGCGAATTCAAAGAAGTTGAATATACACCTATGAAGTTCGAGGATCTTACTAAGGACGTTATCTTAGAAAGAATCAAGGCTGCTGGTGTTGTAGGTATGGGAGGAGCTGGTTTCCCAACTAATGTTAAGCTCTCTCCAAAGAATCCTGAAGCCATAGATTACATTATCGTTAATGGAGCAGAGTGTGAGCCTTACCTTACATCTGATTACAGAAGATTATTAGAAGAATCAGACAAGGTTGTTATGGGTCTTAAGATTGCTCTTAAGATATTTGACCATGCTAAGGGAATTATCGGTATTGAAGATAATAAGCCTGAGGCAATAAGAATCATGCAGGAAGCTACAGCTTCTGAGCCTGATATTGAAGTTAAGCCATTAAAGACTAAGTATCCACAGGGAGGAGAGCGTAGTCTTATATATGCAACAACAGGAAGAGCTATTAATTCAAGCATGCTTCCAGCTGATGCAGGCTGTATCGTACATAATGTTGATACAATATTCTCAATCTATCTTTCAGTTATAGAAGGTAAGCCTCTTACTAAGAGAATATGTACTGTAACAGGCGACGGAGTTAAAGAGCCTGGCAACTTCTATGTATGGTTAGGAACTAATTACAGACAGCTTCTTGACGCTGCCGGTGGTCCTGTAGGAGAACCTGAGAAATATATTTCCGGTGGTCCTATGATGGGATTTGCCATGTACAGTCTTGACGTACCTGTTGTTAAGGGAAGTTCATCACTTCTTGTATTCCAGAAGGATATCGTATCTAAGACCACATCTTCTGCATGTATAAGATGTGGTAAATGTGGAGAGGCATGTCCGGAACACCTTCTTCCAGCAAAGCTTGCCGGTTTTGCATCACGTAATGATGAAGAAGGCTTTACTAAGTTCGATGGTATGGAATGTGTAATGTGCGGAAGCTGTTCATATGTCTGTCCAGCCAAGAGACCATTAACACAGCAGATTAAGGCTATGAGAAGTACAGTACTTGCTAACAGAAGAAAGAAGTAGAAAGGTGGGCAATCAAAGTGAGTGAGATTTTTAACGTATCGACTAATCCTCATGTGCGAAGCGGGAATACTACTCAGACAATAATGAGAGATGTTCTTATTGCTTTAACTCCTGCCAGCATATTTGGTATAGTTAATTTTGGCCTCGATGCACTGCTTCGTATAGTAATCGGTATTGTTACTTGTGTAGCATGTGAGGCATTATATCAGTATTTCATGCATAAGAAAGTTACTGTTACAGATTTAAGTGCAGCAGTAACAGGTCTTCTTATTGCATTAAATATTCCATCAACATTAAATGTTGGTTTTGAAATCGTAGGATGTGTATTCGCAATTATCGTAGTTAAGCAGCTTTTTGGAGGACTTGGACAGAACTTCATGAACCCTGCTCTTGCAGCAAGATGTTTCCTTCTTATTGCATATACAGGTCCGATGACTAATTTTGTTACATCTAACGGATTTTTAGACGCATATTCAGGAGCAACACCTCTTGCACTCCTTAAGCCTGGTGCAGAATCAACAGGCGTTGTTTCATTAGCTAAGATGTTTATTGGTACAACAGGTGGTGTTATCGGTGAGACTTCAGCAATCTGTCTTCTTTTAGGTGGTATCTACCTACTTGCAAGAAAGGTTATTAACTGGAGAATACCTGTAATATATGTAGGTGTATTTGCAGCGCTTATATTCCTTTTTGCACCAGGACATCATTTCGATGTAATCTACATGCTTGAGGAAGTATGTGGTGGTGGACTTTTACTTGGTGCCATCTTCATGGCGACAGATTATGTAACTTCACCAATTACACCTAATGGTAAAATTGTATTTGGCTGCTGCTTAGGTCTTCTTACATTCATTTTCAGAATGTATGGTGGTTCAGCAGAAGGCGTTTCATATGCAATTATCTTCTGTAACCTCTTAGTTCCTCTTATTGAGAGAGTAACAGTTCCTAAGTCATTTGGTAAGAAGAAGCCAGAGAAGAAAGCAAAGGAGGCTGCATAAGATGAAGAAAATAGTTAAAGATGCATTAGTTTTATTTGCTATAACACTTGTAGCCGGAATTCTTCTTGGTGTTGTATATCAGATAACACTTGATCCTATTGCAAAGGCTAATGAGAATGCTAAGGAAAAGGCTTACAAAGCAGTTCTTGCAGAAGCAGACAGCTTTGAGACAATAGATGCCCTTCCTTCTGATGATGATATTAATGCTTCATCAGACATTGACTTCTCTAAGGATAAGGTCAATGAAGTTGCTATAGGAAAGAAAGGCAGCGAGACAGCAGGTTATGTTGTAACAGTTACAGATAGTGACGGTTACGGCGGAGATATCAAGTTTACAGTTGGTATTTCAACAGATGGAAAGGTACTTGGAGTATCATTCCTTTCAATCAGCGAAACTGCTGGTCTTGGTATGAGAGCTAAACAGGACCCATCATTTACATCACAGTTTACAGCTAAGTCTGATGCAGTTGCATCATTTTCAGTAGTAACAGATGGTTCAGCATCAGAAAGCAATGCTAATGTTGATGCAATCGGTGGTTCTACAATTACTTCTAAATCAGTCACAAAGGGTGTAAATTATGCGCTTGCAGTTTACAAGCTTGTGGCAGGAAACTAGGGAGGTGCGGACTTTGAATAAATGTATAGAAAGACTTTATAATGGTATTATTAAAGAGAATCCTACCCTGGTACTTACACTTGGTATGTGTCCTACACTTGCGGTTACTACATCAGCAATCAATGGTATAGGTATGGGACTTTCTTCTACAGTAGTACTTGCATTATCAAACCTTATGATTTCATTACTTCGTAAGGCTATTCCAGATGGTGTAAGAATGCCAGCGTTCATCGTTGTCGTTGCATCATTTGTTACAATGGTACAGTTCCTTATGCAGGGCTTCCTGCCAAGTCTGTACGACTCACTTGGAATATATATTCCTCTTATAGTTGTTAACTGTATTATTCTTGGACGTGCGGAAGCCTATGCTTCTAAGAATCCTCCAATTCCTTCATTCTTTGATGGAATAGGTATGGGACTTGGATTCACAATTGCTATCACAATCCTTGGAGCAATAAGAGAGCTTATCGGTGGCGGTACAATTTTCTCAGATGGTACTAACGCATTATTTGATCTCTCAACAATCGGTTACACACCAGCAAGTATCTTTATCCTTGCACCAGGAGCGTTCTTTGTTCTTGCATTCATGATTGCTATTATGAACAGAATTAAGAGAAAGAAAGGCATGAAGCCTGCAGAAGTTCCTGACTACACAGAAGAGATAGAAGAAGCTAAGGCTGAGGCTAAGAATAACTAAGGGAGGTAAATATGGGATATTTTTCACAGTTATTATTGATAGCTGTAAGTACAGCAATTGTCAATAATGTAGTTTTAAGCCAGTTCCTCGGTTTGTGTCCTTTCCTTGGAGTTTCTAAGAAGATAAACACAGCAGCAGGAATGGGTGGCGCTGTTATCGGCGTTATCACTATTTCATCAGCTGTCTGCAGTCTTATATATGACTGTATACTTACACCGCTTAAGCTTACATATCTGAATACAATTGTATTCATCCTTGTAATTGCGGCACTTGTTCAGTTTGTTGAAATGTTTTTAAAGAAGACATCACCATCTCTTTATGAAGCACTTGGTGTATACCTTCCACTTATTACAACTAACTGTGCAGTACTTGGTATTGCACTTACTAACGTACAGAACTATAACACAGCAGCAGGACTTAATATTGGTCAGAAGCTTTTAGATTCTGTAGTCAGTGGATTAGGAACAGCTGTTGGTTTTACAATAGCAATCATAATCATGGCTGGTATACGTGAAAGAAACGAATTCAATGATGTTCCGGAAAGCTTTAAGGGAATGCCTATTGTATTACTTACTGCAGGACTTATGGCTATCGCATTCTTTGGATTTTCAGGTATTATTTAAGAGGAGGACGACAAGATGTCAGGTATAATTATTGCTGCAGTTGTTGTAAGCTGCACTGGTCTTCTTCTCGGACTTTTCCTCGGAGTAATGGGTAAGAAGTTCTATGTTGAAGTAGATCAGAAAGAGATAGATGTAAGAGCAGAGCTTCCTGGAAACAACTGTGGTGGTTGTGGATATGCAGGATGTGATGCACTTGCTAAGGCAATTGCCGCAGGAGAAGCTCCAGCTAACGCATGTCCAGTTGGTGGCGCACCGGTTGCAGCAAAGATTGGTGCAATCATGGGTGAGGAAGTTGGAGAATCAGTAAGAATGACAGCATTTGTTAAATGTGCTGGTGACTGCGACAAAGCAAAAGAAAATTATGTGTACTCAGGTGCAATGGATTGTACAGCAATGAACGTCGTTCCTAACGGCGGTTCTAAGGCATGTACATACGGATGTATGGGATATGGTTCATGTGTTAAGGCATGTCCTTTTGATGCAATTCATATTGTTAATGGTATTGCTGTAGTAGATAAGGGCAAATGTAAAGCATGTGGTAAATGTGTTGCTGTATGTCCAAGACACCTTATTGAAATCATACCATACAAGAGTAACTATACAGTTAACTGTTCATCTAACGATAAGGGTAAAGATGTTATGTCAGCATGCTCTGTTGGATGTATTGGATGTATGTTATGTACAAAGCAGTGTGAGTTCGGTGCTATTACAGTAGAAAACAATATTGCACATATTGATTATTCAAAGTGTACAGGTTGTGGAAAGTGTGCTGAGAAGTGCCCTAAGAAGATAATACATCTTCATTGATAATTTAATCACAATAAGTTATAATAAGAAACTGCCGTAGGCTTATGCTTATGGCAGTTTCCTAGTTTAAGAAAAGAGAAGATACACCTATGGCAGAGATGAAATCGAAGTTACAAGATTTTTATAAAAGACTTGATTCCAGAAAATCAACATATTTTCTGGCTTATTCAGTTATTTTTGCAATCCTTGCTATAGGTGTGTTTTCTTTTTATTTTTTCACTGGAAAGACATTCATATGGGAGGTTGATGGCTGGGAACAGCATTATAAGTCACTCATATATTATTCACAGTATTTAAGGGATTTCTTTAAAAATATATTTATCAATCATCAGTTTGTAATACCACAGTGGGATTTTGCAATAGGTGAGGGAAGTGATGTTATAGGAACATTTCACTATTATGTGATAGGCGACCCATTTACATTTTTATGTTTTCTGTTTCCAGCAAAGTACATGTATATATTCTATGAAGCAATGATTCTTTTAAGAATATATCTGTCAGGTATAGCATTTTCAATGCTGTGTTTTTATACAGGACATAAGAAAAGATATGTCCTTCCAGGAGCAGTAGCTTATGCATTCTGCTACTGGGCAATATACAATGCGGTAAGACATCCGTTCTTTCTTAACCCGCTTCTGTATTATCCGCTGCTTATATTGGGTGTTGAGAAGATAATCAGAGAGAAGAAAATGTGGCTCTTTACAATAACAGTAGCTGTTGCTGCAATGAGTAATTTTTATTTCTTCTACATGCTTGTGTTCACAACAATTATATACGTTATTGTGAGATTCATATTCCGTTATGGAAAGAATGTAAAAATGTGGGGCAAAGGAATATTAAGACTTGCAGTTTCATCGGTTACAGGACTGTGTATGGCGGCAATAGTGTTTCTGCCTGTGCTTCACGTTTTCTTAAGTGACAGCAGATTTAATACACCTAATAAAATGGGACTGGTATATCCTTTTTCATACTATGCAAAGCTTCCGGGACTTTTTATCGTTGAGGGTGATAACTTCTGGACATGCATGGGATTTGCAGTGCCGGTGTTACTTGCAGTGCTTTTAATGTTTAAGAGCAGACGTAAGTACACAATGCTTAAGACTTATTTTATTATAAGTGCTGTGATGATATGTATACCGTTCTTCGGACAGGCAATGAACGGATTTTCATATATGTGTAACAGGTGGATATATTCATTTGCATTATTATGTGCATATATACTTGTGTGCATGATGCCGCGTCTTATAACACTGGAAAGAAAAGAAATCCGCTTTATTGGAATTGCACTTACAATATATTTTGTGGTATGTATGTGCGTAAAGTATTCAAGAAATGGCAAGCTTATAAGTGCAGTTGCAATTGGAGTAATATTGCTAATTGGACTTAGCATAAAGAATGTTAATGAATATAACAGATGCATGATGGTGACAGTAGCGGTTATGCTGGCGGCATTAGCTAATGGTATATGGAAAAATGCTTCATTTGGGGAAAATTATGCGGCACAGTGCATAAGCGTTAAAATGGCACAGGAAGATGTGTTTGGAAGCGAGAAGGAGCTTATAAGTAAAGATGCTGAAGATACAGATTTTATCAGATATTCAGGCTCTGGACTTTCGTACAATATGAACTGCATAACAGGAATATCATCCTCTAATCTGTATTGGACACTTACTAATCCGTATGTATCGAAGTTCAGATATGATTGTGCAATCAGGCTTGATACGCTGCTTCCGCACAAATACACAGGCTATGATGACAGGTCATCTCTTATAACATTGTCATCTGCCTCAAAGTATCTGGTGAGTAAGACCGGCGGACTTGTTCCATATGGATTTGCTTATGAATCAGAAAATGATGATTATGTAATGTATAATAACGATAATGCGCTTCCGTTAGGATTTACTTATGACAAGGCTGTTAATAAGAATGAATGGGAGGGCTTAAGTGCAGTTGATAAGCAGAAAGCAATGCTTCAGGCTGTTGTTATTGACAGGAGTGGGAAGGATACCAGGGAGGCGCTTCCTGACAGGGTATCTGTTAAAGATTTAAGTTATGACAGCCAGATTAAAGATTATACAATGAATTATGATGCCAAAGAAGTACAGTGTACTGACAATACATTTGCAGTAACTAAGGCAGGTGCCAGGGTAACATTTAACTTTACAGGCAGTGGCGCAGGTGAGACTTACTTTAATATTAATGGGCTTGATTATGAAGGCGCAGCACAGTTCCAGCTGTATTTTGGAAAGAAAAAGTTTGACCCGTTAGACTTATACTCTAAGTCAGACTGGAAAGAGCTTTCACATAATGAGAAGAAGAAGATATTTAAGAATTTCATATACTGGACACAGTCTACAAGCAGTGTTAAGCTTGGGATTACGACTGATACAGGAGTAACCAAGTCAATGAATTACTTTACATCTGATTACAGCTATTACAGTAACCAGCATGATTTCAGTGTGAATATGGGCTATTCGGAAGAAAATGTTACATCAGTTACAGTGACTTTCCAGAAGATTGGTGTGTATTCTTATGATGATATACAGATTGTATGCCAGCCAATGGACAGTTACACTGACGAGATTAATACACTTAAAGAAAATGTATTAAAAGATGTAGAGCTTGGAAATAATAAGGTTACAGGACAGATAACACTTGACCGTAATAAATATCTGTGTCTTACAATCCCTTATTCAAAGGGCTGGAAGGTATATGTAGACGGAGAAAGACAAAAGCTATATAATGCTAATGGTCAGTATATGGCTGTATATCTTACGAGTGGAACGCATAATGTAACACTTAAGTATTCTACGCCGCTTCTTAAAGAGGGAGCGTTGGTGTCACTTGCAGGTGTGGCCATCTTTGCCATGCAGCTTGTAATTAATAAGAGAAAGAAGAGGGAGTAATAATGTACAGAGAAGTTGCGAAACTTATTATATATGGTAATCATGAGGACACTATTCTTATGAAAATGTCCGATATTTTCATAAAATTTGATAGGGATGAGGAGACTCCTGACAAGCTTATAAGTGATATATATGAGCAGATTAAGAGAATATTGGAGGTTGCCACAGATTATGGCTTTGATAAGAATTTATGGCATAATTACCTTACATTCTATCTTATAACTAATGAGAATCCATTCAGCCTTACATGTGAAAAGGTAGGTGCTAATGATGGAAGTGTTAATGAATTTGCTAAAAACGACTTCAAGGTGTTTATGAATCTGTTTAATTATGATTTCAGACCTATTGAGGCTGCACTTGGAATTAACTGTTTTTCACTTATATCTGATTACAAGGCAATTGTTAAGAAAGAGCTTATGTACAATAAGAATGTAAGTGAGAAGGTACAGGCTTTAAGCCTTAAGCTTGAGACAGCAAAGGACGAGAATGAGTTCTTTAATTATGTTACTGATTTCTATAAAGCATATGGTGTAGGAATGTTCGGACTTAATAAAGCATTCAGAGTAATAGGCGGTGATAATGGCGTTACATTTACACCAATTAACAATATGGATAAGGTTATGTTAGATGACCTTATAGGTTATGAAATCCAGAAGAAGAAGCTTGTTGAGAATACAGAGGCCTTTGTTCAGGGAAGAAAAGCTAATAATGCGCTTCTTTTTGGTGACAGCGGAACAGGTAAGTCAACTTCTATCAAGGCTATTGTCAATGAATATTATGACCAGGGTCTTAGAATGATAGAGATATACAAACATCAGTTCAAGGATTTATCTAATGTTATAGCAAGCATTAAGAACAGAAATTACAAGTTCATAATATATATGGATGATTTATCTTTCGAGGAATTCGAGATTGAATACAAGTTCTTAAAGGCTGTAATTGAAGGCGGTGTTGAGACTAAGCCTGATAATATTCTTATCTATGCAACATCTAACAGAAGACATCTTATCAAGGAAACATGGAATGACAGAAATGATATGGAAAGCAATAACGGTCTTCACAGATCTGATACTATTGAGGAGAAGCTTTCATTAGTGAACAGATTTGGATGCCAGATAAGCTACTCTAAGCCATCACAGAAAGAATTCTTTGATATTGTTATTGGCCTTGCAAGGAAGAATAATGTTAAGATGACAGATGAAGAGCTTATGGCAGAGGCTAACAAGTGGGAACTTTCACATGGTGGAATATCAGGAAGAACAGCACAGCAGTTTATCAATTACTGTCTTGGGGGTAGAGAATGATTTCATACATTAAAGGTGAGCTTGCCGAAATCCTGCCAGATGTAATCGTTGTGGAAGCCAATGGAATCGGATATAATATATATGTTCCGGGTTCAGTTCTTGGTGAGCTTCCATCAGTTGGCAGTGAGGTTAAGATATATACATATATGAATGTCAAGGAAGATGAATGCAGTCTGTTCGGATTCCTTACAAGAGATGATTTAAGCATGTTTAAAATGCTTATCTGTGTCAATGGTATTGGCCCTAAGGCAGCGCTTGGTGCATTATCTAATATCACAGCAGATGATTTAAGATTTGCAGTTCTTGCTGATGATGTGGCAGCAATCAAGGCACTTCCTGGTATCGGACCTAAGACAGCACAGAAGATTATAATTGAGCTTAAGGATAAGTTAAAGCTTGATGAAGTATTTGAATCAGCACTTTCTAAGAATAAAAAGGCAGACAATAACAGTAATGTAAGTAATGTCATGATGATAAGAAATGACGCTGTTGAGGCACTTGTATCACTTGGATATTCAAGCAAAGATGCACTTGTTGCTGTCAAGGAAGTGGAAGATATAGAGAATAAGGATTCTGAGACGGTTCTTAAGGAAGCGTTAAAGAAGCTGGCTAAATTCTAGAGCAGAATAGTATTTGAGAAATGAGGGGCTATATGGAAAAGAGGATTATATCAACACAGATAACTGAAGAAGATTATGGTATTGAGAATTCCTTAAGACCATTATCTCTCGATGACTATGTTGGACAGAATAAGGTTAAGAGTAATCTTAAAGTATATATTGAGGCAGCAAAGGAAAGAGGAGAGGCACTTGACCATGTGCTTTTCTATGGACCTCCGGGACTTGGAAAGACAACTCTGGCAGGAATTATTGCTAATGAAATGGGGGTTAATATCAAGGTTACATCCGGTCCTGCAATCGAGAAGCCGGGAGATATGGCAGCTATACTTAACAACTTGAGTGAGGGTGATATTCTCTTTGTTGATGAGATTCACAGACTTAACAGACAGGTTGAAGAAGTGTTGTATCCGGCAATGGAGGATTATAAGATTGATATTATGATCGGAAAGGGTGCAACAGCAAGGTCTATAAGACTTGATCTGCCACAGTTCACTCTGATAGGTGCAACAACAAGAGCGGGACTTTTATCAGCACCTTTAAGAGACAGATTCGGTGTTGTAAGCCATATGGAATTCTATACAGTTCCGGAGCTTGAGAAAATCATTATCCGTTCAGCCAATGTGCTTAATGTTGATATTGACTCAGACGGAGCACATGAGCTTGCAAGAAGATCCAGAGGAACACCGAGACTTGCCAACAGACTTTTAAAGAGAGTGCGAGATTTTGCACAGGTTAAATATAACGGACATATCAATAAGGATGTTGCTGATTATGCACTTAATCTGTTAGATGTTGACAGAGATGGATTGGACCGTAACGATCGTGTTATACTTACTACAATAGTTGATAAGTTTGATGGCGGACCTGTTGGTATTGAGACACTGGCAGCTTCAATAGGCGAGGATTCAGGAACGCTTGAAGATGTTTATGAGCCATATCTTATACAGAACGGGTATATTAACAGAACTCCAAGAGGAAGAGTTGCAACTAAAGCAGCTTATGATAATCTTGGCAGGCCATTCAAACAAAAATAACATAAAATATTCTAAAGAATGTGTTTTATGAGTTGAATAGTAAGTGTATTTATTATATACTTAATATGTTTATTTCTACATATATGGAGGGGACTTATGTCATCAAAGAATACAGCAGAAGTAATTCTTGGAGGTAAGGTAATCAAGCTTGGTGGATATGAAAGCGAGGAGTATCTTCAGAGAGTTGCATCATACATTAATAACAAGATAACTGAATTTAATAAAGAAGAGAGTTACAGACGAATGTCAGCAGAGCTCAGAACTGATATGATGTATCTTAATATTGCAGATGATTACTTCAAGGCTAAGAAGATGGCAGACAGTATTTCGTTAGATATTGAGAACAAGGATAAGGAAATATACGACCTTAAGCATGAGCTTATTGCAGCACAGATTAAGGCAGAAAGTTCAGCAAAAGAGATTAAGGAATTAAAGAGTGAGATTAACAAGTATCAGAAGAATATTGTCAAGTTAGAGACAGAACTGAATGACTCTAAGAAGTGATTTACATAAGATTATCTGGTATTAATAATAACGGCTGTTGCAAATGCATTTGCAGCAGCCATTTAATTTAAAGGCGGTTACAACTATGAATGTTGATAAGAGAAAAACACAGGTGGAGGTTTTAGCACCAGCAGGTTCACTTGATATTATGAAAGCTGTTGTGGCGGCAGGGGCAGATGCCATATACCTGGGAGGCAATATGTTTGGAGCAAGGGCATTTGCCAATAATTTTAATGATGAAGAGCTTATCTGTGCTATTGAATATGCACATTTATTCGGTAGAAAGGTTTATCTGACAGTTAATACTCTTCTTAAGTCAAGAGAGATAGAGAACAGTCTTATAGAATATCTTATACCATTCTATGAGGCAGGTCTTGATGCAGTGATTGTACAGGATATGGGTGTGTTTAACCTTATAAGAAAACATTTTCCTGATATGGATATACATGCAAGCACACAGATGACACAGACCGGAGTGTATGGCAGCAGGCTTTTAAAGGAACTTGGTGCAACAAGAATAGTCACTTCAAGAGAGATGAATCTGCAGGAAATAAAGCAGCTTCATGAGAGATTAGATGTGGAGATAGAAAGCTTTGTGCATGGAGCATTATGTTACTGTTATTCGGGACAATGCCTGCTTTCAAGCTTTAACGGAGGAAGAAGCGGCAACAGGGGAAGGTGTGCCCAGCCGTGCAGGATGCCTTATGATGTGTATGATAACGGCGAAAAGATTAATAACAGAAACAACAGTTACGCATTAAGCCCTAAGGATATGTGTGCATTACAGATACTTCCTGATGTTATAGAAAGTGGAGTGTATTCTCTGAAAATTGAAGGCCGTATGAAGAATGTCACATATGCGGCTATGGTAACGCATATTTACCGTAAATATGTTGATATGTATCTTGAGAGAGGACGAAAAGGCTTCAAGGTAGATAAGAAGGATATTGATGACCTTTCAGATATATATAACAGAGGTGCATTTACTACAGGCTATTATGACAGCGTCAAGGGAAAGAAGATGATGTCACTGGGGCGTCCTAACCATATGGGAACGGAGTGCCTTAAGGTAGTATCTAACAAGGCAGGAAGAATTACATTTAAGGCATTAAAGAATGTGAACAGAGGCGATGTCTTTGAGATTGATAAAGAGCATTCATTTGAGAGCGGAGCTGATGTGGCAGCAGGACAGACCTTGGTTGTTAATCTTCCTAAGAAATACCCGCTGTATGAGGGAAGAATTGTCAACAGAATGAATAATGCTAAGATTAAGGCATATGTAGCGGACAATTATGTCGGAATAACACCTAAGCTTCATGTAGATATGAGGCTTGTTGTAAGAAAGAATGAAAATATATCACTTACAGTAATGTATGATGGAATTGAAAAGACATGTACAGGAGAGATAGTTACCGAAGCACAGAGCCGTCCGGCCTCAGAGGAGGAACTGGTTAAGAATTTAAAGAAAACCGGCGATACATGTTTTGTGGTGGAAGATGCAGAAGTGCAGCTTGATGATGGTGTGTTTGTGCCTGTCGGCTGGATTAAGGAATTAAGAAGAAATGTACTTGAACAGCTTGAGACACATTTAAAGCACAGTCTTGTAAGAACTTATAATAAGCCTGAATGTGCAGAGACTGACGACAAGAAAGAAGCTGATGATAATAATTATCAGGTAAGAAAAGCTGCATACCTTCATGATATAGCGCAGGTAAAGAAAGCAGCATCAGTTTCAGGTGTTGAAAGCATTTATCTTGATTATAAGATGTTTTATATGAATGATGAGAATTCATTAAAAGAGGCTGTAAAGCACTGTCAGTCACATGGAATATATGTATATATGTTCCTTCCACATATTCTTAAGGCAGAGAAATATGATAAGTTTAAGTGCTTGTGTGAGAAGGCTTCTGACTGTGGCATAGACAGGTTTGTATGCCGTAATATTGAGCAGATTGGTTTTCTTGGAAGTGACAACTGGAAGAAATTATCTGACAAGGTGCATATTATTACAGACAGCAGCATATATATATTTAATACATTTGCAAAAGAAGAATTAAGAAGGCTGTGCAGTAATGCCGGGGTTATTCTTGACAGAATGACACTGCCGCTTGAACTTACAGATAAGGAGATGAAGCCTGTAATTGGAAGTGACACGGAACTTGTAGTATATGGGAATGTGCCTCTTATGGTATCTGAACAGTGTGTGAGAAGAACTTACGGAAGATGTGACGGAAGCTGGGGCAGCATTAATATTACAGGGCCGAAGGGCAGCTCTTATACGGTGGAAAGTATGTGTGAATTCTGTTATTCTGTAATGAATGGAGAAAAACTCAATCTTACAAAAGAAAATCCCGAAGAATGCGGTGTGTGTGTAATTCGTTATGAATTTGACGAAAGTGAAGCAGATGATATACAATTAGTTATGACTGATGGAGTGAGTGGTGGTACTACAGGACATTTTCATCAGGCAATCGACTAAGATTAAGTGACTTGAATAAAGGAGATTGCTATGCAGTCAGTTTTTATTGAACTTACAAAATACATATTTGCTTTTCTAATGGCGTTTTATGTCCTTTCTGCTTACAGAGGAGCAATAATCCATAAGGAAGAAAAGAGAAAAGGAATATATATCCAGCAGTATATTATAATATTTGCGATACATTTTCTTGGATATTATGTGTTGTATCTTATGAAGGGTGAGACTAGATATATAGGCTTTTATTTTGTGCAGCTTATATATCTTATAATATTCATAGCATTTTATTATATATTGTATCCAAAGGCGTCAAGGCTTCTTGTTAATAATATGTGCATGCTGATGTCAGTTGGCTTTATTATGATAGCAAGGCTTAATTTTGACAAATGTGTTAAACAGTTTGTTATTGCTGTACTTGGAACGGTTATTATGTTTCTTGTTCCATGGCTTATCAAATCAGTTAAGAGTTTCAGAAACTTTGGATGGATATATTGCATTTCGGGACTTGTGCTTTTGTGTGCTGTTTTATTAGGAAATAAGGTGTATGGAGCCAATCTTACATTAAGCATAGGAGCATTTTCTGTACAGCCGGCAGAATTTGTTAAGATTTTGTATGTTATGTTTGTTGCTTCGATGTTTAATAAGTCAACAACATTTAAACAGACATGTATTGTTACAGTATTTGCAGCATTTCATGTTATTATACTTGTGCTTTCAACGGACCTTGGTGCGGCACTTATATTTTTTGTAGTATATATCGCAATGCTTTATATAGCAACAAGAAAGCTTTCATATGCTGGGGCAGGGCTGCTTGCCGGAGCGGGTGCATCTGTTATTGCATATAAGCTTTTTGCACATGTGAGGGCGAGAGTTATTGTATGGCGTAATCCGTGGGAATATATTGATACTAGCGGGTATCAGATATGTCAGTCACTTTTTGCAATTGGTATGGGATCGTGGTTTGGATATGGATTATGTCAGGGTATGCCTGATAAGATACCTGTAGCAGAGAAAGATTTTATGTTTTCTGCTATATCTGAAGAATTTGGACTTATATTTTCAATAGCTCTATTCTTAGTGTGCCTTAATAATCTTATTCTTATGATGAATATAGCTTCAAGATGTAAGACACTTTTTTATCGTCTTGTAGCTGTAGGACTTGGGGTTACATATGGGGTTCAGGTGTTCTTAACTGTGGGAGGTGCAATTAAGTTTATACCGATGACAGGTGTTACACTTCCTTTTGTAAGTTACGGTGGAAGCTCTATATTAAGCTCGCTTATAATGTTTGCTCTTATTAATGGAATGTACAATATGAGACAGGATGAAGGTGACAGGAAAGATGGCAGAAAACAAAAAACAGGACAGACGAAGAAAAAAACAAAACATACAAAGTGATATAGTTGATAATGAAAAGAAGAATCTGCGAAATAAAGAGACTAATATAATTGCATTCTTTTTTGTAGGACTTTTTCTTGCAACTATTGTGTATCTGTGTATATTTAATGTAAAAGATGCAGGAACAATTGTGAATAATCCTTACAATAAAAGAGTAGACAATCAGGAAAGCAAGGTTGTAAGAGGTGATATATTAGCAGATGACGGAGATGTACTTGCAACAACGCTTACGGATGAGGATGGTAATGAAACACGTTATTATCCTTATGATAATCTGTTCTGTCATTCGGTTGGATTTACTTCTCTTACAGGGATGAAGACAGGAATAGAACAGTCTCAGAATTATTTTCTTTTAAGTGAGACAGATAATGTGCTTGATCAGATTGGTAATGACCTGTCTGGAGGAAAAGCAAAGGGGCATAATGTTACAACAACACTTAATGTTGAACTTACTAAAGCGGCATATAAAGCACTTGGTAATAATAAAGGTGCAGTTATAGCGATGGAACCTGCTACGGGTAAGATTCTTGCAATGGTATCGAATCCATCATTTGATGCAAATGCAGTAAATACCGATTATGATGAGTGGATTACTTACGATAGTGCGGATTCGGTGCTTTTAAACAGGGCAACGCAAGGGCTATATCCACCCGGTTCAACATTCAAGATAATTACTGCTCTTGCATATATAAGGCAGAATCAGAATGATTATTATAATTATTCATATAATTGCGATGGACAGGCATATATATCTGGTGGAACTACTATTGCATGCTTTGATCATACGGCACATGGATATCAGGATTTAAGAAAAGCATTTGCTAATTCCTGTAATTCTGCATTTTCTACGATTGGAGCAGGACTTAATAAGACATCTTTCATGAATCTGTGCAGTACATTATTATTTAATTCTAATCTTCCTGTAGGGTTTGAGTATTCTAAGAGTACAATGGCTGTAACACAGGATTCTTCGATAAGTGAGATGCAGGAGACTGGTATTGGTCAGGGAAGGACGATGATGACACCGCTTCACAATATGATGATAGCGGCTAGTGTTGCTAATGATGGCGTTATGATGACTCCTTATATTGTTGACAGTATAAGTGACAGTGAGGGAAGAACGGTTGTTAAGAATAAGCCAACAGAGGCAGGAACTGTGATGTCAGCAGAAGAGGCAGAATACCTTACAGAATGCATGAGAGAGGTAATAACTTCTGGTACAGGAAATTCTATGAAATATTCATCATATGAAGCAGCAGGAAAGACCGGTTCGGCACAGTATGATGACTCTGACAGATATCATAGCTGGTTTACGGGCTTTGCACCTTATGATAATCCCCAGATAGCAGTATGTGTGATTCTGGAAGGGGGTTATTCTGGTGTGTCAAGTGCACAGGTAGTAGCAAAAGCTGTGTTTGATACATATTTCGGCTATTGATATTGAAGTCGTGAGAATGTATAATATTGTTTAGTGATTAATTGCATGATTATGAGGAATGATGATGAATACTGTTAACTATATCACTCCGTCAGATGGTGACATATATCTTGTTAATAACCAGACATATGTTAATTCTGGTGGGACTGATTTTGATAAAATATATAATAATATTACTGTGGATGATTCTCTTGAGAATATTTTTGCCGGAGCAGCAAAAGAATTTGGAATCAATGAGAATTTTCTTAAAGCTGTAGCACAGGCAGAATCAGGGTTTGATCCGGATGCTGTATCGTATTGCGGAGCACAGGGAATAATGCAGCTTATGCCATATACGGCAGAAAGCTATGGTGTTACGGATCCTTTTGATGCCAGACAGAATGTATATGCCGGTGCACAGATGTTATCAGAGCTGTTAGACAGTTATGATGGTAATGCTACGCTTGCTCTTGCAGCATATAATGCTGGCAGTGGTTCAGTACAGAAGTATGGAGGAGTGCCTCCGTATGAAGAAACGCTTAATTATATCAGCAAGATTAATGATATATTAGGTGGTGCACTTGCTAATGACTCAACAACCGTTGATGGTGCATCTGCTACAGATTTTACTGCAGCTTCTGATGTGAATGCTCCTGATACAATTACAGGGAATTATGCCAGTAAACATACAGCGACTGAAAGGACAGGAAGCAGTTATAAGGAACAGGATAACAGTTCGCTTATAAGTTATGAGGAGTATCTGTATGTATGTGAAACATATAAGGATATCCTTGCTAAATTATTTTCGGCAATATCTGCAGATAAAGGTGACAATTTAGCTGCAGAATTGTATAATATAGTCACAGGAACCGGTTCAGAAAGAATTGGTGTAACAGGAACGGATATTATTAATAATAACAGTGATGAACAGCAGTACATAAAGACTGGGACATATTATGGACAGATAGAGGCAAATGTTCAGCTTATTAACAGAATGCCTTATGATAATGTATATAAGAATGATCCACAGTCAGTATATCAGGCACAGGCATCTATGATAAGTCCACTTGTTATTAAGCTTTTGGAACAGTAATCCGGACTAACAAGAAAGAGGGGAATGATATGAGTGGTAGCCGAATTAAAGTGACATTGTACAACAGAACATTTAAAGAGATTGATATGTCAGATTTTACAAGAATAACAGAAGGGATTTTTTCTAACAGAGATGATATTGTAGAGGTTGCATTTCCGGAAGGGGTAGAGGTAATAGCACCTAATGCTTTTGAAAACTGCAGGAGACTTGAGAAAGTTGAGTTTCCAAAGTCCCTTAAATCAATTGAAAATGAAGCGTTCATTAATTGCCTTAGTCTTAAAGAAGCGGACTATGGAAAGAATGTAACAGTTGCACCTGATGCATTTAAGGGATGTATTAATTTATAATTTCATTAATTGATAAGAAGCCTTTAGTGGCTTCTTATTTTTTGCAGACATATCATACTAAAAACTTGACAAATATTTCTGCATAATATAGGATTTCTTACAGTGGCCTGACTATGCGTTGGTGCTGTATACGTGGGCTTGCGAAAGATTTTTAGAAATTCAGCACAGAAACGAGGAAGATAATGAGTAAGAAAAAGACATTTGTTACACTTGAACAGCTTAAGGAAATCGACAAAACATATCCGACTCCTTATCATCTCTATGATGAGAAGGGAATCAGAGAGAACGCTAAGAGATTAAAGGAAGCATTCTCATGGAATAAAGGTTATAGAGAGTATTTTGCTGTGAAGGCTACTCCTAATCCATATATTTTAAAGATATTAAAGGATTATGGCTGCGGTGTTGACTGTGCATCTATGGCAGAGCTTATGATGGGCTATGCGCTTGATTATAAGCCGGAAGAGATTATGTTCTCATCTAATGATACTCCAGCAGAAGAGTATGCATATGCTAATGAGATAGGTGCTACTATCAATCTTGATGATATTACTCATATTGAGTTTCTTGATAAGATATTAGACGGTAAGTTTCCTGAAACAATGAGCTGCCGTTACAATCCGGGCGGATATTTCCAGCTTGGAACATCTATTATGGATAATCCGGGTGATGCCAAATATGGTATGACACATGACCAGATTATTGAAGCATTTAAGATATTAAAGAGCAAGGGGGTTAAGCATTTTGGTATCCATTCATTCCTTGCAAGTAATACAGTATCTAATGAATATTATCCAACACTTGCTAAGATTTTATTCGAGCTTGCAGTTGAGTTAAGAGACAAAACAGGTGCAGATATTAAATTCGTAAATCTTTCAGGCGGTGTTGGCGTTGCTTACAAGCCAGATCAGGAGCCTAACGATATTGCAGTTATCGGTGAAGGAGTACACAAGGTATATGATGAGGTTCTTGGTGCGGCCGGAATGGGTGATGTTGCAATCTATACAGAGCTTGGAAGATTTATGCTTGCTCCATATGGCTGTCTTGTAACTAAGGCAATTCATGAGAAGCATATCTATAAGGAATACATCGGAGTTGATGCATGTGCATCTAACCTTATGCGTCCGGCGATCTATGGTGCATATCATCATATTACTGTTGCGGGTAAAGAGGATGCACCTTGCGACCACAAGTATGATGTCACAGGTTCTTTATGTGAGAACAGTGATAAGTTCGCAATTGACAGAATGCTTCCTAAGATTGATATGGGTGATTATCTTATTATCCATGATACAGGAGCACATGGTTTTTCTATGGGATACCAGTATAATGGAAAGTTAAGATCAGCAGAGCTTCTTCTTAAGGAAGATGGCAGTGTTCAGATGATCAGACGAGCAGAGACAATAAAGGATTACTATGCTACATTTGATTTCTGTGATGCGTTGGATAAGTTGAATTTAAAATAAACGAGGTTTGATATATTGAAGAATTTAGGTTATATAGCAGGCGAAATTACAAAGGGAAAGAATCTTTCAGAAAATCTTTTAAAGTATGGTAATGGAATGTGTTCCATGTATAATGGGCTTGGATTTATCAAAATGTCCATGAATTATTATACTGTACTTGATATTGCAAGAGATTTACAGAATGATAAAGACCTTCTTAACATGATTAACAGACTTAATGAGCTTGTGGAGCGTTTCGTGGAGAATGATGAATGTGATGATTATGAGGCATTCAACGAACTCAATTCATTCCGTGAACAGATTATTGAGATTATGGAAGTTATAACAGCTTATGTTGACAGATTAAGAATATATGAACATGTACTTAACAGAGTTGAGTACAGATTTAACGAAGGTGAACTGGATTACGACTACTATAATACCTATATGACTAATGAGATTATGCATTATATATTGTCTGACAAGGATAATGTTGTTATTAATGGCAAGATTTCAGAGATAGTAGGACAGCTTCCTGTAAGAATGTTAAAGGACAGATTCTTTGAGCATATCAGAGATGCATTTACACTGTATCATGGTGCAGGAAAGGATTCGATAGATGATTTCTATTACACCTTAAGCACAAGTGCGATGCTCTCAGGTGAGGCGGGATTTGATAAGTTCCAGGATGTCTATGATATATATAACACACTTGCAGGGGCTGATTACAGAAATATTGATAAAGACGAATATGTAAGACTCAAAGGAGCACTTGATATTGCAACTGAGAAGATGACAGATTATGCTGATGTATATGTGCTTCTTACACAGGTTGTTAATGATGCACTCACAGTTGTCCTTACAAGAAGAAATACACTTGACAGAATAGAAGAGATTGAGAATGCCAAGAATGTTTTAAGTAAGACGAGAAATGCTTATGTTACAGGTGAAAGATTTGAAGATATTTCAGAAGATTTTGCTGCATTTGAAGGAAAACAGGAAAGAATTCTTGAGGCAGTATCATCTGGTGATTATGCAATAGAATACAGCCTTGCTAACTTTGTGGATGAGCTTAAGGAATATGAGCTTTTATCTGCATATAATGCTTTGTCTAAAACACTTAAGTTACAGTCAGGCAGTGATTTTGTTAAACTTGAATCAGAGGTATTTGCTGAGATTCCTGATAATTCTTATGCTGATGAGACGGCAGAAAAGCTTATTATGGAACTTGACGACAGTTTTAAAAACATGAATGTAATGGTTAAGAGAGCTGTTATGGCATCAGTGCTTTCAAGTCTTCCGGTATTCTTTAACAATACGGAAGAGATACAGGCTTATATTAATAATTCTCTTATGCAGTGCAATGATGATGCAGAGCAGAAGGCAGTTGTTGAGATCATTAAGACAATGATAAGTGATAACTAATGCAAATGTGCTGATGTGCATATGAGAAGTTTAAGGTTTTTGGGGGATGTTAAGTTGAAGTGGTATAGATATCTTTATCTTGGGGATAACGCAAGAAAAGCAAAATACAAAACATTTGGTCTTATCAGAAAGAACAGATTTACCATAGATACTTATATTGTTGCAATTTCTGTCAATCCTGATAATATTCTTGATGTTTATTCAGCTAATATGCTGAAACAGCCGCATTTTAAGAATAAATCATACAGAGATAAAGTGTATGTTGTAGGACTTGCGAAGGGCAGGGATGAGGCACTTGAACTGGTAAGATGCATAGTTGACGACACATATTCCCATACAGGAGGCGTTGATGTCGCTGGTTATCTTAGGTTTGGCACAGAATTAAGGAAGGGCAGCTGACATGCTGCTGGAAAGGTGGGGCTATGCTGCATGTTTTATTGCTTATACTTAAGATAACAGGCATAGTTATCGCGTGTATTTTAGGACTTGTAATAATTGTTGTGGCAGCAGTTCTTTTTGTGCCGGTAAGATATAAGGCTGATGCTGATTATCATGGTAAGTTCAAGGTACATGCGAAATTGTCATGGCTTGGAATATTAAGGGTGCTTGTTTCGTATGATGAAGAACTTGCAATTAAAGCCAAGGCACTTTTTATTACAATTTACAGTAATAATCAAAAAAAAGAAAAAACTTCAAAACATAGGACATCAAAGAAGAAAAAAACAAAACACTCAGAAGAAAATATTTTTTCTGTAAACGACGATGAAGCCAAGAAGCTTACGGAAAATGAGGAAAAACCACAGATTAAGATGGCTGAGGCTGTGAGTGATACTAAAGAAGATACACAGGCTGTTAAAAATAATGTGGAAGATATTAAAGAGTCTGCAGAGAGTCTTAAAGAGACTGTATCAGAAGATGAATCTAAGACGACACAGAATAAGAACTTCTTTGATAAAGTTAAGGATAAATGCTTTGTAATATATACAAAGATTAAAGAGATAATAAACCTTGTAAAGGATACAGTAAAAAAGGTTTCCGGAGCGGCTGACAAGCTTAAAGGAAAAGTGAAGAAGGCAAAAGAATTTGTGACAGATGAGGATAATAAGGCACTTTTTCATTTTTTTGTGGAACAGTTAAAGACACTTATTAAGGTTATTAGACCTAAGAAATACAGAATTAATGCAAGACTTGGATTTGAAGACCCGGCGACAATGGGCAAAGTGCTTGCTTATATATCAATCTTTTATGGTATGTCAGGAGTTGACCTTTCTTTAGAACCGGTATTTGGTGAGAATATTAAAGAGGGCAGTATATTCCTGAAAGGAAATATATGTATATTTTCAGTGCTTGTGATAGCGTTAAGAGTGTATAGAAATGAACAGTTTAAAAAGTTTATTTCCAGATAGAGAAGGTTATGTTATAATGTTAACAGTACTTCACAAAACAAGGAGGTCAAAATCCCTCTCCTCATCATAGGATTCGGATTTTGATTTGCAAAACAAGGAGGGATTTTATGGCAGAGAATAATTTTGATTCAACAGTTGCATCACTTTTTAAGGGGATGGATGCATTTATATCAGCTAAGACTGTTGTTGGTGATGCGGTTACGGTTAAGGATACAATTATCCTTCCGCTTGTTGATGTTTCGTTTGGAGTTGGAGCAGGAGCATTTGCAGGGGATAAGAAGAATAATGCCGGTGGTGGAATGACCGGAAAGGTTACACCGAGCGCGGTTTTAGTTATTCAGAATGGTGCAACCAAGCTTGTTAATATTAAGAATCAGGATACTGTAACTAAGATTCTTGATATGATTCCTGATGTTATTGATAAATTCAAGGGTAAGGATGAAAAGGTTGTAACTGATGCAGATATTGATGAAGCTATTGAAGATGCAGCGGAGTAGTTTTTCATAAACATATGTAATGTGCATATTATATAACATACTTATTAAGGAAGTATATATATGTGCAGACTGCTTGGATTTATATTCTTCTGGATTGCTGTTGGAATGATAATAACACTGTTTATAATGGATAATGTATTCTTGTGCGTATGCATAATAATTACATTGATTGTTGTGGGTTATAACATGTTCTGCCAGTAATCAGAACAATATGTTGTGCTTTTGAGAGAATTTTGAAGAAAATTCTTGAAAAATGTGTTGCAAAATATTTTTTTATCTGATACAATAATTTCTGTTGTGGGTAAATTACCCAATACCGGTAAGGAGGTGTTATTGAAATGGCTAAGTGTGCAATTTGCGAAAAAGGTCCTCACTTTGGTAATGCAGTGAGTCATTCTCATAGAAGATCTAATAAAGTTTGGAATGCTAATGTTAAGTCTGTTAAAGTAAAGGTTAACGGAAATGCTAAGAAGATGTATGTTTGTACTTCATGCTTACGTTCTGGTTTAGTTGAGCGTGCATAATCTATGAGCTTTAAAGTTAATACCAGTATATTAAGGTGAATTGCGCAAAACGCGATTCACTTTATTTTTTGGACATTCATTTGATAATCAAAGTTTAATAAAGAATTCGAAAATGTGTTTATTTTTCTGTAGAAAGATAGTATAATATTTGTGCTATTTATATACATATTTTTATGTAAAGTTTGACTGCGCGAAACTTGCATCCGTATTACGGGTGTTAACAAATACAAGCCGCAGTATTGGAGGACTATCTATGAAGGGAACTTTGGAGAATAAACTTGGAAAAGTTTCGATTGATTCGGAAGTTATTGCACAGTACGCAGGTTCTACAGCAGTTGAGTGCTTTGGAATTGTGGGTATGGCTGCTGTCAGCATGAAAGACGGACTTGTTAAGCTTCTTAAAGGAGACAGCCTTACAAGAGGAATCAGTGTGGTTATAGATGAGAATAATCTTATTGAGATTGATTTTCATGTTATTATATCTTATGGTGTAAGCATTGCTGCAGTAGCAGATAATCTTATTGAGAATGTTAAGTATAAAGTGTCAGAATTTACCGGCCTTGAGATTAAGAAAATCAACATATATGTTGAAGGCGTAAGAGTAATTGATTAATTGAAATATTGTTATAATGCTTAATTGCAGAATGGAGGATAATCGTGGCAACTAATACAATAGATGCAGCACTTGTGCAGAAGATGTTTCTTGCAGGAGCTAAAAACCTTGAGTCTAAGAAAGAATGGATTAATGACCTTAATGTTTTCCCTGTTCCAGATGGTGATACAGGTACTAACATGACTCTTACTATTATGTCAGCAGCTAAGGAAGTAAGTTCTATTGCTAACCCTAATATGGAGAATCTTTCTAAGGCTATATCATCAGGCTCGTTAAGAGGTGCAAGAGGTAACTCAGGCGTTATCTTATCACAGCTCTTAAGAGGCTTTACAAAAGAGATGAAGGGCGTAACTGAAATTACTGTTGAGACACTTGCACTTGCAACAAGCAGAGCTACAGAGACAGCATATAAGGCAGTTATGAAGCCAAAGGAAGGAACAATCCTTACAGTTGCTAAGGGTATTTCTGATAAGGCTGCTGAGATTGCATCACAGACAGATGATATTGAAGAGGCTATGCGTATAATTATTGAACATGCTGAATATGTACTTTCTAAGACACCTGATATGCTTCCTGTCCTTAAAGAAGCGGGAGTTGTGGATTCAGGCGGACAGGGACTTGTTGTTGTTCTTAAGGGAATGTATGATGCACTTACAGGAAAGGTTACAGATTTTTCTATAACAGAGAGTAAGCCATCCACCGAACAGACAGTTCCAGGCTCAGGAAAGGGAGCTGCTGTAGAGAATGTAGATATAAAGTTCGGTTATTGCACCGAGTTCATAATTATGCTTGATAAGGAATTTGATGAGAAGACTGAAGCAGACTTCAAAGCATTCCTTACATCGATAGGTGATTCTATAGTATGTGTTGCTCTTGATGATATTGTTAAGGTTCATGTGCATACTAACCATCCAGGTCAGGCATTTGAGAAGGCCTTGGAATATGGTCAGCTTACTAAGATGAAGGTCGATAATATGCGAGAGGAGCATAACCAGAAGGTTGTTGCACAGTCAGAACTGCAGGCGGCAGCAGCTAAGCAGGCTATGGAGAAAAATTCTGAAGCTGAACAGAAAAAAGCTGAGCCAGCTAAGGATTTTGGATTTATCACAATTGCACCGGGAAGCGGAATCGCAGAGATTTTTAAGGGACTTGGTGTTGATGAAGTTATTGAAGGCGGCCAGACAATGAACCCTTCGACAGAGGATATCCTTAATGCAGCAGATAAGATTAATGCCAAGACAATATATGTTCTTCCTAATAACAGCAATATTATTCTTGCAGCTAACCAGGCAGCATCAATTGTTGAAGACAAGGAACTTATTGTTATCCCTACTAAGACAGTACCACAGGGAATTACAGCTATGATTAACTTTGAGACAACACGCAGTGCTAAGGATAATGGCGATGCGATGACAGACAGTCTTTCAACAGTTAAGTCTGGACAGCTTACTTATGCTGTAAGAGATACATCAATTGACGGCAAGGAGATTAAGAAGGATAATTATCTTGGATTAGGTGATAAGGGACTTGCTGCAGTTGGTACTGATATGGATGAGACTCTTCTTGAGATGATTGAGTCAATGATGTCGGATGAAGCTGAACTTATAAGTGTTTACTATGGAGCTGATATTGAAGAAGCTGCTGCCGAGGCAGTTGTTTCTAAGATTGAAGAAAAGTTCCCTGATGTAGATGTTGAACTTCAGTTTGGTGGACAGCCGGTTTATTATTATATTGTATCTGTTGAGTAAGAATTATGAATATAACAGAATTAAAGGGAATCGGCGCTAAGACAGCTGAGAATTTTAACAGGCTTTCGGTATACACAGTATCGGATCTCGTGGGGTTATACCCACGGGATTACGATGTATACCATGAGCCTGTTTTTGTTAAAGATATAAGCCATGAATCAGAGCATACAGAGGTAGCTGTTGAAGGACAGGTATGCAAAAGCCCGGATATATATGGGAGCGGCAGGCTTAAGATATTAACTGTGACTATAAAGGATTATAATGGCGACTCCATAAAATGCAGCTGGTATAACATGCCATTTTTAAAGAATACATTAAGGCTTGGAACAAGATATGTATTCAGGGGAAGGCTGGTTAATAAAAGAGGCTGGTTATTAGAACAGCCGAAAATGTATACACTTGCCCAGTACAAGGAACTTCAGGGAACACTGCAGCCAATATATCCTCTGACTAAAGGTCTTACTAACAATGCTGTTACTAAGGCAGTTGCACAGGCACTTGAAAAATACAGCGCGGGACTTGAAAAGGAATATATACCTGATTATATAAGAAAGAGATATTCGCTTGCTGAGCATAATTTCAGTGTTGTTAATATACATTTTCCTAAGACAATGGAAGAATATGTTCAGGCGAGACACAGACTTGCGTTTGAAGAGTTTTTTTTATTCACGCTAGCAACTCTTTCATTAAAGAGTGCAAATGAACGCATACCGAACAGCTATGTAATACCAGAAAGCAAAGAAAAGGATCAATTCCTTGAAAGCCTGTCATATTCACTTACTAATGCACAGTTAAGGACTGTGTCAGAGGTTGCACAAGATATGTCAGGTGAACACCTGTGCAGCCGTCTGATACAGGGGGATGTAGGCTCAGGAAAGACAGTTGTTGCAACAATTGCACTTATCAATACGGTTATTGCAGGATATCAGGGAGCATTGATGGCACCAACAGAGGTTCTTGCAAGACAGCATTATGAATCGTTTGTTAAAGGCTTTGAAAAGGCGGGACTTGATATCAGAGTTGAACTTCTTGTTGGTTCAATGACAGCAAAACAGAAAAAGGAAGTATATGCAAGGATTGCAGATGGAACTGCCGGAATAATAGTAGGAACGCATGCGTTGATACAGGAAAAGGTTGAATATAAAGAACTGGCACTTGTTATAACAGATGAGCAGCACAGATTCGGAGTAAACCAGCGCCGTGACTTTTCACAGAAAGGGAAAAGCCCGCATATTCTTGTAATGAGTGCAACGCCAATACCAAGAACTCTGGCAATTATACTGTACGGTGACCTTGATATATCAGTAATTGATGAGATGCCTGCGAACAGACTTCCTATAAAGAATTGTGTTGTGGATGAAAGCTACAGACCGAAGGCGTATGCATTTATACACAATCAGGTTGCTTCCGGCAGACAATGCTATGTAATATGTCCAATGGTTGAGGACAGTGAGGCTGTAGAGGCTGAAAATGTTGTTGATTACACGGCAATGCTTAAGAAAGAACTTCCGGATATAAGGATAGAATATCTTCATGGCAAGATGCGTCCATCGTTAAAGAATGAGGTGATGGAAAGATTTGCAGCACATGAAACGGATGTGCTAGTATCAACTACAGTTATCGAGGTTGGTGTAAATGTGCCTAACAGCACTGTTATGATGGTAGAGAATTCGGAAAGATTTGGACTTGCACAGCTTCATCAGTTAAGAGGCCGTGTTGGGCGAGGAGAATATCAGTCATATTGTATATTTGTTACAGGCAATAAGTCAGAGAAGATAAGAAAAAGACTGGAAATTCTTAATAAATCCAACGATGGATTCAAGATAGCTGAGGAAGATTTAAGACTGCGTGGACCGGGAGATTTCTTCGGGGTAAGGCAGAGCGGTGATTTTGATTTCGGAATAGCAGATGTATTTACTGATGCAAAGACATTAAAGGAAGCGTCAGATGCAGCGAAAGATATGCTAAAGAAAGATCCTGAGTTAAAGCTTGAGAATAATGTATATCTAAAGCAGAAGGTTGCAGAGTATACGATTAAATGTTTAGAAAAGATTAATCTGTAAAGGAGATGTATGCACATGAGACAGATGGAATTCACAATGAGCAGACCTAATCTTGTCAAGCCAGGAGATGAGGTAGATATTACGGAGGGTAAGCTTCCTAGCAGTTATTATTATACGATAGAGCCGGCAGTTGCAATGTCAGGAAACTATTCAACACCTGACAGGTTAAAGTCAAGACATGGAATTGTTAAAGAGGTTGGAGAGACAAGCAGGGGTTATTATGTGCTTGCGGAATTTGATGAATAATTGCGACTATTCGGAATTAAGCAAAATTACAATTAAATGCAGAATAAAAATTATGCTTTTCACATATATTTTTTACAAGTATATGCGGAAGGCATAATTTTTTATGTACCGCTTTAATTACAGGGAGGAAAGTATGTCAGACAGAAAGGAAAATATAAACTTTAATCTGTACGAGGATATAAAGAAACGCACTAATGGGGAGATATATCTTGGTGTGGTAGGTCCTGTACGGACAGGAAAGTCGACATTTGTAAAAAGATTTATGGATCTATGTGTAATTCCTGAGATTGCAGATGCTAACGAGAAACAACGCACAATCGACGAACTGCCACAGAGTAGTGCTGGAAGTACGATTATGACTACTGAACCTAAGTTTATACCTGGTGAGAGTGCAGCAATCTGCATGGCTGATGATATTAAGATTAAAGTGCGTGCAATTGACTGTGTTGGATTTATGGTTGATGGCGCAATGGGAGCAGAGGAGAATGGCAAAGAGAGAATGGTTAATACTCCATGGTCAAAAGAACCGGTTCCATTTTCAATGGCAGCACAGATTGGTACTGAAAAGGTGATAGAGGAGCATTCTACTATTGGAATCGTTATTACAACAGATGGCTCATTTACAGGAATAGAACGGGATAATTATGTCAACGCGGAGCAGATGGCTATAGATAAGCTGAAAAAGATTTCAAAACCGTTTGTTGTGATATTAAACTGTGTGAAGCCTTATGCTAAAGAATCTGTGCAGCTTGCAGAGGCTATGAAAGAAAAATATGGTGTAAATGTCTATGCTCTTAATTGTGACCAGCTAAGAAAAGAAGATGTTGACAGGGTTATATCAGGTGTGCTTAAAGAATTTCCAGTATCACAGCTTGATTTTTATGCACCTGCATGGGTTGAAGTACTTGAGTCATCACACTGGCTTAAGATGCATATAGTAGATGCGGCACTTTCAATTCTTGATAATATAAATGTTATGAAGGATGCGTATCTTGAGTTGAATAATACATGCGAATACATAGAAAAGATTGATGTGAAAAATGTTGATATGTCAACAGGGAGGGTTGAAATTGAATTTAAGCTTTCGAAAGATCTGTATTATAAAATATTAAGTGAACTTACAGGAACGCAGATTAATAATGAGCATGAGCTTATAGATATGATTAAATCTCTTTCAGACAAGAAGAATGAACTGGGAAGCTTTGGTGATGCGATAAGCGAAGTTAATCTTAATGGCTTCGGAGTTGTTACACCTTCAAAAGAAAATATACAACTGGATGAGCCAGTAGTGATTAAGAATGGCAATAAATATGGAGTTAAGATAAAAGCTAAAGTTCCGTCTATTAACCTGCTTAAGACAGAAATAATGGTTGAAATTGCCCCGATTGTTGGAAATAGGAATCAGGCAGAAGATCTGATTGAATATATAAAAGGAAATATGAAAGATAATCCGGACGGAATCTGGGATACCAATATATTTGGAAAGACAATAGAACAGATTGTATCAGACGGAATATATGAAAAAACACATAATATGACAACTGAGAGCATGGGAAAGATTGGCGATACAATTGAAAAAGTAATGAATGAGAATTCAGGACTTGTGTGTCTTATTGTGTAAAAAATACTTTATTTAACTGAAAAGTTATGATAATATAAATTCAATTATAATTGAACGACAAGAGGTTTGCAATGGAAAAGAAAGGAACTGGAGCTGAACATGTAAGTTACAGACATAATGTGTTCAGAAACAAAATGCTTGGCTTTGAAAAAATATTATTTATCATAATGGTATCGGTTAATATCTTATATATTATAGTGTCATTTGCTGATAAGAATCTGCCGGCTATAATGACAGAAGATATAATAAGATTAATATCCGTTACGGCGGTCCAGATTATAAGCTGCTGTTCATTCAGAATAATTAATTTCAGAGATAATTTTTCTAATGAAACTAAAAACAGGATGTGTTGTATATCACTGGTAGGGCTGTTTGCTGCTGAGGAACTTTTATTTTATTTTTGTGAACCCTTGTGGGTTGGAACAGCAGTGGTAATGGTGATAAGTTCATTTTTTAATGACAGAAAGACCATTTTTGTTATATATGCTACATCAATAGCTGTATGGATTGCATCAGCATTTATGTATAATTACAGTGCTTCAAGTGCAGTGAAGGCACTTGATGTAAGAGATTTTGCAGCTACATTTTTACTGATAAGCTGTGTATTTGCAATATCGGTTATATTGTATAATTTCAATAAGCTGCAGGTGGAAGATGTTGTTGAATATTATGATGGAGAGAAAAAGCTTCAGGAGAAGCTTTCAACAGATTATCTGACACAGCTTCATACAAGGTTTTCTATATATGAGAACATCAAGCAGGCAATGCATGATTATTACTTTTCAGGGAAAGATGTATGTGTGGCAATGCTTGACATTGATTTCTTTAAGAAAGTTAATGACACATATGGTCATGACAAAGGTGATATGGTATTAAGAACATTATCGCGGGTTATAAGCCAGTACACTGATGATACGATTCATGCAGGCAGATACGGAGGAGAGGAGTTTCTGATTCTTTTTTCAGGATATACCAGAAAGCAGGCAGGAAAGATACTGGAAGGAATGCTTACTAATTTTAGAAATCAGGAGTATGATTTCTTGCCTGAAGATGTTATAATAACATTCAGTGCTGGCTTTACATATCTTGATAATAAAAATATTGATGTGGAAGGCTTCATAAAATGTGCAGATGAGGCACTTTATTATTCTAAAGAGCATGGAAGGAACCAGATAACATACTATAATGATCTGAGATTACGAGACATGCAGGTTAACAGATAACCAAGGAGGATTTATATTAGATGAACAAGAAAGTTGAAGATTATGTAAGAAGTATACCTGATTTCCCAGAACCGGGGATTATATTCAGGGATGTTACAAGTGTTATCCAGAGTCCTGAGGGATTAAAGCTTGCAATAGACGGTCTTACAGATCTTATAGGGGATACAGAATTTGATGTTGTAGTAGGACCAGAATCAAGAGGGTTTATATTTGGCGTTCCTGTTGCATATAATACCGGTAAGGGATTTGTTCCTGTAAGAAAGAAGGGGAAACTTCCGTGTGAGACTATATCAGCAGATTATGAACTTGAATATGGTACAGCTACTATAGAGATGCATAAGGATGCGATTACTCCGGGACAGAAGGTTATTATTGTTGATGATCTGATTGCTACAGGCGGAACAACAGAAGCTATTATCAAGCTTGTAGAAGAGCTTGGAGGAGAAGTAGTGAAAGTTCTTTTTCTTATGGAGCTTGAAGGCCTTAAAGGAAGAGATAAGATTGCAGGATATGATGTCGAGTCAGTAATTAAATACCCAGGTAAATAATTATTCGGGCTGCTTTATTATATAAAGCAGCCTTTTTAAGATTGATAACAGGAGGCAGATATGGGGACACCACATAATGAAGCACAGACAGGAGATATAGCAAAGACAGTTCTTATGCCGGGAGATCCTTTAAGGGCAAAGTATATAGCAGATAATTATCTTACAGATGTAATCTGCTTTAATACGGTCCGCAATATGTCAGGATTCACAGGAATTTATAACGGATGCAGGGTATCTGTTATGGGAAGTGGTATGGGAATGCCTTCAATGGGAATATATTCATATGAATTATATAATGTATATGATGTGGATAATATTATAAGGATTGGTTCAGCGGGAGCATTTGATGATGACCTTAATCTTATGGATATTGTACTTGGAATGGGCTCATGCACTGATTCTAACTTTGCGGCACAGTACAATCTTCCGGGCATATATGCACCGATAGCTGATTTTACGCTTTTAAAGACTGCATATGATGTTGCAGAAGAAAAACATTTTTCGGTTAAAGTTGGCAATGTACTGGCATCAGATGTGTTTTATAATGATGATACAACAGTTAATGACAGATGGAAGAAGATGGGTGTGCTTGCAGTTGATATGGAGTCAGCAGCGTTGTATATGACTGCTGCCAGATGCAGAAAACATGCACTTACTATTCTTACAATAAGTGACCATCTCTACAGGGGTGAGAAGCTGTCAGCACAGGAGAGACAGACAGGATTTACTAATATGATGGAGACAGCTCTTGAAACTGCAGTCAGATTGCAGAATAACAGGCAGATGGAGGATTTATGACAGATACAGATTTAGAGATTATTGTTTTTGTACTGCTGGCTGTTGCAATCGGCGTGTATGTATGTGTAAGCAGCAGTATTAAGCGGAAGAAGGCAGCGGAGAATGCCATAAAGAAAGCGTGGGGCAAACGTGTTGTATACAAGGGAACAGATGAGAGCTTTGAATATATATCGCATTATGCCAAAGGTAATCCGAGTGAATCTATGATTGATGATATAACATGGAATGATCTTGGCATGGATGAAGTATTTAAATGTATTAATAATACTAATTCATCTGTTGGACAGGAATATCTATATAAGATGTTAAGAGAACCGGTTGCAGATGCAGAAAAGCTTCACGAACTGGACAGGCTTGCAGATGAATTCACAGCTAATGAAAAAGAAAGAATCACAATTCAGAAGATATTTATGAATATGGGAAAAAGCCGTAAGATTGCAGTTACAGATTATATCGGTTATATAATGGATATAGAGCAGGGAAGTAATATTGTGCATTATCTTGCGTGGGTATTTCTTATAGCTTCAATTCTTGTTACGGTTCTTGTAACTCCGGTGCTTGGAATATGGCTCATAATTGCGTCGGTAGCATTTTCAATAATTACTTATTACAAGTATAAGGCTAAGATTGAGAATTATTTCAAATGTATTAATGTTATTGTGAAAATGGCATCGGCATCTGAAGATATATGTGAAAGCAATATAAGTTTTCTTGAACCAGAGTGTAACAGGCTTAAAGAGATATTAAAGAGCTTTTCTAAAGTAACAAAAGGCTCATGGATGATTGAGTCAGGCAATGTTGATGGTTCAATCGGAGAGGTTGTACTTGATTATCTAAGAATGATAACGCACATGGATATTGTGAAGTTTAATAAGATGACAAAGCTTATAACTGCCAAAAGTGAGGATGCATATAACCTTGTAGATACACTTGGATTCATAGAGACATCAATTGCTGTTGCATCATTCAGGGAAAGCCTGCCATTTTACTGTAAGCCTGAATTTGTGGAGAATACTAATAACCTTAGTGTGAAAGAAGTGTATCATCCGCTTATAGATAATCCTGTGTGTAATTCAATAACAACTAAAGGAAATGTTCTTCTTACAGGTTCTAATGCTTCAGGTAAATCAACATTTTTAAAGACAATAGCAATCAACAGTATTCTGGCACAGACTATAGGAACAAGTCTTTCCAAAGAATACATTGCTCCGGTATATAGGATATATTCTTCAATGGCATTAAGGGATGACCTTGCTAATTCGGACAGTTACTATATTGTTGAGATTAAGTCATTAAAGAGAATTCTTGATGCAGTTGGTAAAAAAGGCAGAACGGTTCTATGCTTTATTGATGAGGTACTTCGCGGAACTAACACTGTTGAGAGAATTGCAGCATCATCAGAGATATTAAAGAATCTTAATACAGGCAGGGCGTTGTGCTTTGCAGCAACACATGATATTGAGCTTACAACAATACTTAAGGACTGTTACAGCAACTATCATTTTCAGGAGGAAGTTACTGAGGATGAGGTTAAGTTTGATTATAAGCTGTATGCCGGACCTGCAACAACAAGGAATGCAATCAAGCTTCTTAATGTTATAGGGTATGATAAGAATATAATTAAGGGAGCAGAACAGCGTGCAATGCATTTCCTGACAGATGGAAACTGGAAATCTTGATAAATGTTGTTTCTTGTGATATTATAAATTATTGCGAAGGCTTTTATTATAATTCGTGGAGGTAATAATATGGTTGGGTTAGTCAGCGCGCTTGTGGGCGAGATAGCTTATGAAGCGGTAAGATTTGTTATAATGCTTGCGTTACTGGTACTTGCAGTATTCGTAGGTGGTAAACTCCGAAAGGCAGCAGATGCCAAGAAGGCAGCTAAGATGGCTGCATCGGAGAATAAAGAGAAAGAGATTACTGAATAATCAGGAGGAAGTTAAAGTGCAGTACAGAGGTGTGAATGAATTAAGAAGATTATACCTTGATTTCTTTGAGAGCAAGGGACATTTGAAAATGAAGAGCTTTTCTTTAGTTCCACATAATGATAACAGTCTGCTTATCATTAATTCAGGTATGGCTCCACTTAAGCCATATTTTACAGGACAGGAGATTCCACCAAGAAGAAGAGTTACAACTTGTCAGAAGTGTATAAGAACAGGTGATATCGAGAATGTAGGTAAGACAGCAAGACATGGTACATTCTTCGAGATGCTCGGTAACTTCTCATTTGGTGATTATTTCAAGGATGAAGCTATTCACTGGTCATGGGAGTTCTTAACAGAGACTGTAGGACTTGATCCAGACAGATTATATCCATCCATATATCAGGATGATGATGAAGCATTTAATATATGGAATAAGGAAATCGGTATTGCACCTGAAAGAATATTCAGATTTGGTAAGGAAGATAACTTCTGGGAGCATGGCGCTGGTCCTTGCGGTCCATGTTCTGAGATATATTATGACCGTGGTGAGAAATATGGCTGTGGTAAGCCAGGCTGTACAGTAGGCTGTGACTGTGACAGGTATATGGAAGTATGGAACAATGTATTCTCACAGTTTAACAATGACGGACATGGCAATTACACAGACCTTATCCAGAAAAACATTGATACAGGTATGGGACTTGAAAGACTTGCAGTTGTTGTGCAGGATGTTGATTCTATATTTGATGTTGATACATTACAGGCACTTCGCAACAAGGTTTGTGAGATGGCTGGAGTTAAGTATAAGGAAGATGAGAAGCAGGATGTCTCTATCCGTGTTATCACAGACCATATCCGTTCAGTAACATTTATGGTAAGTGATGGAATTATGCCATCCAACGAAGGAAGAGGATATGTCTTAAGAAGACTTTTAAGAAGAGCTGCAAGACATGGAAGACTTCTAGGTATTGAAGGAAAGTTCTTATCTAAGCTTTGTGAAACTGTAATTGAAGGCTCTAAGGATGGTTATCCTGAATTAGAGGAAAAGAGAACATTTATTACTAAGGTTATCTCTGAAGAAGAAGATAAGTTTAATAAGACTATCGACCAGGGATTAAGCATCCTTAATGATATGGAAGCTGAACTTGCTTCTAAGGGTGAGAATGTATTATCAGGAGCAGATGCATTTAAGCTCTATGATACTTACGGATTCCCTATTGATCTTACTAAGGAAATCCTTGAAGAGAAGAATATTACAATTGATGAAGCTGGATTTAATGCAGCTATGGAAGAGCAGAGAGTTAAGGCAAGAAATGCACGTAAGGTAACTAATTACATGGGTGCTGATGCAACTGTATATGATGAGATTGACCCTGCTATAACAAGCACATTTGTCGGATATGACAAGCTTACTAATGAATCTGAGATTACAGTTCTTACAACAGAGGAAGAAGTTGTTGACGCTTTATCTGAAGGTGATAAGGGAACTGTTATTGTAGATGAGACTGTATTCTATGCTACTATGGGTGGTCAGGAAGGCGATAAGGGTGTTATTAAGACATCTGAAGGAGAATTCGCTGTTGAGACTACTATCAAGTTAAAGGGTGGCAAGATTGGTCATGTCGGAACTATGACTAAGGGCATGATGAAGGTTGGAGATACTGCAACAATGGAAGTTTCCCCTGCTTACAGAGCAGATACATGCAAGAACCACAGTGCAACACATCTTCTTCAGAAGGCTTTAAGAATTGTTCTTGGTGATCATGTTGAGCAGAAGGGTTCATACGTTGATTCTGACAGATTAAGATTTGACTTTACACATTTCCAGAGCATGACTAAGGAAGAGATTGCTAAGGTTGAGGATATTGTTAATGAAAAGATTGCAGAGGCTATTCCTGTTGTTACTGATGTAATGACAATTGAGGAAGCTAAGAAGACAGGAGCAATGGCACTTTTCGGTGAGAAGTATGGCGAGAAGGTAAGAGTAGTTGCTATGGGAGACTTCTCTAAGGAATTCTGTGGTGGTACCCATGTTGCTAATACAGCTAATATCAGACTTTTCAAGATTGTATCTGAGGCAGGTGTTGCTGCAGGCGTAAGAAGAATTGAGGCTCTTACAGATAAGGGTGTTATGAAGTACTACGCTGAACTTGAGAAGACTATTGAAGAGGCAGCTAAGGCAGCCAAGGCAGAGCCCGTACAGCTTGTTAAGAAGATTGCAGCTATGAATGATGAGATTAAGTCACTTATGAGCGAGAATGAGAAGCTCAAGGCCGAGCTTGCTAATAATGCACTTGGAGATACAGCAGGAGATATCAAGGAAGTTAACGGCGTTAAGTATATCGCAACTAAGGTTGACGGTGTTGATATGAATGAATTAAGAAACCTTGGTGATAAGTTAAAGGGTGAGATTGGTTCAGGTGTTGTTGTTATCGTCAGCGCACAGGGTGCTGATAAGGTAAGCGTTATTGCGATGGCAACAGATGATGTTATTGCCAAAGGTGCTCATGCTGGTAACCTTATCAAGGCTCTTGCTCCTATTGTTGGCGGTGGCGGTGGCGGTCGTCCTAATATGGCTCAGGCCGGTGGTAAGAACCCTGCCGGTATTGATGAGCTTATTGCTAAAGTACCTGATACAATTCTTGCACAGATTGGATAATTGGGGCTTGACGATTTGCAAAAATGTGATATAATGTTTTTTGTGCGATTAGTAAATACCCTATTTATGTAGTTTGGCGCACAATTTGCAACAGAAGGGTGGTCAGGAAGTAGTATGTCAAATGTCATCGTTAAAGAAAACGAGTCTTTAGATAGCGCATTACGCAGATTCAAGAGAAACTGTGCTAAGGCAGGCATTCAGCAGGAAATTCGTAAGAGAGAACATTACGAGAAGCCAAGCGTAAGACGTAAGAAGAAGTCAGAAGCAGCTAGAAAACGTAAGTTCAACTAATAATTAATATTTTTGACATGAGAGAGCGGTGCTTAGGCATCGCTCTTTTTGGATTTATAATAAAAAATCCGGCTTTGCTGGAAAGTCTCAATTATAAACTTAACAGGATACTTAATTTTGAAGCAACAAATCACAACTATTTCAGACAACATATAACGGATATTAAAGAGAGTCTTATTAAAGAATTAGAAATAGGAAATATAATGACAGACTAAAATCATACTTTAAAGGATAACAGCATAGAATATAAAAAGATTTTGGAAGTCTGCTTATATGGTCGATTTTATCAGCAGCGGTATAAGGCTCGGACAGATGTGTGATCTTAGCAGAGATGTTGTTGCAGGACTTCCTGTTATATCAATGCTGGGTGACTGCGAGGTTTTTATAGAGAATTACAGGGGGATACTTGAGTATTCAAGCGAATATCTTAAGGTTTCTACGAAAATAGGTAATATAAGAGTGAGCGGGAGCAATCTTGTGATATACCATATGAATCAGGACGAAATCCTTCTTAGGGGACGCATTGGCAAAGTTTCTCTAAAAGGAGAGGCTGATGAAAAGGATACATAATTATATTGTTATTGAAATATCCGGATGGGAGCGGGAAAGGTTCGTTAATCTGTGCTGCAGGCGCGGGATTACATTATATAACTGCCAGTGTGTGAAAGAGACAATAAGAGCGAGAATAACAAGACAGGATTATTTCAAGACTAAGGAAATGCGAAGAAAATGTCATGTTCATATTAAAGTTGTAAAGAAACATGATATAGAGTTTCTTTTTGCAAGATACAGAAGAAATTATTCGATAATTGCTGGCTTTGCCACTGCATTTGTATTGATGTTCATTGCCAGCAGATTCGTGTGGAGTATTGAATTTGACGGAAATTACATATATACAGATGATTCAATGCGTAGGTTTCTTAAAGAGCATGGCATCAGTACAGGTGATAAAGTTAAGAATATAGATACAGAAAATATTGAGAAGGCAATTAAAAATGAACTGTCGCAGGTTACATGGGTTAATGTACGGATTGAGGGAAATATTCTGAAAGTCAGCATTGATGAATCTAAAGCTGATGAGTTACACAGCACCACTAATGATGGCAATATAATATCAGGGTATTCCGGTGTTATTGAATACATTATAACAAGAAGCGGAACACCGAAGGTCACTGTTGGTGACGAGGTATCAGAAGGCGACATACTTGTTGAGAATACATTGTATGTTCCTGATGATTACGAGGAGAATATACAGCAATTCCAGACGCAGGCTCAGGCGGATATTCTGATAAGAACGCAGTTATCATGGGATAAGGAGATAAATGCGGTATATGCCGATAAAATATATACTGGACGAAAGATGACGACATATGCCATAAGCATAGATAAATATGAAATTTCTCTCGGCTTTCCACGACGTTTAAAAGAGTATGACAAGGTTGTTAATGAGGGGAATATAAAGATTGGTAATCTGATTGCACTTCCTGTATCTGTACAGAAGATTACTCTTAATGAGTATAAGGAAAATGAGGCTGAGTACAGTGAGGAGGAAGCAGCGGCTATTCTTAATGAAAAAGCTGAGAGATTTATAAAACATTTGAAAGAAAATGAAGTGCAAATAAATGATTATCATGTTAATATAGAAAGAAGCGGGGATAAGTATATTGCACATGCTGATATTGATGCAACTGTTCCTGCGGATTTTGATGTTAGAAAGGTGGAGACATCTGATGAGTGAGGTAGAGAGTCTTATTAATATACCGGTAGAACACTGCTCCAATATATTTGGACAGTTTGATGAATATGCGAAGGTTATAGAGAAAACACTTAAGGTTACGATTATTGTAAGAGACAGCTCTGTGAAGGTTATAGGTGCAGAGGCAGCAGTGCAGAGAGCATCAGGAGTACTCAATTATCTGTATGAGCTGTCTAAGAGAGGCAACCAGATTACAAGACAGAATGTTGATTATTCCATTGCACAGTCATTTGAAGAAAAGGCTGATTCGCTGATTGAGATTGATTCTGATACAGTGTGCAGGACGATTGCAGGAAGGCCTATCAAGCCTAAGACATTCGGACAGAAGGAGTATGTTGATGCCATTAGGGATAAGATGATTGTGTTCGGAGTAGGACCGGCAGGAACAGGTAAGACATACCTTGCAATGGCGATGGCTATTAATGCATTTAAGAATAATGAGGTCAACAAGATTATTCTTACAAGACCTGCGATTGAGGCTGGTGAAAAGCTCGGATTCCTGCCGGGAGATTTGCAGAGCAAGGTTGATCCGTATCTCAGACCTCTGTATGATGCACTTTTCCAGATTATGGGTGCAGAGAGCTTTAATGCCAATGTGGAAAAAGGTCTTATCGAGGTTGCACCGCTTGCATATATGAGAGGTCGTACACTTGACAATGCATTTATTATTCTTGATGAGGCACAAAATACAACACCTGCACAGATGAAGATGTTTCTTACACGAATTGGATTCGGCTCAAAGGTTGTTGTTACAGGTGATATGACACAGAAGGATCTGCCAAGGGATACCGTGTCAGGCCTTGAAGTTGCGACTAAGGTTTTATCCAAGGTTGAAGAGATAGCATTTATAAAGCTTACGAATAAAGATGTTGTAAGGCATCCTCTTGTACAGAAGATTGTCAAGGCATATGAGGATTACGAGGAGAATCAGGCTAAGGCTGCCAAGAGAAGAGAAGCAAGAAAGGGAAGTCAGACAGGAAGGAGAAAAAATTGATATGACTATTAATATAGAGTACGAAGCCGAGGAAAAGCTTGACTTAGATTATGAGAAGATAATTACTGATGTTGTCAATGAGGCGGTTGATTATGAAAAATGTCCTTATGAAGCAGAGGTTAATGTAACAATTGTTGACAGTGAATCTATCCACGAGATTAATAAGGAATACAGAAATATTGATTCTCCGACAGATGTACTTTCATTTCCGGGAGTTAATTATGTTACACCTTCGGATTTTGATGCAATTGAGGACGAGTTAGAAAACAATGCTGAGGATTATTTCAATCCTGATACAGGAGAGCTTCTTCTTGGAGATATTGTTCTGTGTGTTCAGAAGATTAAGGAACAGGCGGACAAGTATGGTCATTCTGAAAAAAGGGAGTTGGCATTTCTTACAGCACACAGTATGATGCATCTTTTTGGTTATGACCACATGACACCAGAAGAAAGTGCAGTTATGGAAGCAAAGCAGAATGAAGTACTTGAAAGACTTGGAATTACCCGTTAAGAGGTGACATATATGACAGATAATGAACTTGTTGCTAAAGCTAAAGAGGCACTTGAGAACTCATATTCACCGTATTCACATTTTGCAGTTGGTGCGGCACTTTTAAGTACTGATGGACAGGTATTTATAGGCTGTAATATTGAGAATTCTTCTTTCGGGGCTACTAACTGTGCAGAAAGAACTGCAATATTTAAGGCGGTCAGTGAGGGTGTAAAGGATTTTAAGGCGATTGCTATTGTATGTTCAGGAGACCAGCCTGCTTATCCGTGTGGAATATGCAGACAGGTGATGTCTGAATTTTTCAATCCTGATACAAGAATTATTGTTGAGGAAGGCGGCGGGCTTAAGACTTATACAATGAGTGAAATTCTGCCAGACAGCTTTTCGTTATAGTATAATATTGCTTATAAATGTTAATACTTCCCAGTAAGGACAACTTACAGGAGGGAGTATTGATGAATAAGAAATCATTCTGGCTTTATGTTGTGATTATGACTATGGCTGTAATAGCTGTAGTACTTGCAATATTTATACTTGTGGTAACAGATAATAAGAAGCCTTCTAATCAGCATTTTAAAGAAGAGGTAAGCTCGCAGGTGACTAAAGTAACTGAAAGTGAAGAGTACCAGTATGTGCTTAAGTACGAAAGAGATACTTTAAGAATATACAGAAATATTGCGGATGAAGGACGAGAAGTGTTCTATGATTATGCAGATATTAACATTGATTCACTTCCGGATGATATAAGAGAAAGACTGACTAAAGGGATATATTTTGAAGGAGAAGCACAGCTGTATGATTTTCTGCAGACATATAGCAGCTAGAAAGGATATACATTTACATGGTTAAGATTATTTCGGACAGTACAAGTGATTTGACTAAGGAACTTATAGACAAGCTTGATATATCGGTTATTCCGCTTCACATTCTGCTAGGCAATGATGAATATAGGGATGGAATTGATATTACGCCAGATAAGATATATGAATGGGCAGATGAGAATAAGACAACACCTAAGACATCGGCGGTGTCTATTGATGATACAATAGAGATGTTTAAATGTGTTCTAGAAGAGGATAGGGATATTGTCGCATTTGCAATATCAGAGGATATGTCAACTACAGCTAATGTGTTCAGACTTGCGGCAAGAGAGCTTGAGGCAGAGGACAGGATTCATGTAATTGACTCTGAGAATCTGTCTACAGGAATAGGACATCTTGTTGTCGAGGCTGCTGTTATGGCAGGAAAAGGCATGTCTGCAGCTGACATTGAGAAGAATATATTAGAATTAAGACCGAGAGTCAGGGCAAGCTTTGTTGTCGATACGCTTACTTACCTTCACAGAGGAGGAAGATGCAGCGGACTGGCTGCCATGGCTGGCGGTGTACTTAAACTTCATCCAAGAATTGAAGTTAATAATGGAAAGATGAATCCTGGAAAGAAGTACAGAGGACGCATGAAGAATGTTGTACTGGATTATGTTAAGGATATGGAAGAAGACCTTAAGAAGGCTAAGAAAGACCGTGTATTCATTACACACTCTGGCTGTGATAAAGAGATAGTTGATGAAGTAAAGAATTATCTTAAACAGCTTGATGTGTTTGATGAAATATATGAAACAAGGGCAGGCGGCGTTATATCTTCTCATTGTGGTCCGGGAACATTAGGAGTTCTTTTTATTGCAGGTGAGTAATTTCAGGAGAAATGTATGGCTAAATTTACGAAAAAAGCGATAATGGACTGTTTTCTTAATATGCTAAAGCGTAAGAATATTGACAGGGTAACGGTTACAGATATATGTGAGGAATGTGGAATTAACAGGAATACATTTTATTATTATTTCAGTGATATATATGATGTGCTTGACAGTGTTCTTATAGAAGAGACAGAAAAGAATATTGATATTACGGAAGATGCAACTTTTTATGAGACATATAGTAAGGCAGCTTCTGTTATTATTGAGTATCGTGCAGCAGTTATTCATGTGTATAATTCCAGAAACAGAGATATTATTGAGAAATATCTGCATAATACAACAGAATATCTTGTTGGACTTTTTGTTAAGAAATATTCTAAAGACCATAAGCTTACAGAAGATGACAGAGAGTATATAACATGCTTTTACAGCTATTCTATTGTTGGAATTGTGTCAAGATGGATAGGTGATGGAATGCCGCCATATGATAAAGATCTTATTAAGCGTTTTTCTGAATCATTTGATGCAACGATTGATACAATGATTAATCTATGTGAAGCTAATAATTAGTTATTAAAAACAGACAAAACATGTAAAGTGTTCGATTTTGGGACAAAGTACATGCTTTGCCTGTTTTTTTATTTGGAGAAAAAATGTATGCTAAATATAATAAAAACGGCAAAAATAAATAAGAAAGCACAGAAAGGTGGAAAAGATTATGAGCAAAAAGGCGTTAAAACTAGGAGCAGCTTCTATTCTTGCACTGGGGGCAGGTGCAGCAGTTGTATCAAAAAAGAACAAAAGGAATGAGCAGAGGAAGGTAACTAAAGACATTCAGAAAAGAGCACATGAGGAGTTCCGTAATACTGAAAGAGGGAAATATACTAAGAATAGTAAGGGGATATATTACTCTAATGGTAACTATGAAGCATTTGCAAGACCGGAAAAACCAGAAGGAGTTGATGATAAATCAGCTTATATTGTAGGAAGTGGTCTTGGTGCATTAGCTGCAGCGTGCTTTCTTGTAAGAGATGGACAGATGAAGGGTGAGAATATTCACATACTTGAGGCTATGGATATTGCAGGCGGTGCATGTGATGGAATTAATGATCCTACAAGAGGTTATGTAATGCGTGGCGGACGAGAGATGGAGAATCATTTCGAATGTCTGTGGGATTTGTTCAGAAGTATTCCGTCTATTGAGACTCCGGGAGTTTCTGTACTTGATGAATATTACTGGCTTAACAAGCATGATCCTAATTATTCTCTTTGCAGGGCAACTGTAAACAGAGGTGAAGATGCACATACAGATGGCAAATTTAATTTAAGCCAGAAGGGCTGTATGGAAATAATGAAGCTGTTCTTCACTAAAGATGAGGATTTGTATGATAAGACAATTGAAGATTTCTTTGATGAGGAAGTTTTTGATTCAGATTTCTGGCTGTACTGGCGTACGATGTTCGCATTTGAAAACTGGCACAGTGCGCTTGAGATGAAACTTTATATTCAAAGATTTATCCATCATATAGGCGGACTTCCTGATTTCTCAGCATTGAAGTTTACCAAGTATAACCAGTATGAATCACTTATCTTGCCTATGCAGAAATACCTTGAAGATGCAGGTGTTGAGTTCAGGTTTAACACAAGAGTTGATAATGTAATCTTTGATTTCAGGAATGGAAAGAAGATTGCAAAGACTATTGAATGTACTGTAAAAGGTGAGACTAAGTCAATTGATCTTACTGAGAATGATTTGGTGTTCGTTACTAATGGAAGCTGTACAGAAGGTACTATATACGGTGACCATACACATGCACCTGTAGGTAATGCAGAGGTAAGAACAAGCGGTTGCTGGAGTCTGTGGAAGAATATTGCAGCACAGGATAGTTCATTTGGACACCCAGAGAAGTTCTGTGGTGATATATCAAAGTCTAACTGGGAGTCTGCAACTGTTACAACAAGCGATGAGAAGATTATTTCTTACATTAAGAAGATATGTAAGAGGGACCCAAGAACTGGAAATGTTGTTACAGGCGGAATTGTCAGCTGTAAGGATTCAAGCTGGCTTTTAAGCTGGACAATTAACAGACAGGGACAGTTTAAGGAACAGAAGAAGGATGAGGTGTGTGTATGGGTATACAGCCTGTTTACTGATGTTGATGGTGATTATATCAAGAAGCCTATGAAAGAGTGTACAGGTGAAGAGATTACAGCAGAATGGCTGTATCATCTTGGCGTTCCTGTTGAAGAGATTGATGAGCTTGCTAAGAACCACTGTAACACTACACCAACAATGATGCCATTTATTACTGCATTTTTCATGCCAAGAAGAAAAGGTGACAGACCTGATGTTATTCCTGATGGCTGCGTTAATTTTGCATTTCTTGGACAGTTTGCTGAGACTCCGAGGGACACAATATTTACGACAGAGTATTCAGTCAGAACTGCAATGGAGGCTGTATATGGACTGCTTGGCGTAGACAGAGGTGTTCCTGAGGTCTGGGGCAGTGTATATGATGTAAGAGACCTGCTTGATTCATCTGTTAAGCTTATGGATGGCAAATCTCCATTAGAGATTGATTTAGGACCGTTTAATGTTATCAAGAAGGTTGTCTTAAAGAAGATAAAAGGAACTGTTATTGAAAAAGTGCTAAAAGACCATGATGTAATTAAAGATTATATGAAATATTAGTTGAAATATTAGCTGAAATGTGTTGAAACATGAAGGGATACCAGTTAAACTTATGGCTGGTATCCCTTTTTGCAGGAAAATAATACATCAGGAGATAAAAGTGAAGAAGACTATAATATTAACTTTGTTATTGATAACAGCTCTGGTTGCAAATGGATGCGGCAATAAGAAAAATGTAACAGACATGAAAGATAAAGAAACTACTGTCTCAGCGGTACAACAGGAAACAACACAGTTAAGAACACAGGAGACAACTACTGGACTGACAATGGATTCTGAAACACAGCAGGAAGAGACAACAGAAGAAGAAAGCAAGACAGTTGTGGCAACGGAGGTTACGGATTCTTCACAGACTGTATATGAGACAGCACCACAGGTAGCAGAGCCAGATAATAATAGCTTTGCAGCGGGTTATGCAGCATCATCACAGTATTCTCAGCTTGTAATTGTCCAGTCGAATGGAACAAATGCAACTGTAACTATGCATGAACTGCAGGATGGCGTATGGACTGAGATTTTAAGGACAGATGGATTTGTAGGTTCTAATGGAGTTGGTGAGGCGAGTGAGTTTACATCAGCTACACCACAGGGAACATTTCCGTTGTATTTTGCATTTGGAATTAATCCGGATCCGGGAACGAAAGTTCCTTATCTTCAGGTAGATGAATATGATTACTGGGTAGGAGATTCGTCTTCTCCTTTATATAATCAGTATGCAAGAGCTGATTCTGATACAGACTGGGACAAGAGCAAGTCTGAAAGAATAATTGATTATCCGACAGCTTATGGGTACTGTCTGTTTATTGGATATAACATAGAAGGTGTTCCGGGAAAAGGAAGCTGTTTTTTCTTACATTGCTCTAATGGAAGACCAACGGCAGGCTGTGTATCAGTACCAGAGTCTGATATGGCATTTATATTAAGAAATATAGGTGAGGATTGTGGGATAGTGATTGAGTAATCACTATCCCAATGCTATATCAAGAACCATCATAAGTGCAAATCCTACAGCGGCACCTATAGTTCCTATATTGCTGTGTTCGCCGTTCTGTGATTCAGGAATAAGTTCCTCTATTACAACATACATCATAGCTCCTGCTGCGAAAGAAAGCAGATAAGGAAGAACAGGCGTGATAATACCAGCAATAAGAATTGTTATGAATCCGCCGACAGGTTCAACAACACCAGAAAGCACTCCGCATATGAATGCTTTCTTCTTACTCATGCCTTCACTGCATAATGGCATTGATATAATTGCTCCTTCTGGAAAATTCTGTATTGCAATACCAATTGCAAGAGCCATTGCAGCAGTAGCAGTTATTCCTGAATCTTTCATCATTGCACCGGCGAATGCAACACCGACTGACATACCCTCAGGAATATTATGTAATGTCACAGCAAAAAGCATCATTGTAGTTTTGGATATGGAATTGGTTCTAATACCTTCCTGATTTCTGCTTTCAATATGCATATGTGGAATGACAGTATCAAGAAGCAGAAGAAAGAATATTCCTGCGAGAAAACCAACCAGTGCAGCCAGCCATTCCGGAGCACTGCTTCCTTTTGACATATCTATAGATGGTATCAGCAAAGACCATACTGATGCGGCAATCATAACTCCTGCCGCGAATCCTAAAAGCATTTTCTCAAACTTTGGAGCAATCCGTTTTTTTAAGAAGAACACCATGGCAGAGCCAAGAGATGTTCCGATAAAAGGAATTGCTAATATTATAAATTCTGACATAAAAGCTCCTTTCTATGTAAGTTAGGCATAACTAACATTATTATTATAGCATTTAAGGGTTTATATTACAAATGTTTTATCGAAAGAGAGTGATAATATGCCAAAAGTTACCTGTAACGACTTTCTGAAATAAAAGTTTCCTACAACGACTTTTTGTGATAGAATGTTTCTATACAAGTTGGAGGTGTCAGATATGGGGAATGTAGTTGATAAAGGAACCAACTTTTTGTTTCATGTGAACAGGTATGTGGCAGGTAGTGAAACTGACATGTATAAACATGGATATGCGGAGCTTTTATATGTGTCTGATGGAAGCCTTACTGAGCATGTATGTGGGGATAAGGTGCATATAAAGAAAGGCGATGTATGCTTTATTAATTCGGGGTGCGTACATAAGGAAAGCTTTGAGGAAGATGACACATTTGTAATAAGACTCGAAGTGTCAGATGAGATTATTAATGCGGTTATAAGTAATGCTATGGCGGATAAACAGGCGGTGGATTATATTAAAGAGCTTGTTAAAGTGTTAAAGAACAGCGGATATATACATTTTGGCTATAAAGATGATTATGATAATGAGCTTAAGGATATGCTTACTGCTATGATAAGCGAGTGTGGTGTGGCGGATATGGCGTCTGCATATATATGTCAGGGGCTTATGCTTAGGATTCTGTGGCGGCTAGGAACAGTATATGAGTATGCACAGTCAAGATACATAAGAAAGAAAATTAACTGGCTTTTGCATCAGGAAATTACAGATTTTATTGAAGATAATATGAAAGATGTTACAATAGATATGCTTGTTGAAAGATTCGGTTATCAGGAGGATTATTTCAACAGGTTTTTAAAGGCACAGACAGGTATGACTTTCACGGAATATCTGCAGGATTGCAGATTGAACAAATCGGCCATTCTCTTAAAAGAAGATTCAATGGATGTTGATGAGATTATAAAGGAAGTCGGATATAGAAACAAAGGATATTTTTACAGGATATTTACAGAGAAATACAACATGACACCTGCAAAATTTAGAAAATATATTAAAGAAAAGGAGTTTACGATATGAGTGATATGTATAACAATCCGGTACAGAGAGGATTCTTTCCAGATCCTTCGGTAGTAAGAGTTGGAGATGACTATTATATGGCTAATTCAACATTTCAGTATTTCCCTGCAATTGCAATCAGCCATTCCAAGGATATGATTCACTGGCATGTAATTGGACATGCAATTACAGATTCAGAAGAACTTGATTTAAGAGATATTAAAGACTCACATGGCATATGGGCACCGGATATTAATTATGTTGATGGTAAATTCATTATAATGGCAACTTTAAGGCTTAACGGAGATGGCAAAAGAGATAATAATGTATTAAGACGCCAGCTTGTTGTAACATCAGATAAGCCACAAGGACCATATTCAAAGCCAGCCTGGCTTGAGGTTGATAATATTGACCCATCTTTATTTGTTGATGATGACGGTAAGAAGTATCTTCTTATAAGTCCGGGAATCAATCTTTTACCACTCAGTGATGACTGCACTAAGGTTACAGGTGAAAGTGTGTGTGTATGGCCAGGAACTGGAGAGAGATGTCCGGAAGGACCACACATTTTTAAGAAGGGTGAGTATTATTATGCAATGCTTGCGGAAGGCGGTACAGGCTATGGACATGGAATCAATGTTGCCCGTTCAAAGAATCTGTATGGACCATATGAAGAATCACCATACAATCCTGTATTAAGGCAGTTTAATCCGGATGCACCGATTCAGAGAACAGGACATGGCAATATAATTGAGACACAGGACGGAAGCTGGTGGTGCTATTATCTGTGTGGAAGACCTAATCAGGGCAACTATACAACAATAGGAAGAGAGACAGCACTTGACCCTGTTACATGGCTTTCAGACGGCTGGTTCGTGATTAATGACAGAAAAGGACCAAGCCTTACACAGAAAGCACCTGAATTACCTGAATGCACATATGAAAAATGGACAAGAGATGATTTTGATGATGATACACTTAATCTTAACTGGGAGTTTGTAAGAAATCCTGTTAAGGGTAATTATTCTCTTACAGAAAGAAAAGGATACTTAAGGCTCTGGACAATGGACGGAACTCTTAATGAGATAAGGGCTAAGAATACTCTTGTAAGAAGAGAACAGGAATTATCGTATACAGCACATACAAAGGTTGACTTCTATCCTGAAAAGGACGGAGAACAGGCAGGTCTTACCTGTTATTACAGTACTGCGACTTATGCAAGATTGTCATTGTGTTATGAGAATGGAAGAAAATTGCAGCTTGTGATTAACAGAAACCATGGCGAGGAACTTATCTCACAGGTGGACAATATAAAGGAGCAGAGCATATACTTAAAGGTTGTAGTTGATAAACTGACAAGAAGCTTTTTCTACAGCTATGATGGTGAACAATGGGAACCAGCAGGAGTGCTTGAAAATTGTATATATCTGTGTGATGAGGGTGTGCCTGATGACAGAAAGCGTCATACAGGAACGCTTGTTGGAATATATGCCAATAATGGTGGCTGCGGAAGCAGGATACCGGCAGATTTTGATTATTTTGAATATGAGGACTAGATTTTATGAGTTTTGATTGTGTGGTTATAGGCGGAGGTGCAGCCGGAATGATGGCTGCCATACAATGTAAAGAGAATAATATGCAGACTGTGATTATAGAACACACAGCAAAGCTTGGAACTAAGATATTAAAGACTGGCAATGGCAAATGTAATTTTTCTAATACATTTATGACTAAGGAAATGTATCAGAACAATAACGCAGATTATGCGATGGAGATTATTAACAGGTTTAATGTTGATGATACAATACATTTTTTTGAGGACTTAAGTGTATATAAGAAGGAACGTAATGGTTATCTGTATCCGAGGTCAGAGATGGCGGCTTCTGTGGCTCTGGCGCTTACAGGAAAGATACAGGCACTTGATATTCCGGTTTTCTTTGAGACATCTGTTAAAAGAATTGACAGGGCAGGCAACGAATATGTGTTACAGCTTGAAGGAGCGAAGACTAATACAATTAAGACTAAGACAGTGATACTTGCATGCGGTTCGGCAGCTTCACCGTCTTCTGGTTCTGATGGAAGCGGTTATAAGCTTGTTAAGAAGCTTGGGATTAAAGTTGTTAAGCCTCTTCCGGCTCTTACGGCACTTGAATCGGACAAGAAGAATATGAAGCTTGCAACGGGTGTTAGAGCATATGGTAATGTTAAGATTATGGCAGCAGGCAGAGTGGTTGCTGAGGATACTGGCGAGATTCAGTTTACTGATTATGGAATATCAGGAATCCCAGTTTTTCAGGTGAGCCGTTTTGCTGTCAGGGCGATGGAAGAAGGTCAGAGGGTTGAAGCACTTGTTGATGTGGCAGCAGATATTAAAGAAGATGACCTTTTATCAATGCTAAAATGTGCTGTTAATACAAGAAAGCATCAGTCAGTAAGTGAAAGTTTGTCGGGACTGTTTAATAAAAAACTAGTGATGATGATATGTAAGGATATTGGAATTGAGGGCAATTCCTCAGCTTCTGATATAGATGACGACATATGTCAGAAACTTGTCAGACATATGAAATCCCTCCGCTACCATATAACAGGATATAAGGGAAATGATTATGCACAGGTCTGTCAGGGTGGTGTCAATGTATCAGAACTGAATGATAATCTTGAATCAGTTAATAACCCTGGGATATTCTTTGCAGGGGAGCTTGTGGATATAGATGGCAAATGTGGAGGCTATAACCTTCAGTGGGCATGGAGCAGCGGCGTGGTTGCTGCTAAGTCAGTGTTTGATTATTGTAACAGACAGGAATGAAAATAATGGAAAAGAAATGTATTAAGATTAGTAATATAAAGATATCTCCTGATAAAGATACAGCATTTTTAGAAGGAATTATAAGAAAAGAATTAAGACTTGGAAAAGATGCACAGATTGATTATGAAATAGCAAAAAGGTCACTTGACTGCAGACACAAGCCTCAGGTTATGCATATATACAGTGTCGAAGTGTATAAGGTGGTGCGTTCCGGCAGGGAAGAAAAGCTTGAGAATATAATTAAGAAATCAGGCTGTAAAAATGCTGTTATGTCTAAAAGGGTTATCTATAAGTTTCCTGTTAATGCGACAGAAAATGTTAATGAAGATGAAAGACCTGTAGTTATCGGGTTTGGACCAGCAGGAATATTCTGTGCTCTTGAGCTTGCCAAAGCGGGGCTTAGACCTGTTGTATATGAGCGTGGACAGGATGTTGATACAAGAACTAAGAAGGTTGCACAGTTCTGGGAGACGGGTGAGCTTGATACAGAATGTAATGTGCAGTTTGGTGAAGGCGGAGCAGGCACATTTTCTGATGGAAAGCTTAACACACAGATTTCAGATACATTTGGAAGAATAAGATATGTTCTGCAGAGTTTTGTTGAATTCGGTGCATCAGAAGAGATTCTGTACGCCAATAAGCCGCATATAGGAACAGACGTGCTTGCGATTGTAATTAAGAATATAAGACAGCATATTACCGCGCTTGGCGGTGAAGTTAATTTTGGAAGCTGTCTTAAAAAGATTGAGATTAAAGACGGAAAAGTGTGTGGCGTTGTCATAGCTGACAAAGATGGCGAGTATGCAAGAAAATGCAGTAAAGTGTGCCTTGCAATAGGTCACAGCTCAAGAGATACATTTGAATATCTTCACAGTGAGAATATAGATATGGAGCCGAAGCCTTTTGCTGTTGGAGTAAGAATAGAACATCCTCAGGAAATGATTAATTATAATGCTTATGCTGATGCTGCATATGAGCTTCCGGCGGCTGATTATAAAGTTACTTACAAGACAAAGAATACAGATAAAGAACGAGGTGTGTATTCTTTCTGCATGTGTCCAGGAGGTTATGTTGTTAATGCTTCATCAGAGAACGGCAGGACATGTGTTAATGGAATGAGTTATTCAGGCCGTGATTCCCGCAATGCTAATTCAGCAATAATTGTTACAGTCGGACCAGATGATTTCGGACATGGAGTACTTGACGGAATAAAATTTCAGAGACAGTTAGAAGCAAACGCTTATGCTGAAGGAAATGGAAAAGTTCCGGTACAGTTATTTGGCGATTTTGAAAAAAATATAACAACAACGGAATTGGGAGAGGTTGAGCCTTGCATAAAGGGTGAATATACATTTGCTAATCTTAGGAATGTATTACCTTCTTATGTGACAGATTCGGTTGTTGAAGGTGTGCATGGTTTTTCAAGATTTATACATGACTTTGACAGGAAAGACGCCGTACTTTCGGGTGTTGAGAGCAGAACATCAAGTCCTGTAAGAATAATAAGAAACGATGAACTTGTAAGTACATCAGTATGTGGATTGTATCCGTGCGGTGAAGGTGCAGGGTATGCAGGAGGCATAACATCTGCTGCAGTTGATGGTGTTAAGGTTGCGGAATATATGGCAGTAACAGCTGCTTGTATGGGATAATATGGACTTTTTAATAAAAATATAGTAAAATAGACAAGCATTTGATTTTTTTACTGGAGATATTAAAATATGGGGAATTATAGAGAGTTTATAAAAGATAAGAAAAGGATTGTTATAAAGATAGGTTCATCTTCACTTATGCATGAGCAGACAGGCAGATTGGACCTTTTAAAGATTGAAAAGCTGGTAAGGATTCTTATTGATATTAAGAATTCAGGAAAAGATGTTGTTTTAGTTTCTTCTGGTGCAATAGCTGTGGGAAGGGCTGTTATAGGACTTTGTGACAGACCTACAGAACTTCCGGTAAAACAGGCATGTGCATCCATAGGACAGGCTAAGTTAATGATGGTTTATCAGAAGATATTTGCGGAATATGGTGCAGTTGCATCACAGGTTCTTCTTACCAAGAATACAATAGTTAATGATGTTAACAGAACTAACGCGCAGAATACATTTAATGAAATCTTAAAACTTGGGGCAGTTCCAATCGTTAATGAGAACGATACAGTATCAACTTACGAGATTGAACAGCTACAGGCTTTTGGAGATAATGACAGACTTTCAGCAATTGTTGCTTCAATTATCGGAGCGGACCTTCTTATTCTGTTATCTGATATTGATGGTCTGTATACAGATGATCCAAACACTAATCCTAATGCTAAATTTGTTGAAACTGTATACGAGATTGATGAGAAGCTTATGGGAATGGGTAAAGATTCATCCGGCAGTAATATGGGGACTGGCGGAATGACAACCAAGCTTATTGCAGGAAAGATTGCAACACTGTCGGGGGCGGATATGATTATTACTAATGGTAATGATGTTGACAATATTATCAGGGTTATGGCAGGAGAGAATGTTGGAACATTGTTCTTAGACCACAGAGCATCTGATTTTGACCTGATGTCTCTTATAGATTAAGGCTGATTGAAGATTACTTGGACGACAACGGGAGGTCATACATGGATATTAAGCTGATGAGGAATTCGGAGAAGGGAATATTCTATTCTATTAATGACAGGCTTTTAATGCAGATAACAGATGATAATTATCAGTATCAGGGTCTTCAGGGAAAGAAATATTTTATTCTGAATGCAGCAACTAATGAAAAATTCGAAGTGGCATCGCAGATTAAGAAGTATAATTTCTGTAAGGTGAGATATGCATGCCTTGAAAGAAATTATATGTTCTTCACATCACTGGAATCAGTGACTGAAAGCCGTACACTTCTTACTGTATACAGGTTTATGTTCGATACTAATGAGAATGAGGCAGTATTCAGTATGGAGATAGATAATACTGATATATCTGATGGATTGAGATATTATATATTTGTTATGGATTCTAATTATTTTTTTGTTGAAAAGCTTGAAAAGAAAGGAAAACTGAAAGATATATTTCTCTATGATATTAATTCTGAAACAGATAATGATATGAGTGATACATTTGTGAAAAATACAGGTATATATAAGGTACTTCCAATAGGTGGAAACAATTGTGTCATAAAATTCGGGGCAGACAGACTTGTATCAGATGGAACAGGCGGCGAAGAAAAAATAGCTGTACTTAATGCTAAACAGTTTGTTTCTGAGATATCGTTTAATGGTCAGATGATAACTATGGAAGAACTTGATGTGTCAGATGAATCGACTACATTTCCATATATAAAGGCAGGTTCTGGAAAGATTATTTATTCGAAATATAATTTTAATAGTCAGTCAGAAGAAATCATTATATATGATGCTATAACAAAGGTTAAGCAGGTAAGACTTAATAATAATGTTGAACATGCAATGGATTTAAGTTTTACTTATATTATCAATGATATCCCATATTTACTTAAAAAAGTGGATAAAAGTACATGCTTTGTTAATCTTAATACACAGAAGCCAGAATACAGGCTTCATTCTGATATGAAATTCAGATATATGAAAAATGATATTGTTGTTATAACCCGTATGAGACATCGATTTTTCTTTATTAAGAAAGCTTCTGAATATATTGAAGCATATAGAATTTTGGATCTTCATCATCCTGTGCTTTCTACAAAGGCTGTATATAACAGTTGTGCAGAAAGCGGAGATGATTTGATTATATTTACTAATTAGTGACAGAGGTTTGTATGGTTACAGAGAAAACATTAGAAAGAATTAACGAGCTTTATCATAAATCTAAAGCAGAGGGACTTACAGATGCAGAACTTGCTGAACAGAAGCAGTTAAGAGCTGATTATGTTAAAGCTTTCAGAGAAAACTTAAGAGGACAGTTAGAATCTATTAAGATTAAGAATCCTGATGGTTCTTTAATAGATGTCAAGGCAAGACATGATGAGAAGATGAAAAGATTGGCAGAGGAACAGGCAGAGAAAGGTAACTAGATGGATAAGAATGAAGTGCGTCAGCTTATTATGAACCGCAGACATGAATTGTCAGATGAAGATATTGAAATGCAGAGCGGACTTATAATTGACAGATTGAAAAAATCGGACATATATAAGACATCGGAAAATGTATTTCTGTATATGAGCTATAACAGGGAAGTTGATACATATATGCTTCTTTCGCAGTGCTTTATGGATGGCAAGAAAGTATATGCTCCAAAAGTTTTATCAAAGACACAGATGGAGTTTTATTGCTTATCTGATGAGAATGATCTTGTAAGTGGTTATATGGGAATTATGGAACCGTCTGACGTCTGCGATAAAGCTAAGATCAGAGATGGACTTTTTATTATGCCGGGGCTTGCGTTTGATTATGATTTTCACAGAATAGGTTATGGCGGAGGCTTTTATGACAGATATCTATCGGAAGATAATACATTTATAAAAGCGGCACTTGCTTTTGATTTCCAGCTTTTAGAGAGTATTCCTTATGAGGAACATGATTTAAAACCGGATTATATTATTACACAGACACAGTTTATAAGGAGGGAGAATTGATGGAATCACTTGAACAGATTGGAATTAAGGCTAAGAAGGCATCAAGATATCTTGCTAAGCTTGGAATAGATGAGAAGAATAAGGCACTTGAAGCGGTTGCTGATGCACTTATAGCTAATGCAGAGAGTATAATTGCAGCCAATGAAAAAGACCTTGTTAATGCCAAAGCCAACGGAATGAAGCCTGCTCTTATTGACAGACTTACGCTTGATGTTAAGAGAATCAATGCAATGGCAGATGGAATAAGAGTTCTTACAGGTCTTGAAGATCCGGTTGGCGAAGTAACAGGCATGAAGAAAAGACCTAATGGACTTGTTATCGGAACGAAGAGAGTACCTCTTGGCGTTGTTGCAATTATATATGAGTCAAGACCTAATGTTACTGCTGATGCATTCGGACTTACTTTCAAGTCTGGCAATGCCTGCATCTTAAGAGGCGGAAGTGATTCTATTAATTCTAATATTGCTATTGCAGATGTTATTGCAAATGCACTTTCTGACAACGGAATTAATCCTGATGTTATTAATCTTATAAAAGATACAGACAGAGCACTTGTTAACCAGCTTATGAAGATGAATGATTACATTGATGTAATTATTCCAAGAGGTGGAGCAGGGCTTATTAAGAATGTTGTCAACAACAGTACAGTACCTGTAATTGAAACTGGTACAGGGAACTGTCATGTATATGTTGATGAATATGCTGATATTGATATGGCTGTCAAAGTTATATATAATGCCAAGACTTCAAGAATTGGAGTATGTAATGCGTGTGAATCATTGGTTATTCACAAAGCTGTTGCAAAGCAGGCAATTCCACTTATTGTAAATGCACTTAAAGAAAAGAATGTTGAAGTGCGTGGTGATGAATATGCAATGCAGTGTGATTCAAGAATTGTTCCGGCAAGTGATGATGACTGGGGAATGGAATATCTTGATTATATTATATCTGTTAAGACTGTTGACTCTGTTGACGAAGCAATAGAACATATTAATACATATAACACAGGCCATTCAGAGTCAATAATTACTAAAGATTACAATAATGCCAACAGATTTCTTGATGAAATAGATGCTGCATGTGTATATGTAAATGCTTCCACAAGATTTTCTGATGGATTTGAATTCGGATTCGGTGCTGAGATTGGAATAAGCACACAGAAGCTTCATGCAAGAGGTCCTATGGGGCTTAAAGCACTTACAACTACTAAGTATGTTATATACGGAGAGGGGCAGATAAGACAGTAAGATGTTTTATAAGTATGGGGTGTTTTTATGATTAGAAGAGATTTTGATTTAGAAGAAATGAAGTATTTTCTTCATCTTGTCGGACAGAGTACAGATGATTATCTTTATATACTGGATTTAACTAATGATAAAGCTGTTTATTCAAAATCAATAACTAATGTGTTTGCACTTGATTCAGAGGAATTTTCCAATGCTATGCAGGAATTGGTTAAAGTTGTTCATCCGGACGATATTGATATGCTGATGAATGATATAGAGGATGGAATGAATGGAAGAAAGAGCAGTCATAATTTAGAGTATAGATGGAAAACTGTGGATGGAGAATATGTTGCAATAAATTGTAGAGGACAGTATATAATAAGCCATGGAGCTATTTACCTTATCGGAAGAATATCGGAGATTGGGAAACAGAGCAGATTTGATAATAATACAGGGCTTTACAGGGAAATTGTTCTTGAAAATGTATATAATGAATATGCTAAAACCAGAAATGCGTCAGGTTTTCTTATGCTTGTTGGTGTAGATAATTTTAAAGAAATTAATGAAAAATATGGTGCAAAAACAGGTGATGAAGTATTGAATATTCTTACTGATTCAATAAAGAAATATATTGACACACCACTTAGAATATTCAGAATGCCTGGTGATGAATGTGCCATATTTATGCCGTATTCCATGGAAAATGATATTAATCAGGCTAAGATTCTCTATAAGAGAATAAGAAATCGTATTGACAGAGCAATTGAAATAAGAAAGTATGATATATTTTTTACAATATCAGCAGGGGTTGCTGAATTTGATACAGAGAAAGACAGTTTTAATGAGTTGTTAAAAAATGCCAAATTTGCTCTTCATGCTGCCAAACTCAATGGTAAGAACCGATGTGAAATATTTGTTGAAACTGAGTATACAGAGTATATAGAAAAACTTAGTGTTCAGGATGAATTACGCAGATGTATAAGTGAAGGTTTTGAAGGATTTGAGTTATATTTTCAGCCAATATATAATACCGACGAAGACAGTTTGTCAGGAGCAGAGGCTCTTATAAGATGGAATAGCAGAAAATATGGATTTATAGGTCCTAACACATTCATACCGCTTCTAGAGGACAGTGCACTTATTATTCCACTTGGAAGATGGATAATTAATACTGCTGCTAAGGCATGCAACAGATGGATTACCAGTATTCCGGATTTTGTTATGCATATTAATCTGTCTTTTGTACAGATTGTCAAAAGTAATATAGTTAAAGATGTATTAGAGAATATCGAAAGATACAGTGCAGCTAATAATCATTATGTATTTGAAATAACAGAAACTATAGAGATGGACCAGATACCAGCTGTTCAGAACGTATTTAAAGAATTTGTAAAGAATGAATTCAGATTCGCAATTGATGATTTTGGAACAGGATATTCAAATTATGGATATATGCGTGACAGAACATTTGATATAGTTAAAGTTGACAGGTCTTTTGTAACTGATATAGATAAACTTAAAGATAATTATCTTATGGTAAGTTTTATAATTAAGATGGCACATGAGATGGGATTGCATGTGTGTATTGAGGGTGTTGAAACAAAGGAAGAACTTTCATGTGTTAAGAAACTTGGTGCAGATTATATTCAGGGATACTATTATGGTAAACCGGTATGCTTACAAGATTTTGAAGAACAGCACTTGAAAAGATTTGTATTAGGATAAGTATAGAATGGAGAATTGTAGATAATGCAGGAAGTTAATAACACCAGTGCACTTGAAGAACAGCTTTATTATATTGGAGAATGTAAGAAGTTCCTGGAAAAGAAAACAAAAGAAATAGGCAGACCGTTATATGCATGTGTACACACATTTGGCTGCCAGATGAATGCCAGAGATTCTGAGAAGCTTCTCGGGGTACTTAAAGAGATTGGATATCTTGAGACAGAGGATGAGGATAAGTCAGATTTTGTTATATATAATACATGTACTGTAAGAGAGAATGCTAATCTTAAGGTTTATGGACGTCTTGGACATCTTAAGAATGTCAAAAGAAAGAATCCGCATATGCTTATTGCAATGTGTGGCTGTATGATGCAGGAGCCTGATGTGGTCGAGAAGATAAGAGATTCTTATAAGTTTGTTGATATTGTTTTTGGTACATTTAATATATATGCAATGGCAAAGCTTATATATAACAGAATTACATCAGGAAGCCAGGTTATTGATATCTGGGAAAAGACAAAGGATATTGTTGAGGAGCTTCCTACAGAAAGAAAGTTCCCATTCAAATCAGGTGTTAATATTATGTACGGCTGTAATAATTTCTGTACTTACTGTATCGTGCCTTATGTACGAGGAAGAGAGATAAGCCGTGAGCCTAAGGATATCATTATGGAGATTGAAAGGCTTGTAAAGGATGGCGTCAAAGAAGTTATGCTTCTTGGACAAAATGTTGATTCTTATGGAAAGACACTTGACAAGCCTGTATCATTTGCGCAGCTTCTAAGAGAGATTGATAAGATAGAGGGACTTGAAAGAATCAGATTCATGACACCTCATCCTAAGGATATTGAGGAAGAGACTCTTGAAGTTATAAGAGATTCCAAGAAAATATGTAATCATATACATTTTCCACTTCAGTCAGGAAGCTCAAGGCTTCTTAAGCTGATGAACAGAAAGTATACTAAAGAGCATTACTTAGAGCAGGTTGAGATGATAAGAAGAATACTGCCCGATGTTTCTATTACAACTGATATTATTGTTGGGTTTCCAGGAGAGACAGAGGAAGATTTCGAGGATACTATTGATGTTGTAAAGAAAGCAAAGTTTGATAGTGCATATACATTTATATATTCAAAAAGAACAGGTACGCCTGCTGCCAGAATGGAGAATCAGGTGCCTGAGGATGTTGTTAAGGACAGATTTAACAGACTGCTTGCAACTGTCAATGAAGTGTCACATGAGCATATCAGAAGATATGAGGGCATGGATATGAAAGTCTTGGTTGAGGGTAAAGATGACCATGAAGAAGGTTTTGTTACAGGCAGAATGACTAATAATATTCTTGTACATTTCGCAGGGGATGAATCACTTATCGGACAGATTGTTACAGTACATCTTGACGAATGTAAAGGATTTTACTATATGGGCAGACTTATCGAGGATTAATCAGGGAGTAATATAATGGCAGAGTATTCACCAATGATGCAGCATTATCTTGCTACTAAAGCAGAGTACAAGGACTGCATACTTTTTTACAGACTTGGAGATTTCTATGAAATGTTTTTTGATGACGCTTTAGTTGTCTCTAAGGAACTGGAACTTACATTAACAGGAAAAGACTGTGGACAGGAGGAACGTGCGCCTATGTGCGGCGTTCCTTTTCATGCGGCAGAAACTTATATTAACAGGCTTGTTTCTAATGGACACAAGGTCGCAATATGCGAGCAGATGGAAGACCCTAAGCAGGCAAAAGGCATTGTCAAAAGAGAGGTTATAAAGGTTGTAACACCGGGAACTAACTTAAACAGTCAGGCACTTGATGAAACTAAGAATAATTATCTTATGAGTATTGTTTATCTTGGAGATGTGCTTGGTGTTGCTATTGCAGATTATTCAACAGGTGACTTCTTTGTAACTGAGATTGAGACAGGTGCGGAGCTTATTGATGAAATTAATAAGTTTGTTCCGTCAGAGATAATACTTAATGAGTATTTTGCAATGAGCGGAATAGACCTTACATTTATATCAGAGAAGCTTTCCATATCAGTGTCAACACTTGAAAACTGGTACTTTGATGATGATTCCTGCAAGGCAAAGTTAAAAGAACATTTTCATGTAAATATGCTGGACGGACTTGGAATCAAGGATTATCCGGTAGGAATTGATGCTGCGGGAGCACTTCTTATATATCTTACCCAGACACAGAAAAGCGATATGTCGCATATTACAAGCATTGTGCCTTACACAACAGGCAAATACATGCTTATAGACAGTTCATCAAGACGAAATCTTGAGCTTGTTGAGACTATGCGTGAAAAGCAGAAAAAAGGCTCGCTTCTGTGGGTACTTGATAAGACCAAGACTGCAATGGGCGCAAGAGCGTTAAGAAATCTCGTTCTGCAGCCGCTTATTAACAGAGACGAGATTATAAGAAGACAGGACGCTATAGAGGAGCTTTCTGATAATGCAATTGACAGGGAAGAGATTCGTGAATATCTTGGCCCTATATATGACCTTGAGCGAATCATGACTAAGATTAGTTGTAAGTCGGCTAATCCAAGGGATTTAATTGCATTTAAGAATTCCCTGGAGATGATACCTCACATTAAGAATCAGATAGGACATTTTAAGTGTGATGTATTCAGACAGTGCTTTGAGCAGATGGACGACTTAAAAGACTTATATAATCTTGTTGACACTGCAATTATAGATGATCCTCCGATTACAATGCGTGATGGCGGAATGATAAAGGACGGCTTTTCAGCAGAGGCTGATGAGCTTCGTAATGCCAAGATAAAAGGAAAAGAATGGCTTGCAGAGCTTGAAAGCAGGGAGAAAGAAAAGACAGGAATTAAGAATCTCAAAGTTAAGTATAACAAGGTATTCGGATATTACCTGGAGGTTACTAATTCATTTAAAAACCTTGTTCCTGCTGAATGGGTACGAAAGCAGACTCTTACCGGTTCTGAAAGATACACTACAGATGAGTTAAAGCATCTTGAAGATATTATTCTTGGCGCAGAGGATAAGCTGTACTCACTTGAATATGATTTATTCTGTGAAGTCAGGGAGCGCATAGCGGCAGAGGTTGTAAGAATACAGAACACTGCCAAGGCTGTTGCAATGATTGATGTGTATGCTTCACTTTCTGTTGTTGCAACACAGAATAATTTTGTAAGACCTAAGATTAATGAAAAAGGTATTATAGATATTAAGAACGGCAGACACCCTGTAGTTGAGAAGATGATTTCTAATGATATGTTCATTGCCAATGATACTTATCTTGACAATGGAATGAACAGAATTTCAATTATCACAGGTCCTAATATGGCTGGTAAATCTACATATATGAGACAGACGGCACTTATTGTGCTTATGGCACAGACAGGCTCTTTCGTTCCAGCTGATTCAGCAAATATATGTATTGTTGACCGTATATTTACACGAGTCGGAGCATCTGATGACTTAGCTTCCGGTCAGTCAACTTTCATGGTTGAGATGACAGAGGTTGCCAATATCTTAAGAAATGCAACTCCTAAGAGTCTTATAATTCTTGATGAAATAGGAAGAGGAACAAGCACATTTGACGGATTGAGTATTGCATGGGCTGTTGTTGAGTATATTGCCAATACTAAATACTTAGGAGCCAAGACACTTTTTGCAACACATTATCATGAACTTACTGAATTAGAAGGAACTCTTGACGGAGTTAATAATTACTGTATTGCTGTCAAGGAAAACGGTGATGATATCGTCTTTTTAAGAAAGATTGTAAAGGGCGGTGCTGATAAGAGTTATGGTATTCAGGTTGCCAAGCTTGCAGGAGTTCCTGATGTGGTTCTTAACAGGGCTAAGGAGCTTGTTGTGGACTTAAGTGATGCTGATATATCACAGAAAGCCAAGGATATTGCGCAGTATTCCAAGAAACTTGACAAGATGAATGACAAGTACAGAAAGGTTAATGACCTTGAAGTTAAGCAGATGTCTCTTTTTGATACTGTTAAGGATGATGATATAGTAACTGATATAATGAATCTTGATATAAGCAATATGACACCTATTGATGCACTGAATACGCTTTATAAGCTGCAGGGAAAAGCTAAGAACCGCTGGTAAAACAAGGAGACTAAATCCTCTGCTCCTGCAAGGGCAGTCGCATTTTGTTTCACAAAACAGGGAGGATTAAATGCCAATAACACTTTTAGACCAGAATACGATTAATAAGATTGCTGCAGGAGAGGTCGTCGAAAGACCTTCTTCTGTAGTTAAAGAACTTGTTGAAAATGCTATAGATGCCGGAGCAACTGCGATTACAGTTGAGATAAAGGAAGGTGGAATTTCATTTATCAGGGTTACTGATAATGGAAGTGGTATCAATAAAGATGAGATTGAGATAGCATTTAAAAGACATGCCACAAGTAAAATTAAATCAATTGAAGATCTTATGGCTGTTTCGTCTCTGGGCTTCAGAGGTGAGGCACTAGCGAGTATAGCTGCTGTATCACAGGTTGAACTTATTACAAAGACTGCTGACAGTCTGAGTGGTGTGCGTTATACAATTGATGGCGGAGTACCAGGTGAAGTGGCAGAAATAGGCGCTCCGGAGGGAACTACATTTATTGTAAGAAATCTTTTCTATAATACTCCTGTTAGAAGAAAGTTCTTAAAGACAGCGACTACCGAAGGAGGATATATTGGTTCGCTTGTGGAATATCTGGCACTTTCGCATCCTGATATTTCGTTCAGGTTCATAAGTAATAACCAGAATAAGCTGCATACATCGGGTAATATGAATCTTAAAGATATAATATATAATGTGTATGGCAGGGATATAACTAATAATCTGTATGAAATCAGCGGCAAGTCGCAGGATATTGAGGCTTCTGGTTTTATTGGCAAGCCTATGGTTGTCCGCGGAAACAGGACATATGAGAATTATTATATCAACGGCAGATATATCAAGAGCAGTATTATAACTAAGGCTATAGAGGATGCCTATAAGGGCTTTATAATGCCACACAATTATCCGTTCAGTGCGATACATTTTAAGATTAATCCTGCAATTATTGATGTAAATGTACATCCAACCAAGATGGAACTGCGATTCTCGAACAATGAATATATATATAATTTTGTGTATGATACATGTTTAAAAGCCCTTAATTCAAAGGAGCTTATAGCAGAAGTTTCTGTGCCTGACCCTGTTGCAGTTAAAATGCAGGAAGCACCTGTTGTAAGAAATGTTATGCCGGATGTTAAGCTGCCAGAGAAGAATGTTTCGGATAGTATGCCATGTAAGACAGAGACAAAATCTGCAGAGTCTGCAAAAGCAGAAATTAAGCCAAAAAGACTTCCGGAGCCATTTGAAATTAAGGGTTCTCTGCAGATGGTTAAAGAAGATAAAGTAAGATATGAAGCTGTGACAAAATCTGAACCACCAAAGCAGATGAATCTTTTTGAGAATAAGCTTCTTGATGAGAACAGCCGTAACAAATACAGAATCATAGGGCAGCTGTTTGATACTTACTGGCTTATTGAATTTGAAGATAAATTCTATATGATGGATCAGCATGCGGCGCATGAGAAAGTGCTTTATGAAAGAACGATGAACAAGCTTCATAATAAGACGATTGGAACTCAGATGATTCTTCCACCGATTGTATTGTCGCTTAATATGCATGAGGAAGAAATATACAAGACTAATCAGTATATATTTAAAAGATTAGGGTATGAGATTGAAGAGTTTGGCGGCAATGAATATAAGGTTACAGGAATTCCAGCAGGACTTCCTAAGATGGATTACAAACAGCTCCTTATTGATGTTCTGGATGGACTTTCTGAAGAAAGTGCCGGCAAAGATCCTGATATTATTACTGAAAAGGTTGCAAGCATGTCATGTAAAGCGGCTGTAAAGGGCAATAACAGACTGTCATTTAATGAAGCATTTGAACTGATGGACGAGCTTATGAAGGCAGAGAATCCATATAACTGTCCGCACGGCAGACCAACACTTATTATGATGAGCAGATATGAGATAGAAAAGAAATTTAAACGAATAGTATAGAGGCTGATATGAAAAAAGAACCTTTAATAATACTTACAGGTCCGACAGCAGTTGGAAAGACTGAACTTTCCATTGCACTTGCAAAGGCGGTAAATGGTGAGATAATAAGCGCCGATTCCATGCAGGTATACAGATATATGGATATCGGAACTGCCAAGATAACAAAAGAAGAGATGCAGGGGGTTAAGCATTATCTTGTTGATGAGATTGAGCCTTTAGAGGGCTTTGATGTGGCAAGATTTAAGTCTATGGCAACAAATGCAATACAAAAAATCCGTGAGAACGGTCATATTCCTGTAGTTGTTGGCGGAACCGGATTTTATATACAGGCACTTTTATATGATTCTACATTTGAAGATGATGAAAGTGACTATGAATATAGGGATTATCTTCAGGGGATTGCTGATACCAAGGGGGCAGAGGTGCTTCATGATATGTTAAAGGAAGCTGACCCTGAATCTGCAGAGGCAATTCATGCTAATAATGTCAAAAGAGTTATTCGTGCACTTGAATTTTATAAGACGACAGGCAGAAAGATATCAGAGCATAATAATGAGCAGAGAGCTAAAGAGTCGCCTTATAATTTTTGTTACTTTGTTCTTAATGATAAAAGAGAAATTTTATACGACAGAATAAACAGGCGTGTTGATATAATGTTTGACAACGGACTGCTTGATGAGGTAAAACATTTGTCGGACATGGGGCTTGTAAAGGACGATGTTGCCATGCAGGGAATCGGATATAAAGAGGTGTTCGATTATCTTGAGGGCAGATGTGACGAGGCAGGTCTTAGAGAGACGATTAAGCAGGATACAAGACATTTTGCCAAAAGACAGCTTACATGGTTTCGGAGAGAGCCGTTGGTTACATGGGTGGATTTTTCCCAGATACGAAGAGAAGATGCACTTTCGTATATGCTTGAACAACTAAAAGAAAAGGAAATTATTTAATTATGAGAGAAATGTATAAAAATATGGGAATCTGTGATGAGGTGTATGATTATTGCGACAATATAATTAAGTCGCTTCATGACAGATTTGAAGAGATAGATAAGAATGCAGAATATAACCAGATGAAGGTTATAAAGGCGATGCAGGATGAAAAGGTTGCCGAAATGCATTTATCAGGAACAACAGGTTATGGTTATAATGATGACGGTAGAGATACTCTTGAGAAAATATATTCAGATATATTTAAGACAGAGGATGCACTTGTAAGACCACAGATTATCTGCGGAACTCATGCGTTAAATGTAGCTTTATCATCTAACTTAAGACCAGGTGATGAGCTTTTATCACCGGTTGGGAAGCCATATGATACAATGGATGAGATTATCGGTATCAGACCTTCTAAGGGAAGCCTTGCAGAATATGGAATTACATACGCACAGGTTGACCTGCTGCCAGATGGTGGTTTTGATTATGAGGGTATTAAGAATGCAATCAATGAAAGAACAAAGCTTGTAACAATCCAGCGTTCCAAGGGATATGCTTCAAGACCCACACTTTCAGTTGAAAGAATTGGCGAGCTTATAAGTTTTATCAAAAGTATCAAGCCAGATGTTATATGCATGGTTGATAACTGCTACGGTGAATTTGTTGAAAGAATTGAGCCTTCAGAGGTTGGTGCTGATATGATAGTCGGTTCGCTTATAAAGAATCCTGGTGGCGGACTTGCTCCATGCGGCGGCTATATCGCAGGAAAGAAAGAATGTGTTGAACAGGCAGCTTACAGGTTATCTTCACCGGGGCTTGGAAAAGAAGTCGGTGCAACACTCGGTGTAAACCAGAGCTTTTATCAGGGACTTTTCTTATCACCTGTAGTTGTTGCAGGTGCGCTTAAAGGTGCTATATTTGCTGCAAATGTATACGAAAAGGCAGGTTTTGTAGTAAGACCTGATGGAAGTGAGCCAAGATATGATATTATTCAGGCAGTTGAACTTGGAAGTGCAGACGGGCTTCTTGCTTTCTGTAAAGGAATTCAGGCTGCAGCACCTGTTGACAGCTTTGTTACACCAGAACCATGGCCGATGCCAGGATACGATTCAGACGTTATAATGGCTGCCGGAGCCTTCGTTCAAGGCTCATCAATAGAGCTTTCTGCTGATGGTCCGTTAAAAGAACCTTATTCGGTATTCTTCCAGGGGGGACTTACATGGTATCATGCAAAACTTGGAATTATGATGAGTGTTCAGAAAATGTTTGAAAAAGACCTTATAAAGCTTTGATTGAATTAATATTTGTGTTATAATGTGTTGGAGTATGGATTTTTCCGTACTCCAATTTATGGTTAAAGGATGAAAATCTATGAGTAATATTTCTAAATATAAGAACGGCTGGCTTTTATGGCTATTCATTCTGATAGGCATTGTGCTTGGCGGTCTTATTGCAGAACTTACTGCCAGTGTGCATGCACTTAGCTGGCTGTCTTATGGACAGAGTTTCGGGCTTGACAATCCGCTGGTATTAAATCTGGGAGTACTTGTAATAACATTTGCACTCCAGATTAAGATTACTATTGCCAGTATAATAGGAGTTATACTCGCAATTATTATTTACAGATTTATTTAATCTGACTGCTGTTTAATTTATGGTCTATGAGAATATAATAACAGGTGTGGAGGAAGAAAAACTGCTTCCTTACGAAAAATGTCTTGAGTATGGTGCATCATCACTTGATAATGCTGAACTTCTGGCAGCGATTATAAGAACAGGAACCAATGGTTTAAGTTCTATCCAGCTTGCAGAGAAGTTACTGGAGAATGCCGGCAATCTTAATGGTCTTTATGGTATGTCCGTTTCAGAACTTATGCAGATTAAGGGTATAGGAAAGGCAAAGGCTGTCCAGATATGCTGCATTCTTGAACTTTCAAGAAGAATTGCAAAGCAGAAGGCTAGAGAAAGACTTGACTTTTCGAATGCTGAAACTATTGCAGAATATTATATGGAAGATATGAGACATCTAAAGAGAGAACATCTGGTTCTTGTAATGCTTGATAACAGGTGCCGCCTTATTAGAGATAAGGTGATGTCTGTTGGAACTTCTACTGGTTCAATGGTTTCTGTAAGGGAAATATTTAAGGAGGCACTTGACAGCAGGGCAGCTTCGATAGTTATCCTGCATAATCATCCATCAGGCAATCCATCTCCTAGCAGAGAGGATATGAAGGTTACTAAGAATATTATGGAAGCCGGCAGAATTATTGGTGTTGAACTGTTAGATCATATTGTTATAGGAGATAATTCTTATTTCAGTTTTAAACAAATGCAATACATTAATTAACAATTAAGAAAGGAATTAAGACATGGGTAATGCATACGGAATTGATATAGGCACAAGTAATTTTAAAATGTGCTGCAGTGATAAGGATAAGATACTTAATGAAAAGAATATTATAGCTATAGCTAATAAAACAGAGATTTTAGCTTTTGGAGATGAAGCATATGAAATGTATGAGAAAGCTCCAGAGCATATTGAGGTTTCTTTCCCGGTTAAGTTTGGTGTGATAGCTGATATTGAGAATATGCAGACACTTCTTTTTAACTTCTTTAATAAGATTAATGAAGGAAAGAAGATTACCGGATCAGATTTCTATATTGCTGTACCAACAGATGTAACAGAAGTAGAGAAGAGAGCTTTTTATGAATTAGTTGTTGATTCAAAAGTAAAGGCAAAGAATGTTTATGTAGTTGATAAACCTGTTGCAGACGCTATAGGTGCAGGCCTTGATGTAACTAAGTCAAAGGGTATTATGATTGTTAATATCGGAGCAGAGACAACTGAGATTTCAGTTCTTTCTTTAGGCGGAATCGTTATAAGCAAGGCTGTTAAGATTGGTGGTAATAAGCTTGATGACTGTATTATAAGTAATGTAAGAAAGGCTTATAATCTTGTTATAGGAAGTAAAACTGCTGAAAATTTAAAAAAGCAGTTAGGAAGTGCAGTTCCTGTTTCAGAAACATTTGCACCTGGCTTTGGAAGAAATGTTTTATCAGGTCTTCCTGTAAGTGTTGATATTTCTTCCGATGTTGTATATCAGGCTATAATTGATTCATTACATTCTATTATGGATGCTATTAAGGTTATACTTGAAAGAACTCCGCCGGAACTTGCAGCTGACATAATCAAGGATGGTGTTTATTTTACAGGAGGAACTGCACAGATTAACAATCTTGAAAAGTTTATCAAAGATGAAACCAATCTTAATGTCAATATTGTTGAACATCCTGCAGAGAGCGTCGTAAGAGGTCTTATGGGAGTTGTATCTAATCCGGAATTTGCTAAGGTTGCATATACTCCTACAGAGAAAAATTTTGATTAAAGGGCAGGTTTTAAGATGAGAAAGAACATTTCTTCACTTATGACTTCGAAGAATATTCTCATAGCACTTACAGTTTTGTGCTGTTTCTTTATTGGTACGAGCTTTTTTACAGATACGCTTACCAAGCCTCTTAAAAAGTGCGTTTCAATGGTTGTGGTTCCAGTACAAAAGGGTATGAACAATATTGGATTCTGGGTTTATGATAAATACCAGACACTTCAGGAGATATCAGTTGTTCTTGATGAGAATAAGAAGCTTCAGAGTCAGGTTGATGATCTTACAGAAGAGAATAACCAGTTAAAACAGGATTCTTATGAACTTAACAGACTTCGTGATTTATATGAGCTAGACCAGCAGTATGCAGGTTATTCGAAAGTTGGAGCCAGAGTTATTGAAGTTACTACAGATAACTGGCATTCGTCATTCAAGATTGACAAAGGAACTGACGATGGTCTTAAAGTTAATATGAATGTTATTGCCAGCGGAGGGCTGGTAGGAATTATTTCTGAAACAGGAAGTAATTATTCTATTGTTAAGACAATTACAGAGAATAACAGCAATGTAAGTGGAATGCTTATAGATACTAATGAAACATGTATTGTTCAGGGAGATGTTGAACTGATGGATACAGGCATGATACGCGTTTCACATTTTAAAAGTGATGTTGTTGTCAGAAATGGCGATAAAGTAGTTACTTCTAATATTAGTGATAAGTATCTGCAAGGAATTCTGATTGGATATATTAAGGATGTTAAGCTGGATTCTAATAATCTTACCCAGTCAGGATATATTGTTCCTGCTGTGAATTTTAATAATTTACAGGAGGTTCTGGTTATAACACAGCTTAAAGAATAAGTGTTTAGGACAATTTATTATGAAAAGAAAGATAACAGAATTAATCATTATATTGTTTTTCTATATCATGCAGGTTTCTGCAGCAAGAGTAATATCAATTGCTAATATTTCACCAAACTGGCTTATTATTATGCCTGTATTTTTTGGCTTTTTCTGTGGTAAGAATGATGGAATGTTTGCAGGTTTTTTTGCTGGAATTATGTATGATTTGTTCTATTCCGGTTTGTTCGGATTTACAGCGCTTATTTTTATTTACATAGGATATTTTTCGGGATTTTTTTATCAGAAGTACGAGGTAAGGGAAGTTCTTATCCCTCTTGCACTTGTGATTACAGCTGATTTTGGATATGGATTCATATCATATATTGGTAATTTTCTGCTTCAAAACAGACTTAATGTTGGATTTTTTATGTCACGCTTTATATTGCCGGAGGTTGTTTATACAGCTCTTGTTTCATTACTGATATATCATCCGATACATTATTTTTGTGTTATAACGGAGCAAGGAAAAGAGAGAAAGAAGAAGGGTAAGATTGATGAAGGAAGTATTTGAGTACATTATAAGTCTTCTTAAATCCAGAATTTTTCCTATGATTCTTGTATTTATTGTTCTGATTTCTGTTCTTGTTCACAGATTGTTTGTTCTTCAGATAATAAATGGAGATTCATATGTCGAAGACTTATCAAGTTCTATACAGAAAGATATGAGTGTTGCGGCTGCAAGAGGTCGTATATATGACCGTAATGGTGTACTTCTTGCATATAATGATTTGTCATATGCAGTCAAGATAAGCGACTCTGGAAGATATTCAGATAATGCAACTAAGAATGCAACAATTAATAATTCTATAAACAAAACATTACAGATTATCGAAGATCATGGAGATACATATTCTAATGATTTTCCAATTATTTATAATAACGGACAATTTACTTATAATGTTGAAGGAACGTCTCTTTTAAGATTTTTAAGGGATTCTTATGGAACTGAATCAATTGCAGCGTTAACTGATGAACAGAAAGCTACTTCAGCTGAGAATATGTTTAAACGTCTTTGTGAGACATATAGCATTAATTATGAAGAATTTGGAATAGAACATTCATTAATGATGGTAAATCTTCGAAGATATATGGCTGCCAATTCGTATAACAGATATCTTACATTTATTATTGCAAATGAGGTATCTGATGAGACAGTTGCGGCAATATTAGAAAATAGTGATGACCTTGTCGGTGTCACCGTTGAAGAACAGTATATCAGAAGATATGTTGACAGTGTATATTGTTCACAGATACTTGGCTATACAGGAACTGTATCTAACGCAGAGCTTGAAGAACTTGGTGAAGGATATGAAAGCAATGACATTGTAGGTAAATCTGGTATTGAAAAAAGCATGGAAAGTGAGTTATCTGGTGTTAAAGGTGAAAAGTCTGTATATGTTGATACTGTAGGAAGAATTACTGAAGTACTCGATGAGGAAGCACCACAGGCAGGACATGATGTATATCTTACTATTGATATTAATCTTCAGAAGGCAATATATCATGCAATAGAAGATGAAGTAACTAATATTTTTATGCAGTACTTTACGCCTGGAAGCAATAAAATAACTTATAATAGTTCAGGTGATGTTGATACTATATATATAACTGCTCAGGAAGCTTATTTTGCACTTATAGATAATAATCTTGTTTCTTTAAAAGGAATTCAGGAACAGAATACATCTAATGAAGCTGATATATACAGCCAGTTTGAAGCTAAGAAAGCTGAAACACTTTCATGGCTGAGGGAAGAACTTACATCTGGTAATACAGCTTATGGAAAGCTTTCAGAAGAACAAAAGCTGTATATATGGTATATATATGATCTTTTAAGAAGTGAGAATATATTCAGTCTTGCTAATGTTGATACAAGTGACAGTGTTTATTATGACTGGATATATGGCGATTCAACGAGCCTTTCGCAGCTTCTTACGTATGGAATATCAAAGAACTGGATTAATATGTCATCTCTTACATCTGAAAAGTATACAAGTCTTCAGGAATCATATGATGTACTTGTTGATTATGTTATATCAGCACTTGATACAGATACTGCATTTTTTAAGAAAATGTATAAATATATGATTAATGCAGGCAGCATATCAGGAAGACAGGTATGTATGTTATTATATGAGCAGGGTGTACTTGATATGAATGCAGATGATTCGAAATATCAGTCTCTCGCATCGGGAAGCATGGGGGCATATGAATTTATGTCATATGTTATCTCTAATAAGATTATTACTGTTGGACAGCTTGCACTTAAGCCATGTTCAGGTTCTGCTGTTGTAACTAATCCGGATAATGGTGATGTTCTGGCTCTTGTTTCTTATCCAAGCTATGATAATAATAAATTATCAGGAACAGTTGATGCAAAGTATTACAGTTCACTTGTTAATGATAATGCAAGTCCTCTTCTTAACAGGGCAACGCAGTCTTTTATAGCCCCAGGTTCTACTTATAAGCCATGTACAATTATTGCAGGTATTGATAGTGGGATAATTTCTTCATCTACAACATTTAACTGCTCTGGTGTGTTTGATAAGGTTACACCATCCCCTAGATGTTGGCAGAAATGGGGACATGGAAGTGAGACACCTGTAACTGCCATAAGAGATTCATGTAATGTTTATATGTATAATGTTGGATACAATCTTGCATGTAGCAAGAATGGTTCGTATAATAGCACTTATGGTACTAACATATTAAAGAAGTATTCTGATATGCTTGGTCTTTCAACAAAGACCGGTATAGAGATAGAAGAGGGTACTCCGGGAGCATCTTCGCAGAATGCCATTGCATCTGCAATTGGTCAGGGTAACCACAGATACAGTACTCTTAATCTAGCCAGATATGTTACTACACTAGCAACATCAGGCACATGTTACAATCTTACGCTTATTGATAAGATAACTGATTATGATGGCAATGTTATTATGGAAAATCATGCTGAGGTTAATAATCAGGTGGAGCTGAGTTCTGATATATGGAATACCATTCATACAGGAATGAATCTTGCTGCTGGAACTTATTCTGCATTTTCATCATTAAAGATGTCGATTGCAGCCAAGACTGGTACTGCACAGGAAAGAACAACAGATCCTGACCATGCTACATTAATATCATATGCGCCATATGATAATCCACAATACTGTATGGCAGTGCGTATTCAGAATGGTTATGCTTCAGGTAATGCTGTAACACTAGGTTCAGAGATTTACAAAATGCTTTTTAATATTAATGATTAATATTGTTTAATGATTTACTAAAGAAATAACTAATATGAGATGAGAGGTGAATGTTTTGGATAATTCGGTAATAATCAAAGGAAGTAATAGTGGAATTACAGTATTTCTTGATAGTGAAATGGCTTTTGAGGATTTATTAGAAAGTGTTTCTGAAAAGTTCAAGAGTGCGTCAAAGTTTTTTAATAATGCTAATATGGCGATTTCTTTTGATGGAAGAGATTTATCTGCTGAAGAGGAAAAAAGAATTCTCAATGTGATATCAGATGTATCTGAGCTTAATATTGTATGTGTTCTTGATGAAAATAACAATATGAAGGAAATATATGAAGATGCTGTTAAGAAAGCTATTGCAAGTGTTGATGTATCAGAGCCGGTTGTACAGCCTGTAAATGATATGGCATCTGATCCTAAAACAGCGTGTATGTTTTATAAAGGAACGCTTCGCTCAGGTCAGGTATTTGAATCTGACGGAAGCGTTGTGGTATTAGGAGATGTCAATCCTGGAGGCAAGGTTGTTGCAAAAGGCAGCGTTATTGTACTTGGAAGTCTTAAGGGCAATATATTTGCAGGTGTAGATGGTAATGAGAATGCATTTGTTGTTGCACTTGAGATGAGTCCTATGCAGATTAAGATAGGCGAAATAATTGCCAGAAGCTCAGATGTAGGAACCAAGATAACAAAAGGCAGAAATAAAACTAAAGTTATTGAACCAAAGATTGCCTATGTATATGATCAGAATATTTATATTGAAGATTTAGAGCAGAATGCTTTAGATGACATATGTTTAGATTAATTTGTTATATTTTTATGCTGATTTTTAAAAAATAGTTGATTTAAGAATAAAAATCTCGCATAATTAATATATTGCGATTTATTAAGAATTATTAATGGAGGTTTAATATGAGTGAAGTTATAGTTGTAACATCAGGAAAGGGCGGAGTAGGTAAGACTACAACCACAGCTAATATTGGTACGGGTCTTGCTAAACTTGGAAAGAAGGTCGTTATGATTGACACAGATACAGGCCTTAGAAATCTTGATGTTGTATTAGGACTCGAAAACCGTATTGTATATAATCTTGTTGATGTCGTTGAAGGTAACTGCCGATTAAAGCAGGCTATGATTGCTGACAAGAGATGTCCTAATCTGTTTCTTTTACCAACAGCACAGACAAGAGATAAGTCAGCTGTGACACCTGAACAGATGATTAAGGTTATTGATGAAATTAAGAATGATCCTGAAGGATTTGACTACATAATTCTTGATTGTCCTGCAGGGATTGAGCAGGGATTCCAGAATGCAATTGCTGGTGCAGACAGAGCTTTAGTTGTTACTACACCAGAGGTTTCTGCTATCAGGGACGCTGACAGAATTGTAGGACTCCTTGACGCTCACGGACTTCAGAATCATGAAGATTTAATTGTAAACAGAATCAGAATGGATATGGTAAACAGAGGCGAGATGATGTCTATTGATGATGTTAATGATATTTTACAGCTTAATGTTATTGGAGCTGTTCCAGATGATGAAAATATCGTTGTGGCAACTAATAAGGGACAGCCACTTGTAGGAGATGATTCTCTTGCAGGACAGGCATACATGAATATCTGCCGTAGAATTACCGGTGAGGAGATTCCATTCCTTGATCTTAATGGTAAGGGAGGTTTCTTTAAGAAGCTTTCTTCACTTTTTAAGAGTGATAAGAAGAATTAATATGTATTATAATAAGTCACATATGGCTTATTCAGGGAGGGATTAAATATGGGATTACTTGATTTATTTAAGAAAAAAGGTTCAAGTGATGTAGCTAAGGACAGATTAAAGCTTTTGCTTGTTTCTGACAGAGCTAACTGTTCACCAGAGGTTATGGAAATGATTAAGAATGATATTATTAAAGTCATTTCAAAGTATATGGAAATTGATACAGATGGTCTTGATATTCAGATTACATCAACGGAATCTGATACTAACAATGGCTCTGTACCAGCAATTTTCGCTAATATTCCAATTAAGGATATGAGAAACAGCGAAAAGTAATAAGGGTTTTATTATGTTAAAAAAATATAAATTGCGTTCATACAACTTTATATTGGTATTTATTCTGATTGTAACATCGGTATTTGCTCTTGCTGTGGTTAATAGTGCCAACAGTGCATATACAATGAAACAGGGTGCTGGTATGGTTGTGTCATTCATAATAATGTTTATTGTATCATTTATTGATTACAACTGGATTCTTAAGTATTTCTGGATATGGTATGGTGTGGTTACAGTAATGCTTATAGGTGTTCTTACAGTGTTTGGTCATGGATCACACGGTGCTACAAGGTGGTTTAAGATAGGACCTATACAGTTACAGCCATCAGAATTCTTAAAACTTGCACTTATATTACTGGTCGCAAAGCTTGTTGCTGCTAATAAAGAGAGGCTTAATTCAATTAAGTTTCTTGCATTAATAGCGTGTTTAACATTATTTCCAATATTGTTAGTTGCTATGCAGCCTAACCTTTCAACGACAATACTTTTATGTCTTATTATTATTGCAATGCTTTATTGTGCCGGGGTAAGTTATAAGATATTTGGAATTGCGATATTAATTGCAGTTCCGGTTATATCAGCATTTTTGATATATGTTGTATCAGTTGAACATCCAATCCTTATAGAAGATTATCAGCGAAAGCGTATTGTTGACTTTATTGAAGGTAATAAGTCAGAAGAAGTAGATATGACTGATGCTGGAACATATCAGCAGGCATATGCTGTTCAGGCTATTGGTTCTGGTCAGCTTTATGGTAAAGGTCTTAATAATAATGATACATCTTCTTTAAAGAATGCCGGATATATTGCAGAAGCCCAGAATGACTTTATATTTGCAGTAATAGGAGAAGAATTGGGTTTTACTGGTAGTTGTATTACAATTTTTTTATTGTTTCTGATTGTTCTGGAGTGTATAATAACAGCTGTGAGAGCAAGAAATTTTGAAGGAAGGCTGATATGTTGTGGTGTAGCAATATATATTGGATTTCAGACATTTATTAATATAGGTGTTGTTTCATGGATACTTCCTAATACTGGAGTTCCATTACCTTTCTTTAGTTGTGGTATCACATCTTTACTTACATTATTCATAGCTATGGGCATTGTACTCAATGTAAGTCTGCAAAGAAATGTTGAAAGAGATGATGATATGTTTGCAGATGATTTCAGAGGATAGCTTTTATACATTTTAATTTATACATTAGGGGGAAGCTTAAATGAACATTGGTTTAATAGCACATGATTCTAAGAAAAAATTAATGCAGAATTTCTGTATAGCATATAAGGGTATTCTTAATAAGAATCAGCTTTTTGCTACAGGTACAACAGGAAGGCTTATTGAAGAGGTTACTAATTTATCGATACATAAGTTTCTTGCCGGACATCTTGGTGGTGACCAGCAGTTATGTGCACAGATTGAACATAACCAGATAGATCTTGTTATTTTTCTTAGAGAGGCAGAGAATCCTTTAGCACATGAACCGGATTCTGATAATATATGCAAACTTTGCGATATGTATAATATTCCATTGGCCACTAATCTTGCAACAGCGGAATTGCTTGTTAAATCTCTTGAGAGAGGCGATATGGAATGGCGTGAAATTTATCAGTAGAATAATTAAAATAATAAAAGGTGATATTCTGCCACATAATAGTGGAAGAGTATCACCTTTTATACATTGTCAATCTTTTCTTAACTTGACAATGTTTCTTGCAGAACGCTTGTTTTCTTCTACAATCTCTGCATAATGCTTCCGTGTAGTATTAACATCTTTATGTCCTAAAACATCAGCAACAAGATATATATCCTGGCTTTCCTGATATAGATTAGTACCATAAGTACTTCGAAGCTTATGCGGGGTAATATGCTTTACAGTTGTAACAGTCTGGGCATATTTCTTAACAAGAAGTTCAACAGATCGCACACATAGGCGCTTCTTTTTTGCTGATATGAATAGTGCATTCTCATGTCCTTCATCAGGCGTTAAATTCTTTCTTTCTTCAAGATAATTAAGAAGTGCTTCACGGACTTCGTCACCAAAGTATACAAAGCTTTCAGAGCCACCTTTTCTTATAACTCTGATTCTGTCATTATCAAAATCTACATCATTAATATCTAATCCAACACATTCTGATACACGGATACCAGTTCCGAGCATAAGTGTAAGGAGAGCCAGATCACGTGTCTTAAGCTTTTCATGGCTTTGGAGCTGTGTTTTGGTAAGCTTATTGCCAGATTCCACATTATCAAGAAATTCAGCTACCTCATTAGGCTCCATTCTTATAATAGCTTTTTCATGAATTTTAGGCATATCAACTTTTATAGTCGGATTCAAACTGATTATTTCATAACGGCAGTAATATTCATAAAAACGTCTTAGAGCACATAATTTACGCTTGGCAGCACTTTCTGAGTTCGTTATATCACGACCGTTCTTCTTATATAACTTTACATGTCGTAAGTATCTGGTTATATCTGTACCATCTATTTTTTCTAAATCCTGTGGTTTAAAGTCTTTCATTGCATATGAACTGAACTTAGGTATGCATTCAATGAGAAATTCAAAGAAACCTTTAATATCCATTGCATAGGCAATCTTAGTTCTTGGCTGCTTATTAAATTCAAGACTGTCAAAATACTGTGTACAGAAATCTGGTAATATATCAAGTAATTCATTAAGCTTTTTTTTGTACTTGATGTTTTGTTGTTCGGTGTATGTTTTTTCAGCCATTAAGAATACCTCCATATATAAAAAATTACTAATCACTTCGTTAAACCTGACTTTAGCGAAGTGATTACTGCATGGATAATTATATTCTGCAATCTCTTATTTTGCAACTAATTTCCCCTGATAGAGCTTCTTAGTGACTATATTGATATGAAATGCTTTCTGGTATGATTTAATCTTGTTAAGCTCATTATCAGTTATAATTGATATACACGTTCCTGTGTTCCCATTACGTCCACAGCGTCCACATCTGTGAATATATTCCTTATTGTCCTCAGGAAGGTTTACATTAATTACTGTATCAATATTATCAATCTGAAGTCCTCTGGCTGCTATATCTGTTGCAATAAGGAGCTGAATCTTTCCACTTCTGAAATTCTCTATTGCAGCTTTCTTGGCTGAATTATCTTTATTACCGGCAATTGAAGCTACATTGTAATGATGATATTCAAGCTTCTGAAGGGATTCTTCCAGATCATACTTGGAATTAACAAATATAATTGCTTTCTCTGGTTTAACAGCTTTAATAATCTTTCTTAAAGTTTCAATTCGTTCCCTTCTGTCAGAAATAACGCTTATATGCTTGATTGTAGAAGGAATCTGACTTGTATTACCAGAATTACTGTTAATATCAATGAATATTGGTTTGAAACACAAAGTATTAGTTCTTGTCTTCCTATCTACGCTTGCAGAGAATAAAAGAACCTGTGTGAACTTCATTAAAGACTTTCTAATTGCTTCTACATCCTGAATAAATGTCTTATCAAAGAGCTTGTCTGCCTCATCTAGAACAAGAGTCTTAACCTCATGTACTTTAATCTTCTTGTTACTTATAAGCTGATGTATGCGGTTAGGTGTTCCGATAATTATTGCAGGCTTATTAGATTTAATAGAATCAATCTGTCTTGATATATTCACATCTCCTATTAATGCAACAGATGAAAATGTATTATCCATATGTGCAAAGATATCTTTAAGCGTATTATTGACCTGTATTGCAAGCTCTGCTGTTGGAACAAGAACAACGGCCTGAATATTATGAGTATTACTCTTTAATCTGTTAATAATCGGGATAAGATATGCAAGTGTCTTACCTGTTCCGGTTGATGAACAAGCTATAATATCACGGTTGTCCATTATATGCTTATACGTCTGACGCTGTATTTCGGTCATATCGACGATTTTATTATCTGAAAGATAATCTGATACACCCTGAGAGATAGTCTCTATATCGCTAAATTTCATGGTTAATCTCCTTATAAATAAATTATTAAATATTAAGTTATATCTACAGCCATTTCGCTATCAATAAATTTTAACAAAAATGCAGTGAAAAGTCCAATATTAAGTAGCTTTTCACTGCATGCGGGAAATGTATATGCAATTAGATATTATCTTATCTCAGTTGAATAATAATATATTACAAGATTCTTACCTGAATGGATTGTGTCAGATGATAAATCATTCATCTGCATTATATTGTTAATATATGAAGCTGTATCTTCATCCCCATTATTATATCTGTCAGCAAGTGACCATAATGTATCATTATCTTCTACAGATACTGTTGTGTAATACTTATATGTTCGTGTTCTGTTCGAGTCATCAGAAGCCTTGACAATAATGCCTCCAATAGAAACGGCAAATATAAGAATTGAACATATAATAACCATTCTTAATGACTTGACAGTCATCTGTCTGTTTCTTCTGCGTCTGTCGCTTCTTTTCTTAGCTGCTGCTCTTCTATATGTGTATTCTGAATTATTCATACGTAAAACCTCCAATCAAACAAGTGTTCTGTTGTTATGAGTTGATTATATAATCAGAACATGCGTTTGTCAATAAAAATCGAACAAATTTTCCGAACATTTTTTCAGAAATTATGTTTGCACATAATGTATAAATGTGGTAAAATTATTTAAAAGAATTTAATGGAGGTTCGTAATATGGCATATGGCAGAATAACTCAGAAACAGTCTGAGATTCTTGAATATATTAAATCACAGATTCTTAACAAAGGATATCCACCATCAGTAAGGGATATATGTCAGGCAGTTAATCTTAAGTCTACATCATCTGTTCACGCACATCTTGAGTCTTTGGAGAAGAATGGATATATAAGAAGAGACCCGACTAAGTCGCGTACAATAGAGATAATTGATGATAACTTTAATCTTTCAAGGAGAGAGGTTGTTAATATCCCGTTATTAGGTCAGGTTGCCGCAGGACAGCCACTTCTTGCCGTTGAGAATATAACAGAGTACTTTCCTATTCCATCTGAATACATGCCAGGTGGAGAGGTATTCATGTTAAAGGTCAAGGGTGACAGCATGATTAATATAGGAATCTACGAAGGCGATCAGATAATAGTAAGAAAGCAGAATACAGCTTCTAATGGAGAAGTAATTGTTGCACTAGTAGATGATTCAGCAACAGTCAAGCGTTTTTACAAGGAGAACGGACACATAAGACTCCAGCCAGAGAACGACTTCATGGACCCAATCATCGTAGACGACTGCGAGATACTAGGAAAAGTAATCGGTTTAATAAGATTAGGTATCAACTAATAAGAATTATTATTATTGATTGAAAAAATCCAGCCATAGATATATAACTAATCCGATAACCAGCCGTGAGAGCTTGGTGAGCTGCCAAAGCAACAAAACAAGCTCTCACGGCGTCCGGATTTAAATATATCTATAGCTGGATATATTTTTATTATCCCACAATTAACAACCGTAATGCACTGCATCCTCCCGGTGGCATACGAAGCCGTAGGTATATAGATAATCAGAACCGTTTGAGGACGCCGGCACTTGGTAAGCTGCTGCAGGCAGCGAACCTAGTACCGCTGCGTCCGAAACCGAGCGAAAGCGGGTTCTTATTATCTATATACCTACGACAGAGTCCCTCTCCGGGAAGCCAGCCTAAACATTACAGGCTGTTAATATCAACCTCTTTACCATCACGCCATATACGTTCAATATTATAGAACGCTCTGTCATCCTCAGAGAATACATGAACAATAACATCCTTGTAATCAAGAAGAATCCATGAAGCTGTATTATAACCCTCAACCTTAGGATCATCGAAGCCAGCCTTGAACATTTCTTCTTCTACATTATCTACCATAGCCTGAATCTGGTTAGTATTGCTACCACTAGCAATAACGAAATAATCTGCAATAACAGATACATTGCTGATATCAATAACTCTGATATCTTCAGCCTTCTTATCCTGTAAGGCATCTATGATAACCTTTAACATATTCTTAGAATCTGCCATATCTTAATTCTCTCTTTCTTTAATAATCCCTTTGTAGTATTCGTAGGTATCAACGGTCTGTGTATCGATATTACGACCAGTTTTTCTTATATACGAAAGGGTGTCGTCTAATATTACATAAGCCGCCATATCAATATCAGTGAATGCCATATGTCTTATGTCATCAAGATTGGCAGCTTTATTTCTGTAGGGTTCAATATAATCTGCAATGAATACAATCTTTTCTAATAAAGTCATTGCAGGCTTTCCTGTTGTATGCCACTGGATGGCAGAACATATTTCATCATCTTCAACATTGTACTTGTGTGTTGCATAATATGCACCAAGCTTTGAATGAAGCAGATAAGGACTTTCAAACTCAATATCTGATATTGGAAGTCCAAATTGTTCACATTCAGCAATCTTTACATCATCAGGAACACATTTGGCACAATCATGAAGAAGACCTGCAATATACGCCTTGTTCATATCTGCACCATGACACATGGCAAGACAGGCACTTGTATTAGCAACACCAAGTGTATGCTGGTATCGCATGTTGTCTGTACGGAGTGCGTCTTTTACCTGTGTTCTTAATTGTTCAATATATTTGTTATCCATAATAAAACCTCTTAAACATAAAGTTTTCTGGACTTTATATACTCTTCTACTTCTTCGCCGACATCTTCTTTTACTGACAGACCCATTGCAACCTTCTTTCGTATATCAGTTGAACTGTAAGGAAGTTCCGGAACATCAATAAAATCAATAACCGCACCATATTTATCAGCAAGAAAATGTTTCTGCTCTATAAGTACACTGGCTGAATTATTGTCCCTGTTAGCACATAAAAGATGACAATGGCTGCATATATACTCAGGATGATACCAGTCCTGAATATAAAGAAGCGAATCTGCACCTATTATAAAATATATTTTCTTATATGAATCATATATCTGTGCAAGTGTATCGGCTGTGTAGGTATTACCGGGACGGTCAGTTTCAATCGTAGAAAGTGACATGTAATCAAAAGGTTTAATTGCAAGCTTTACCATATTACAACGGTCAGTTGCACTTACAATTGGAGAATTATCTTTGTAAGCAGGTGTGCCTGAAGGCATGAATAATATTTCATCAATATCAGACTGTTCGTAAGCACATCTGGCAATACCTGTGTGTCCTTTGTGGATTGGATTAAATGTCCCCCCCATAATACCTATTATTTTGTCTGAATTAATCATGGTAAAATGATTTTTTTGTTGTCCTTAGATTCCTTGTAAAGAACGATTTTCTTTCCAATAACCTGAACAACCTGTGAGCGTGTTCTTTCTGCAACCATCTGTGCGATTTCTCTAGGGTCATCGGCACAGTTATTAAGAACACTTATTTTGATAAGTTCTCTTGCCTCAAGAGCTTCTGCAATAGCTGCAGTGTTCTCAGGAGTAAGACTGTTCTTTCCAAACTGGAATATTGGATCCATTGTCATTGCAAGACCCTTTAAATAAGCTCTCTGTTTGCTTGTCATATATTCTCTCCTATTAATTATGCTTTATAGTAATCAAACTCAAGGTAATCACCAACGATAACTGTATCGCCTTCCTCAATTCCAAGCTTCTCGAGTTCATCAAGAACACCTGAGCGCTTCATGAATTTCTGGAAGAAATCAAATCCCTTTTCAGATTCAAGGTTAGTATAACCAAGCATTTTATCAATCTTTGGTCCGTTGACAACGTATACGCCATCTTCGTTAATAGAAACTTCAAAGCTTTCGTTAGGATTATCCATAAGCTCGTCGTAGTCAAATTCTTTTTCAAATAATACAGGTTCGTCCTTGAAGTTATCAAGCAGTGTTCTGACTGCGTATAACAGCTCTTTAACGCCCTGTCCTGTAACAGCTGATATAGGATATACCTTAATACCTTCCGGCTCAAATGCATCTCTTATAGCCTGTACAGGGTCACTGCCATCATCATATATAACATCAATCTTATTAGCTGCTATAACCTGAGGTCTTTCAAGAAGCTTAGGATTATAATTCTCAAGTTCTTTGTTAATAGCCTTAATATCAGCTATAGGATCACGGCCTTCAGTTGAAGCTGCATCAACAATATGAATAATGACTTTAGTTCTCTCAATATGACGTAAGAACTGGTGTCCAAGACCAACACCTTCTGATGCACCCTCAATAAGACCAGGAATATCAGCAATAACGAAACCTTTACCACCATCAAGATCAACAACACCAAGGTTAGGATTAAGTGTTGTGAAATGATAATTGGCAATCTTAGGTCTTGCATTAGTTACTCTTGATAAAAATGTTGATTTACCAACATTAGGGAATCCTACAAGACCAACATCAGCAATAACCTTAAGTTCAAGACGAACCCATAATTCCTGTGCATCCTGTCCCGGCTGTGCATACTGTGGAGCCTGCATGGTAGATGTAGCATAGTTCATGTTACCTTTACCACCACGGCCACCTTTAAGAATAGTTTCCTGAAGGTTATCTCCAGACATATCTGCAATAACTTTACCGGATTCATCATCATATATAACAGTTCCTTCAGGCACTTTAATTATAAGGTCTTCACCATCTTTACCTGTGCATCTTCTCTTGCCGCCTTCTTCGCCGCTTTCAGCAATATATTTGCTGTTATGTCTGAAATCACCGAGTGTATTAAGGCCTTTATCGACCATAAAAATAATATCTCCGCCATGACCGCCATTGCCACCATCAGGACCGCCAGCAGGAACATAAAGCTCTCTACGGAAGCTTACATGACCATCTCCACCCTTGCCGGATTTAATAAAAATGCGGACTCTGTCTGCAAACATAACCTTTCCTCCATTCTATATTTAAATTATGTTAACTGTTTAGAATTAACATTTACAAATTAAGAAAAAAGCTCCAAATCCGAAGACTTGGAGCTAAAAAACAAATTAGTCGTTTGAAACAACAGGATAAACAGAAACCTGCTTTCTATCCTTGCCCTTTCTTTCGAACTTAACAGTTCCATCAACAAGTGCGAATAATGTATCATCGCCACCACGACCAACATTAACACCTGGATGAATCTTTGTTCCACGCTGTCTGTAAAGAATATTACCAGCTAAAACAAACTGTCCGTCAGCTCTCTTAGCGCCTAATCTCTTAGACTCTGAATCTCTACCATTCTTTGTAGAACCTACACCCTTTTTATGAGCGAATAACTGAAGATTCATATTTAACATAAGGTTACACCTCCTTAACACTAATTGATAAGTATTTCGGATTATCCTCAGCCACAGAACTAACACCTAATTCATATGACTTAAGTAAAATCGAAGTTTCCGGACTAACAGGCATAGCCATCTTAAAGATAACAATTCCTTCATCCTCATTAACTGACACATCAAACTTATCATCGGTAAAAGCCTCTATCGAATTAATAGTATTGATTGTCAGAACTGAAATAGCAGAACATATAATATCACTGCCGGATTCAGCATATCCTGCATGACCTGCAGAATAAAAACCTGTGATCTCTTTTTCAGAGTTCTTAAAAAAAGTTATATGAGTCATGAATAACACACCTCACAAACATCCATACAAAAATTAAGCATTAATCTTTTCAATCTTAACTTCTGTGTAAGCCTGTCTATGACCATTCTTCTTGTGATATCCAGTCTTTCTCTTGTACTTGTAAACGATAACCTTCTTATCTCTGCCTTCGCCTACAACGCTAGCTGTAACTGTAGCACCGGCAACTGTTGGCTCACCAACCTTAGCCTCGCCGTTGTTTACAAAAAGAACCTGATCAAATGTAACAGTGTCACCAGCATTAACTGCAAGCTTCTCAACTCTGATAGTATCGCCTTCAGAAACTGTGTACTGCTTACCACCTGTTGCTATAATTGCGTACATATGGTATCCTCCTTAATTAAATACTCGCCAGTTTTGGGGAATCCGACATACATCAGATACACTTATACCCTAACTGAGCGGCACACAAAATATATAATATACATTCAGTTACTATTTGTCAAATGTTTTTTAGAAATATTTTAAAAATTTTCAGATAATCCATAAGCCAGCAATTCCACATATAATTCCTACTGCGAATCCAACAACAACATCTCTTACAAAATGTACTCCTGCAAGCACTCTGCTTGCTGCCATAATTGCTACAAGCATAAGCATTATAATACCTACTGAAACAGAAACATAAAGCCAGCACATCGCAATAATTGTAATGGAAAAAACATGTCTGCTTGGCATTGATTCGCCTTTAGTTTCCTTAATAAATAATGGCTTTATATTGTATTTTTCATATGGCCTTTTCGCATCAATACATTTTCTTATAACAGATACAAGAATAAATGATGTTAAAGGTGTGAGAATAAGCTTGGATGTAAGTAAAAATTTATCAGTTTCAACAACTATACCGCTGTTTCTTAACATAATCGGAGTTGTCTCAGAAAAGAAAGTCCCTCGTAAACTCATTATTATAAGAAAAATGTATGCAAATGCGATAAAATAAGCCATATATTTGTATATGAATTTAAGAATTGCATAAGCTGGCTTACAATTAAGAAACCATTCTGATATCTTTCTATATCTTCTTTCGTATGCAGGAATTTCCTGTGAAATATTTACTTCAGTATTATCCATAAATCCTCCATGCATTTTCAGGCTTTATTAAGACTTTCAGACAGACTTTTTCCAATTTTCTTTCGTGTAATCTCAACAAGACCAAGCTTGGTGATGTCAACGATTGTAGTGTTTACTATATCCTTTTTTGCCAGAGATTTCAAATGTTCCATCAGAATATCGCAATTTCTCTGATTCATATTAATAAAATCAACGATAATAATTCCCGAGAGATTTCTTACCTTAATCTGCTGGCACAGCTTGTCTGCGGCTTCAAGATTAGTTTTTAATGCAGAAGCCTCGATTGCTTCCATGCTCTTTGCCTTAGCTACATTCTTACCAGAATTAACATCAATGACAGAAAGTGCTTCAGTCTGTTCGATAATAAGATATCCACCTGATTTTAACCAGACCTTCTTGGAAAGAGCGGTATCTATCTCTTTTTCTATAGAATAGAGCTTGTATAAAGACCATAATTCATCTTTATACATATGGATACTTATATTACTGCTACGAGGCAGATATGTTTCTAATTCATTATATATATCTGGAATATCTGTGATAACCTCAACACGGTCTTTTCCTGACAGATGAACAATTTCCTCAATATATGCAGGTCTGTCTTTATGTACAAGTGTATAGAACTTTGAAAAAACAGCTTTTTGGAGCATATCAGTGTATTCGTCACACAATGCATTTACATCTTTAATAATGTCATTAGTATCAGCATCAGCACAGCCGCTTCTTAATATTATTCCGAAATTTGAAAGATAATCATAGCCTGTTTTTTCTATGGCTTCCCGCTGCTTCTGAATGAGAATGTCAGCAACACGTTTTTTTATCTCTGTAATTGTTTCATTAGATTTTATCTTTTTTGAAATGTGAACACCTTTTACATCGTTGGAAACAACTGAATAATTGCCGGTAAGCTCTATCTTTGAAGATACCTTTGCAGGTTTGGTTTTAAGCGGCTCAGTTATAACTTTTACGAGAATTCTGTCGCCCTGACATATTGCAGGATTGTTTTTCTCATTAAAAAATATTGGTGTTTTGTTGTCTTGTATAGAGTAATAACATTTCTGCTTATCCTCTATCTCAATAAATGCAGCGTTAATATTCTTAACTACATTTTCAACTCTTCCAACATATATGTTACCAACAACACTGCCACTATCTAAAGGCTTAAGATAGTGGCAGGTATTATCAGAAGTATATATGCAGCAGAAGATTTTATTGTTAATATCTGTGATTATATATTTATATTCCATAAATTATCTGTTCCATGTTTTAATATTTCTATAGAAGCATGTTCTGTTTCCAGTGTGGCATGCAGCACCAACCTGACGAACCTTTGCAAGAATAGTATCATTGTCACAGTCGATGTCAAGAGAACCTACATACTGGAAATGTCCGGATGTAAGACCTTTAACCCAAAGCTCCTGACGGCTTCGGCTATAATAAGTCATGATGCCTGTCTCTAAAGTCTTATTGAAGGCTTCCTCATTCATGTAAGCAAGCATAAGAACTTCACCATTGACATAATCCTGTACAACAACAGGAATAAGACCATTGGCGTCAAGCTTTAAATCCTTAAACGAAATATCAGCCTTAGGCATTGCTGATGCCTTGCTGTAAGATGCTCCGGATTCAAAAAGATTTACAGCCTCCTTAAGGTCAATACGTTTTTCATAGATTGCCTTACCGATAATTGCACCATGGATACCGGCATCATTAATATGTGTAAGATCATCCATGCAACTCATGCCGCCTGAAGCAATAATATCAATACCTGTTTTATCAGAAAGAATCTTAGTCTGTTCAACATTAGGACCGGCAAGCATACCATCCTTTGATATATCAGTGTACACAATAGTCTGTACGCCGATATCCTTCATTGCAAGTGCAAGTGAAAGTGCGGTCTTATCACTGACCTTTTCCCAGCCCTCGATAGCCACAAGACCATCTTTTGCATCAACACCTACAACAATATGTTCAGCACCGAATCTGTCAATGGCGGCCTTAATAAAATCAGGATTCTCAACAGCCTTAGTACCGATAATAACTCTATATACGCCGAGGTCAAGAACCTCCTGAATGTTTTCAAGAGTACGGATTCCACCGCCCATCTGTACAGGAACATTAACACTTGAACATATCTTCTTAATAGTTTCTGCATTAACGCCGTGTCCTTTCAAAGCACCATCAAGGTCAACAGTATGTATAAACTGTGCTCCTGCCTCTTCAAAGCCTTTAGCTATCTCGTAAGGTCTTTCAGAATATACAGTAACTTCATTAAAAAGTCCCTTCTTTAAGCGGACACACTGCCCGTCTTTAACATCAATTGCTGGATATAATCGCATATATGTAACTCCTTAAGTATATTTAGAGACTTCCCTTAGTAGAGAGAATTGTCTTGATTCTAGTATCTTTAACAGTTGCCTCGTCCAATGCCTTTGCAAATGCTTTGAACATGCCTTCAATAATGTGATGATCGTTCTCACCTGCAATCTTTCTTATATGAAGATTCATGCCTGCACTGTAAGATATTGCATAGAAGAATTCTTTAACCATCTGTGTATCAAAGTATCCGACGCTGTCTGCTGTAAATGTAGACTCAAAACCAAGATACGGTCTTCCTGAAAGGTCTATGGCACACATGATAAGTGTTTCATCCATAGGAAGAATAATATCGCCATATCTTCTTATAGACATCTTATCTCCTATAGCTTCTTTGATAGCTTCACCAAGTACAATTCCGACATCTTCGATAGTATGGTGGCAGTCAACTATTAGGTCACCAGTTACTTTTAACTTAAGGTCAAAAAGACCATGCTTTGCAAAGCTTTTTAACATATGGTCGAAAAAACCGATTCCTGTATCGACCTCTGCTTCTCCCGAACCATCAATTCTTAAAAATAAAGCAATATCAGTTTCACTTGTTTTTCTTTTTACAGTTGCCTGTCTGATTTCAGATACAGCCATATAATCCCCGTTTCCGCGCCATTGCGCTAATTAATTTTCAAATCTTACCTTAATTGAATTAGCATGAGCTGTAAGATGCTCTGCTGTAGCAAATTTCTCAATATCTGTGTGGATAGCTTCAAGAGCATTTCTAGAATATGAAATAATGCTTGATTTCTTAATGAAGTCATCAACACTTAAAGGTGAGAAGAACTTAGCTGTTCCGTTAGTAGGAAGAACGTGGTTAGGACCTGCAAAGTAATCACCAAGAGGCTCTGAACTGTATTCTCCAAGGAAGATAGCACCTGCGTTCTTAACCTTAGTCATAACATCAAAAGGATTCTTAGTAACGATTTCCATATGTTCTGATGCAATCTCGTTAGCAACATCTACAGCCTCATCAATATCCTTAGCAACAAGAATATATCCGTAATTATCAAGTGATTTCTGGATAATTTCCTTTCTTGATAATTCAGCTACAAACTTATCAACCTCTGCAGATACCTTATGTGCAAGGTCTTCACTTGTAGTTACAAGAATTGCAGATGCCATCTCATCATGTTCAGCCTGTGATAAAAGATCTGCTGCAACATAACGAGGATTAGCAGTCTCATCGGCAATTACAAGAATCTCACTAGGACCAGCAACAGAATCAATGCTTACATAACCAAATACTGCCTTTTTAGCAAGGGCAACATATATGTTACCAGGTCCACATATCTTATCAACCTTAGGAATAGATTTTGTACCATATGCCATAGCTGCAACAGCCTGTGCTCCGCCAGCTTTATATATAACATCAACTCCAGCCTCTTTAGCTGCAACAAGTGTTGTAGGATATACCTTTCCTTCTTTATCAGGTGGAGTACACATTATAATCTGCTCAACACCTGCAACCTTTGCTGGAAGAACGTTCATAAGAACTGATGAAGGATAGGCAGCCTTTCCTCCTGGTACATACACACCGACTCTTGCAAGTGCAGTAACCTTCTGACCTAATATAGTTCCGTCAGGCTTAGAATCAAACCAGCTGTACTGTTTCTGCTTCTCATGGAAAGAACGAATATTAACGATAGCCTTTCTTATAACCTCAATAAGTTCAGGGTCAACTAAAGAGTATGCTTCTTCAATCTCTGCCTCTGTTACGACAATATTGTCAGCATTGATATCAGCCTTATCAAAATTCTTAGTATATTCAAATAAAGCCTCATCGCCCTTTGTCTTGATATTAAGAAGAATCTCAGCAACTGCCGATTCGAACTTTCCATAGCTGTTAGGACTTCTCTTTAAAAGATTCTCTAAAATATTATTCTTACTTTCATCTGTTAATTCAACGATACGCATTATATTTCCTCCTTGTTTTGCGAAGCAAAATCCGAACTCCATAGTGAGGAGAGGAATTTTCCTCCTTGTTATATCCCCTGTGTTTCTATATATTTCTTGACATCATTAATAAGCTTGTTAATTCGCTCCTGCTCCATCTTCATGCTTACCTGGTTTACAACCATTCTCGCAGAAAGAGGACACACCTCTTCGAGGACTTCAAGACCATTTTCTCTTAAAGTTGCACCTGTCTCAACGATATCAACGATAACCTCTGCAAGACCTACAATAGGTGCTAATTCTACAGAACCGTTAAGCTTGATAATCTCTACAGTCTGATGCTTTATATTATTAAAATAATCCTTTGCAATGTTAGGATACTTAGAAGCAACTCTTATAAGCTCATGATGCTGTAACTTTTCTCTTGCTGATTCAGGACCACATACACACATTCTGCATTTGCCCATCTGAAGGTCATATACTTCATAAAGACTTCTTCCTTCTTCAAGAATTGTATCCTTACCTACAATACCGATATCGGCCGCACCATATTCTACATATGTAGGAACATCAGATGGCTTTGATAAAAAGAAACGGAATCCTAATTCCTCATTAGTGAAGATAAGCTTTCTTGTCTTTTCATCCTTCATCTCTTCGCAAGGAATACCAATCTGTTCAAATATCTCCATTGCCTTCTTTGCAAGACGGCCTTTTGCTAATGCAATAGTTATATATCTCATTAAAATGTACCTCCTACAAGGCTTTTTACAGCTGCTCTTTCATTTTTTCCTGATTCATCAATAACTCTTATTGTTGAATCAGAAGCGTATTCATCATCAATAAATGCTACATTTACTAATGAAGATTCTTTAGCATATTCAATATATTGAGAATCAGACTTGCTGTCTTTATATTCAATCATGCAGACATTAACACCAGTACTTCTTAATTTCTTAGATACATTTATAGCATCACCAAGCCTGTCAGCATTGTATACAAGAAGTGTTCCATTAGCGTCGTGTGGGATATGGATATTCTGTCTGTTAAGTGCGGCTATAAGTCTGTCAATTGTGATAGAGAAACCAATAGATGCCTTGTCACAGCCAAACTGACCGAGCAGCTTGTCATAACGTCCGCCATTCACAACAGGCTCCCCTGTTCCAAATGTATATGCATGGAATATAATTCCAGTATAGTATGCATGCTCAGATAAATCTCCTAAATCAAAAGAGATATATTTATCGTAATTGTTATTCTTAAGAAGCTCATATAACTCCTCAAGTCTGTTAACAGCCTGTATGCACTCTTCTTCATCTGTTAAAGATTTAGCCTTTTCAAGCACCTCTGTACCACCAAATAACTGAGGAAGTTCAAGCAATGCTTTGGCAACTGCATCATCAATATTAAGACTATCTAAGAGTTCTTCAACACCGAAGTAATTCTTATCCTTGATAAGTCTTAATAATTCTTCTGAAGAATCTCCTGTAATGCCAGCTTTATGTAAAAGACCATTAAAGAAAGCAACGTTACCAAGCTCAACCTGAAACTCTGTAAGACCTGCTGATAACATGCAGTCAATAACCATAGAGATAATCTCATAATCTGCTGCCAGAGAGTTATCATTGATAAGTTCTGCACCAAGCATTGTATTTTCTTTAAGTCTTCCCTGATAATACTTGCTTACATTGATAAATGTATTGCCAAGATAACAGAGCTTGACTGGAAGAACTCTGTCTTCAAAATATTTTGCTGTAGCTCTTGCTATAGATGGTGTCATATCCGGTCTTAATACTAAAGTGTTTCCGTATCTGTCAAAAAGCTTGAACATTTCATTAGACGGTACACTTCCACGTTCTTTATTGAATACATCAAAGAATTCAATAGAAGGTGTCTGTATATCATTATATCCATATGATGCACAGACATCATGAAGACGATTCTCAATGACCTTCTTTTCTGCACATTCTGTACTGTATATATCGCGCACACCCTCTGGTGTATGTAGTAAATCTTTCTTCATAAATGTATATCCTTTCGTTATATTGAATGCTTTAATGCGTTGAAGTGATACTATGCTAACACACTAAATTTGTATGAATTATACATAAATATGTAGTTATTGTCAACAAACTATTTATCAGAATCTTCGATTTCTCCGTGCAGGAACTCCTTATAGATTATATATCTGTTGCCTCCTTTAGAACGTGCCATATTAATTGCTTTTTGGATTTTTTTCTTAATAAGGTCTAAATCCTTTCCATTATCAGGATATCTTCCTATGCCAATAGAAAATTCTATATTATATGATGAATCAATAAATTTACAATGCCATGAAATCTGGGTCCTAATATGCTCCAAAAATGCACGCAATTTAACTTCTTTATTGATGTTTTTAATAGCAATAATGTACTTAAAATCATTCAGACGACCTAATACACCACGGTCATCAATTGCTTTTAATATGGTATCTTCAATTACATATGTTATTCTGTGGCATTCGTCATCAGTATGTGTAGCCTTAAACTGCTCAATATTGTCAACTTCAAGATATATAAGCGAAAGCTGGCAGTTATTATCAGATTCTATGTTTTTTATACAGAATTCTTTTATAGCAGGTTCAGGCTTCATAATTAGTAAATTTCTATTTTCAGCAGTTTCATTTTTAAATGCTTTAATCTGCTGCTGTAATTTTTTATTAAGCTCACGGATAACTAAAACATCAGATATATGTAATTCAAGGTATTCAGATGAATCAGTATTAGGTATAACTTTCTTTTCTATATCAACAATTACCCATCGATATGAATTATCTATTCTTCGCATCCGTATACACATGGATTTCTTGATTTCAGGTCTTAAACTGTTGGCAACATCAATAAAATCGTCAATGTCAACCTGATGAATAGCATCCATAATTGAATAATGTTTTGACATTCCAAGGAACAGATACATAGGCTCATTTGCAGTTACTATTGAGAAATTTCTGTCAACTACAGCATATCCATTAGTAAGTTCATATTCATCAATATAATTATTATAGTTATTATAAGCATTATGATTATCACTAATCATCTAACCCCCTGCCTTTCTATCGTAATTCTATATCCTTCTGGATTGTTTCCAGATAATGAACAGGAATTCCCTGATTTGCATATATACGGAAATTCTGATTTATTTCTTTATATGTGAAGCTTTTCCGACCACCATTTTCACTTCTTTCCCAAAAACTGATTATATCAGAAAATGGTACATAATAGAACTCATCTCTTGAAGAAAAATATATAATTATGAAGGAGATACCGTCCTGTTTCTCAAATTCACGCATGAATTCAATCTGATGTTCATGGATGTTCTGAATTGGAAATGTATCTGTTGCACATTCTTTTGCATCAAAACATACAGGAATTCCCTGAACAACACCAATATAGTCAACCGTACTTTTCTGGTCAAAATATGCCAGTGTAATATGTCTTGTGCTTTGGTCTATATTAATTGGTTTTATGGGTGTTGGAATCTTTTGGACAAGTGCAAGATGTGAAGTCCTGTATTTATCATTAGACATATTAATAAGGTCTTCTAATGTAGAGCCTCTAAGTCCTCTTGAATTCCAGGTCGGCATAACTGTTCTCCTTTCATGATATTTTTAAAAGAATCAGGTATTGCAGCGTATATATGAATGTCCATATCTGGAATATCTAATTCATATGAATGAAGCATCTGGTCTTTTACTTTGTATTGTCCGTTAAATGTATCATTAACAGATTTCTGACCGTATTTATAATCACCTATAAGAGGATGTCCGATACTTGCAAGATGAGCTCTTATCTGATGGCTTCGTCCTGTAAGAAGATGAATCTTTAGCAGAGTCACATTACCATTAGAACATACCGGAATATACTCTGTCTCAATCGGAAGTGAATCTTTAGTTTCAGTCCTGCTTATAGTCACTTTATTAGTTTTGTTATCTTTATACAGATATCCTTTTATTAAAGCACGCTTATCAACGTTTCCCTTTACAATGCACAGATAGTACTTTCCAAGGGTTCTCTGTTTAAATGCTTCCGATAACTGCTGTAATCCTTTAGTAGTCTTTCCAGCTGCTACAATTCCACTTGTATTACGGTCTAATCTGTTGCATATGCCAGGCTTGAACGACGCTAAATCACCGGCGTTAAGTTCTCCCTTATGTATAAGGTGTGCAATTAAATATTCAACAAGTGACACATCTTCAGGCTTTGCCTTCTGTGAAAGCATGCCAGAAGGCTTATTAATGAATATAACATCAGAATTCTCATAGATTATATCAAGTGGCCTGTATATTCTGTTGTAGTAGTCGTCATTAACTGTTCGGTTATTATCAGCTGAGAATTTTTCAAATGTCTCATCAGAAAAGAAAATCTTGATTATATCACCACATTTTAACTTCTCATCACCTGTTGCTTTGGAATTATTGAGTGTAATATTCTTTTTTCTCAGCATTTTGTAAAGAAAGCTCTTAGGGGCGTTGGATAAATAACGCTCAAGACAGCGCATCATCTTCTGACCTGCGAGCTTTTCATCAATGTTAATTTCTTTCATATAATACCTGCTTAATTACATACTCATTCTTAGTAATGCGTCTGTTATATACTGTTTTCTGTCAAGGCTGTTTTCTTTGCTCACATCAAAATTCAAGGCTGCATTCTTAACTTTTTCAAGATATGTATCCTTATCCTTATAAAGAAGGACAGCACATGTAAGCTTCTCATTCTTCAAGAACTCCTTAACACTTGTCTCGAAAAGGTTCTTGTCAGCTTTAGCAGCACTTGTATAGGCAAGTATCTGGTTATCACTGATAACTGCTGCCATAATACCAACAGGCTTCTGCTTATTGGATACAACAAGGTCATAGACGCTGTTTAATTCGCCTTTACGTTCTTCAATAGCACTCTTTAATTCTTCATCACAGTTCTTATGTGGAATAAGAACAAAGTATGATACTGCGAATTTGGCAGCAGGCAGAACAAGTACAACAGCAAGCATTGTAAGGTAGTTATTCTTTGATTTCCATATTATGAAACCAATGATAAATATTACGAGTACAACAGCAAATGCAATAATTGTTTTAATCATATTGCGGCTTTTTTTATAGGCAAGATAACCGAACTCACCTTTTTCTACTTTTTTCATTACTTCTGCTCCTTATTTTTCTAGGTGGAATAAGACATTTTGGACCAAATCCAATCAGGTCATTTCTGTTGTTGGCAAGAAGTGCTTCTTTTACAAGATCATAATTCTCAGGCTTCTTGTACTGGATAAGTGCTCTCTGCATCTCTTTTTCATGATGGGATACAGGTGTATATACCTTTTCCATTGTTCTTGGGTCATAACCTGTATAATACATACATGTTGAAAGTGTTGACGGTGTGGGATAAAAATCCTGTACCTGTTCTGGCATATAGCCTAAGTCACGCACATATTCAGCAAGCTCAATAGCCTCTTTCATGGTTGAACCCGGATGGCTGGACATAAGATATGGCACTACAAACTGCTCTTTTCCTGTCTTATCATTAATTCTTTTATAGCGTTTAATAAAGCTGTCATATACCGCTCTTGAAGGTTTACCCATTCTTGATAAAACCTTATCTGATATATGCTCTGGTGCAACACGGAGCTGTCCGCTAATATGATTCTCACACAATTCTCTTAAAAATGTATCATCAGAATCTTCCATACAATAATCAAATCGTATGCCTGACCTTATAAATACTTTCTTAACAGAAGGAATCTTACGAAGCTTTCTTAAAAGGCTTATATAATCCTTGTGTTCCACGACAAGATTCTTACATGGCTTAGGAAAAAGACACTGTTTATTGACACATGCTCCCTTACTTAACTGCTTGTCACAGGCTGTTCTTCTGAAATTAGCTGTAGGGCCGCCAACATCATGAATATATCCCTTAAAATCGGGGTCATGTGTCATCAATTCGGCTTCTTCTATTATATTTTCATGGCTTCTTGTCTGTATGATACGTCCCTGATGGAAGGTAAGCGCACAGAATGAACATCCGCCGAAGCATCCTCTGTTGCTTGTAAGAGAGAATTTAATCTCTGATAATGCAGGAATACCACCCATTTTCTTATATACAGGGTGATAATCTCTCATATAAGGCAGTGAATATACATCGTCCATCTCCATCTGTGTAAGCGGCATCGCCGGAGGATTCTGTACGACATACATTTTTTCCTTAACCTTTTCAACAAGAATCCTGGCGCTGAAAGCATCAGTATTAATGTACTGTGTATAGAAGCTCTCAGCATATTTCTTCTTATCAGCTGCAATCTCATCATAGCTTGGAAGCTCTATATAATCATCATATATATGATCAAGACTTTTTGCTTTATATACAGTGCCTCTTATATATGTGATGTCTTTAACATCAATTCCGGCTTCAAGCGCCTCTGCTATCTCTACAATAGAATGTTCGCCCATTCCGTAAGAGATAATATCTGCACCCGAATCAATAAGGATTGAATGTTTCATCTTATCAGACCAGTAATCATAGTGCGACATTCTTCTTAATGAAGCCTCAATGCCACCAATAATAATAGGTGTTTTCTTATATGTCTGTCTTATAAGATTACAATATACAATAGTTGCATAATCGGGACGCATGCCCATTTTGCCCCCAGGCGAATATGCGTCATTCTTTCTGTGCTTTTTATTGACTGTATAATGATTAACCATTGAATCCATATTACCTGCAGAAACAAGAAATCCTAATCTTGGTTCTCCGAGGATTGTAATTGATTCTTTCTTTTTCCAGTCAGGCTGTGCAATAATGCCAACCTTATAACCGCGGCTTTCTAATAGCCTTGTTATAATAGCCATTCCAAAAGAAGAATGGTCAACATAGGCATCTCCGCATATATACACGAAGTCGCACTGCTGCCAGCCCCTTTTTTTCATATCTTCTCTGCTAATTGGAAGAAAATCCTTAACCATGGAATTCTCCTTATCTTTTAATCTGGTTTCGTTGTAATATTGATATCTCTTCTTTGGTAAGTGCTCTGTATTCACCTGTTTTTAGGCTTTCATCAAGTGGTAATGCACCAAATGTTATACGCTTAAGGAACAGAACCTCTGAACCTATGGCAGTAAACATTCTCTTTACCTGATGAAACTTCCCTTCATGTATTGTTACATGAATCTCAGAATAATCCTTATCAGAATTATAGCTTAATACCTTTAATATGGCAGGAAGTGCTGTCAGCTCTTCATCAACGAATAGTCCGTTGGCAAACTGCTTAACTTCCATATCACTTATCTTACCTTTAACTTTGGCATAATAAGTCTTATCAACATGCTTTTTAGGTGATAGCAGATCATGTGCCATAGCACCATCATTCGTAATTATAAGAAGCCCTTCGGTGTCCTTATCAAGTCTTCCTACCGGAAAAAGGTCTTTTCTGTTATTAGTTTTAATAAGGTCAATCACTGTTGTACATGTATTGTCATCAGTTGCCGAAACAACACCGGCAGGCTTGTTAAGCATAAAATACTCATATTCATGATAGCCCACAGCATTACCATCTACATTTACAGAATCACCATCTGTATTAATCTTTGATTCAGGCTTTGTCACAATATTGTCATTAACAGTGACTCTCTTTTTTCTTATCAGTTCTTTAACTTCACTGCGTGTACCAACCTGCATGTCTGCAAGATATTTATCAAGTCTTATAAACATTTACATCCATCTCCAGCCTGCAAGATATTTATTTTTTAACTGTCCGTTAGCGTTCTTGCCCCATCCAAGTGGATAGCCATCAACACATACAAGTGTCCAGCCAGATTTGACATTAAAATCATCAATATCGATAGTCTCTCCTTTAAGATATCTGATTACTCTGTCATCTGAAACAGAAAGGTCAAGACAGTTATTAAACTGATCCTTAGTAAGTGCCATTGCAAATGCCTGACTCGGTTCAAAACGGTTCTTCTTAAGCTCACCTAGCAGCAGACCGTTTCTTATAATTCTTAAACCGCGTTCCTCTGCCATATAAGGAGATGTAAGAAAGACCCTTGTATCTCTTATATTGATATAAGCAGGGTCATATTCAAATGTGGTGCTGTCCATGAACTCCTTTAATTCATCAGGAAGCTTTGTCTTTCCTGATACAGGTCTTTTAGAAGATGTATAATCTTCGCCGTCTTTCTCAAATAATGCCACAAAATGTCCTTCTCCAGGCATCTTATGAGGAAATATTCTGACAGCCTTCTCAAGATGATATCCTTCATCAGTATCAAAGCCGTGTGAGAAGCCTTCATATGGCTTGATATCTATAAGGTGCATATCAGGTCTGTTGGTAAGAAGATGTATTACTGAATCTTCATCCTCCAGCTTTGAAAATGTGCATGTAGAATATAATAATTTACCGCCCGGTTTTAACATGTCAGCACCGGCAAGAATGATATTCCTCTGAATCTGTGAATAGAACTCCGGACCGTTCTTTTCCCATGCTTTGATAAGCTTATTGTCTTTTCTGAACATTCCTTCACCTGAGCATGGAGCATCAATAAGTACTTTGTCAAAGAATCCTGAGAATCTTGAAGCTATACCCACAGGGTCTTCATTAAGGACGCACAGATTAGGAACACCGAATACTTCAACATTCTTAAGAAGTGCTTTGGCACGCGAATTGCTTATATCATTGGTTATAATTAGTCCTGTTTTGTTTAATTTGGCTGCAAGCTCTGTTGATTTTCCACCGGGAGCTGCACACATATCAAATACAACATCTCCTTCCTCAATCGGAAGAACATTGGCAGGTGTCATGGCACTAGGCTCCTGAATATAATATAAGCCTGCAAAATAATATGGGTGTTTAGCAGGCTTGTCATCTTCTGAATAATAGAATCCGTTCTCAATCCAAGGAACAGGTTCTAACTTAAACGGACATATCTTAAGGAAATCCTCTGTTGAAATTTTAAGGTTATTGACACGCAGTCCATATAATCTCTTATCATTAAAGCTTTCTATATAGCTGTCATATTCATCACCTAACATCATTTTCATTGATTCTGTATATTTCTCTGGTAAATTCACTTTGTATACCTCAATTCTGTATAGTTTCTGTAATGAGTTACTGCACTGACTGTGCCCGGTAATCCTCAGCAATTATATCCAACTGGCGTGAAAATCTTGAAAGTTCATTAACATCGCCTTTTTCAAATATTTCATAGAATTCATCCTGGATTTTTATAACAACCTGCTTATTGGCAACCTTGTACAGATTCTGGATTGTACTTAATATATCTGAAACAATATTTGCCTTAACCATAAAGTAGGTCTGGGAATTAATAATTTCATCATGGATAGATGACATTTCGTTATCAAGTGTTATAAGTGCATCTGATGCCGCATTTAGTCTTTCTTTCACATGTGCAGGAATTTCACCATTATATTTGTATTGCAGTGAATGTTCAATAATTGCCCAGAAATTCATGCCAAGAGTTCTTATCTGAATCTCTACGGGTATAATAGTAGTTCCTTTCACTGTCTCAACTTCATAATGAACTATAAGATGATAACTTCTATAACCACTCTCTTTAATATTTTTAATATAATCTTTCTCACTTATTACAGTCATGTCTTTTCGTTTCTTGATAAGTTTCACAACTGTATATATATCTTCCGTAAACTGACATATAAGTCTTATGCCTGCAATATCAAAAAGTTTTTCCTGAATTTTATCGATTTCAATCCCTCTGCGCTGTGCTTTTTCTATTATACTAGAAATACTTTTTACACGTCCTAAAACCTGTTCTATGGGTGAATAGACACCTGCCTGACGATATTCTTTAATTATATGGTTGAATTTTATCTGAAGTTCTTCCACCGCTAGATCATAAGGTGTAAGAATTTCCTTCCACATCTGAATTTCCATTGTAGTCTCCATTTCAGCTTTTATTGCATAATTATGTTTCATTATAACACATAAAAACATATTTTTGAGAATATTATTAAATATCTATTATTAAAGAGGCTGTATGATAAGCATAATACTTATTCTTTTATTTGTGTTTTCGGTATTATCGGTTCCTGTGTGTCACGGAGTGATTTCCGGACTATATCTTTATGGCATGAAAATATTTCCGGGATTATTTATATCTTTTATTCTCACTAATATTCTTGTAAGAATTCTGCAGCAAAAAAATATTAATAATCCATGGATACTTGTAATAACAGGTCTTATGACAGGCTTTCCAAACGGAGCCTATATCTGCTCATGGTACAATAAAAATAATCCTGAAAACAGACTCGGGGACATGCTTGCCGGCATAATCAATATTCCCAGTCCGGCATTTCTTATAAGCTATGTATATATTAATATCCTCGAAAAATGTATCAGTCTGCCAATGTTTCTTGCACTGACATATACACCGGTAATATTATGTTCATATATGGCAATTCTGTTTTTTAGGGATAAAGATAATAAAAAAGACAATGCTCCACATATAAAAAATGACAAAAAACTGATATTCCATTTCTTTGAAGAAGCTGTAGACAGTTCAATTAATACTGCTCTGACGTTGGGAGCTTACGTTATTATTTTCTCTGTCATTGTAAATATTATAATGCATTTTTCACAAAGCAATACCGCTGGTTTGTTAATATCATATTTATTTGAAATATCAAATGGTCTTGCCATAATTAAAAATGCCGGAATTCCTATGAATATAACAGTATTATTGACAGTATTACTTGATGCATTTGGCGGAGTATGCATTATTATGCAGACAAAAAGCATATGCAGCAGTTATATAAGCATAAAAAAATACATATATCAGAAACTTGTACTGTGTATAGTAACACTTGCAATGACTTATCTGCTGATATATGTATTAAATATACTATAAGATTATTAATTGTTATTCATTATTGTCTGTATCCGTGGAATCCGAATCTTCCGAATTGTTTTGCACAGTTTCTTCAGTTTCTCCTTCTTCAATACCACTAAGCTCATTCCTATTATTATTGACAACAGATAATACATTTTCTAGACCTGATAATAACGAATCATATTTTTCTTTATTATCCTTAATTGAATGTTCAATAATATACTGAAGTTTTGCAAGCATATCATCTGTGTACTGCATAGCACCATACCTTATGCTGTTTGCTTCCTCTGTTGCATTATCCAGGATAGCCTGTGCCTGTGCTGTAGCCTGTTCAATAAGCTCATTAGCCTGTGCATAAGCTCTCTGCATAATTTCATGCTCATTAATAAGTTCTTCAGTCTGAACCTGTGCTGCATTAATAATAGCATCAGCCTGTTCCTTGGCATCTGCAAGAATAGCATCTTTATTGCTTAAAATCTTCTGATATTTCTTAACTTCATCAGGAGTTTTTAATCTTAATTCTGTAAGCATATCCTCTAACTGCTCTTTATTAACAATAATCTTAACATTAGATAATGGATAATATTTACAGGTATCAATATAACTTTCAATATCACTTATTAACTGCTCAATTCTGCTCATCGTTTTACTCCTTTAATAGTATTTTGATTATTTTGTGATTCCATACTTCTCATAGACTCTGTCTATAATCTCTTCCGGAACGAACTTTTTAATATCCCCGCCATACATAGCCATCTCTTTAACGATGCTGGAACTTAAATATGCATACTTCAGGCTTGTTGTAAGAAATACCGTATCAATCCCAGGAGCCGCAACTCTGTTAGTCTGCGACATTGCAAGCTCATATTCAAAATCAGTGACAGCTCTTAATCCCCTTATTATCACAGAAACGTTATGTTCTGCAGCAAAATCCACCAGTAATCCACTAAAGCTTAATACTTCAACATTAGGCAGATCCTTTGTCACTTCTCTTAACATATTAACACGCTCTTCCACTGAAAACAATGGTGTTTTGGTACTGTTATTTAAAACGCCAACTATCAGATGATCAACAAGACTTGCTGAACGCCTGATTATATCCAAATGTCCTAATGTCACCGGGTCAAAACTTCCTGGATAAATCGCTTTTTTCACAGTTATTCACTCTCCTTTAATCGTATAAAAATATGCTTATTAGTTTTATAATTCTTAATCTTTACAGTCTCAAATCCACATTCATCAATATAATCCAAAGGCACATTAAGAGCCTCCTCAATTACAATAATTGTATATCTGTCTACAATATCCGAATGTGATAATGCAAGTAATACGTCATATTCATAGTCTTTTCCATAAGGTGGATCCATAAATATAATATCAAATACTCCGCTGCCTGATAATCTGTTTATTGCAGACAAAACATCCTGTTCCATTACAACAGCCTTAGGGGAAAGTTTTGTAAATGTAAGATTATCTTTAATAACAGCTATTGCCTGTCTTGCATTTTCTACAAGAACAGCTTCTTTTGCACCACGGCTTAACGCCTCAATACCTATCGCACCACTTCCTGAATATAAATCAAGAAACCTGCATCCTGCAATATCTGATTGTAACATATTGAACAATGTTTCTTTAATTCTGTCAGTAGTTGGTCTTGTGTTGTCACCTTCAGCAGCCTTTAAAGGCATGCTTCTGGCAATTCCAGCTATTACTCTCATAAATATCAGTTCCTTTATATTTTATTCAAAAAAATTCTTTAATTCTGCACGAGAATTAATCTGCAGTTTATTAAATATAACTTTCATATTGGACTTTACAGTACTCTCAGCAATAAAGAGCTGTTCAGCAATTTCTTTATTAGAAAATCTCTGTGATGCAAGCTTTGCAACATCTGCCTCACGTACAGTAAGTCCATAATCTGCAAGGGCATGTCCAGCTTTTTTTATTGATTTAACCCCTTTTTCATAACCCTTTGAAATCTTTATAACATTTCTGATAAAGCCTTGATTATCATGGCCTATAACAGTTTCTGCCATAAGCTCAGATATGCTGCTGTAATTATGTACAAAAGGCATATATATTCTGTCTGGTTCAGCAAGCTTTATGGCCTCTTTAAGAAACTTATGGGCTTTAATTGTCTCACCTGTTTCTTTATTCGCAATTGCAAGATATATATATGTATATATCTGTGGAAGGATATAAGAAAAAAGATTGTTAAGTCCTAAAAGCTGACCGCTTATACCAAGAAAATGATGATACTCACGATTAAGTATAAGATATTTTCCAAACACAATGTTAACAAAACTAAGAGAGAAGAAATTAACGGAATCTTCAATCTTTTTCTGGTCTTTAATCCATGCAGCAATTTTATCCTGCTGTTCTATATCAGAATACATACATGCATGGCATATATCCGAAAGCTTTTCAAGCGATTTGGATTTTCGGGTATCCCTTCTTGCCACAGCTTCAATTTTGTGCATATTTTCCTTATACTGATCATTAAATCCTCTGTAGAGTGCTATATTTGCAAGAATATAATATGCAGCAATGTATATAGCATACTGATTACGGCTGTCTGCCATATATATTGCTTTCTGACAGAGAATCTCAGCTCCGTCAAGGTCACCTCTGTTATATAAAACATCAGCACGCATCAGAGCTTCAAAACCTTTTCCATGACCATTCGTTATTCTGTAATAATCAGGTGCACACTGTTCAAGCGTTTCAAGTTCCTTATCAAGTGCTCCAGACTGTCTGTGATATAACATCATAATTGAAGGGCATTCATAATTAAATGGAAAGCCACCGGCAATTATATTTACAGGTGATTTAGAAATAGAAAGAATAATATTAAAACCTTCTCTCATTTTTCCAAAATCATTATATTCTGTAAAAGCTTTTATAAACTGTATCTCCGCCATGTAAGAATTCTTCTTGTTGTCACTTAAAACTGAATCCTTACAGATATCTGATGTTATATCCGTAAGAAGAGTTTCAACCATATGCTTCTCATTAAACATAAGCAGTGAGAAACATATAATCAAAGAAAATTCATAATGTCCCTCTTTTTCTATATCCCAGTAGTGATTGGCAATGTCCGTAAATACATCTTTATTCTGCTTAATTACATAAGGATATATATCTATAAAATCAATATTATGCTGATATATTTTCCTATATTCCTTTGAGTGGCTGTAAAGCTTCATCGCTTCAAAGTAATTACCATCATCAAGATTCGTATCAGCAGCTCTGAGTGTAATCTTAGTAACTTCATCAACAGGCATTTCGTCAAGAACCTGAAGAATGAATCCGTCAAACATAGGATTAAAGCTGTACCTTCTTGTATGCTCATCATAATTAATTAACGGAATTGAATTAAGAAGTTTAAGACACATTTTTTCTTCTAAAAAAGTCTGCTTCATGCACTGGTTAAGATTAAAGCTTGAAAATACGCTCATGGTAGCAAGAAATTGTCTTTCATCATCAGATAACTCCAGCCACACATTATTTTCAATAAATGTATACGCTTTATCAAGCACAGTCTTATCTGCATCGGTATGTTTATTCTTATAGGCTTCCATGTATAGATGTACTACATATGGCCATCCCAGAGTTTTATTAAATATATCTTTAGAAGTTTCTTTATCAAGAATAATTTCATTAAGCCTGAAATAATCTTCAATATCTTCCTGTGAAAATGCAAAATCCTTTTTTGTGATTCCCAACGCATCATCCTTAGTTATAAGATTAATAATACTCTGATTAGTTAATTTTTTTAATATAAATGCATATCTCAATCCTACTGCGGTTGATAAATATGATGCAGCAAATATTCTGCACATATTGTCATCAAATATATCATCAAAGTTATCAATCACAAGCAGAGCAGAGAATTTCTCTGAATTCATAATAGATAAAAGATTAATAACTTCATTAATAGCATAATCCGAATCAGGAAATCCAATTTTCTTAAAAGCTGCAGCCAATGTATTATCAAACATTTTGACAGCATTGCAGAAATTATCCCAAAAAATCTCTCTGGAACTTTCTGCATCTATCCATAAAACAGTATACCCTGGGTAATTCTTAAAAAAAGTCCTTATTACTTTGGATTTACCATATCCTGTAGGCGCATAAATAAAGCTGTATCTATACATCTCAAATCTTGAAAGTTTATCTTTAAGACTGCCCGAAATGTATGCTCTGTTCGATAGATTTTTAATATGAGCCATCAGTTTTCCCCCTCTGTTAATACAGACTGATTACTTCCATTCAGAATTATCAATCTCTATTTTTTTATCTCTTAACATAAGTTCCTTAACAGCTTCAGCAGCAGGTTTGTCTTCAAAAAGCACCTTATTAACCTGCTCTACAATCGGCATCTCAATATTATATTTCTTAGAAAGTTCTAACGCTGCCTTTGCAGAGAACACACCTTCTACTACCATCTGCACTTCTTTCATAGCCTCGTCTTTGGTGTATCCTTTACCTATGAGAATTCCTGCACGTCTGTTACGGCTGTGCATACTTGCACATGTAACGATTAAGTCACCAATACCTGAAAGGCCAGCAAAAGTATGAGGATTAGCTCCCATCGCAACACCAAGTCTTGTTATCTCAGCATTACCTCTTGTTATAAGAGCAGCTTTAGTATTATCACCATAACCAAGCCCATCTGCAATACCTGCGGCAAGCGCGATAACATTCTTTAATGCGCCACCTATACATATTCCCAGCATATCCGGACTTGTATACACCCTGAATACATCACTCATAAAAATATTCTGTAAATATTCAGCTGTTGCCTTTTCATGTGCACCTATGACACATGTTGTAGGAATGCCACGGCTTACCTCTTCAGCATGGCTTGGTCCTGATAAAACTGCAACCTTGGCACAAGGAATCTCCTCTTCTACAATCTGGCAGAGTGTTAATAAAGTATGTTCCTCAACCCCTTTTGCCACATTTACAATAATCTGTCCTTCCTTTACGAAAGGTGCAATCATCTTTGCAGTAGAACGTGTATAAGGAGATGCGACTGCAAGTACAAGTACATCTGCACTGCCAATTACATTCTCTGTATCTCCTGAAACAGTAATACTGTCAGGAATCTTTACACCAGGAAGGCATCTTTTATGTTCTCTTTCAGTCTGAAGCATAGCAACTTCATCCTTTAATACTGACCATACTGTTACATTGTGTCCGTTGTTATTAAGAAGTAAAGCAAGACCTAAGCCCCAGCTTCCTGCTCCTAAAACACTTACATTTGCCATAATTATACTCCAATCTGCGCATAAGCGCATCAAAAATTAATTCTTTTTTTCACCGATTTTCCGTTCTGTTCCCTGAACCAGTCTTACAATATTACTGCGGTGTCTGATAAATGCAAGTGCTGCAAGAGCGAAAACAATAACAGTGCCTTCAACAAGGTCTGTTCCATTTAATGGAAGCCAGCCTAAGAATCCCCATATAAGAAATTCAACAAAAAACATTGCCATACCTATAAGTGAGGCCAGTGAAACATAACGGCTTATCCTGGCTACAAGTGCAAAAAAGAAAATACCAAAAACTGTAAACATAAAACAGTACTTAGGAAAAAGCATAAGACTTATAACAACACCTGAAGATGCTGCTATTCCCTTTCCCCCCTTAAACTTAAGGTAGAACGGAAAATTATGTCCAAGCACAATTCCAAGGCCACAATACAGAAACAGAAGCATTTCCGGAATTGCAGTATGTGGTACTATAAGAAAATGTATCAATATATCAGCAATTACAGCTTTAAATGCATCTAACAGATAAGTTGCAATTCCAGCTTTCTTGCCAAGAGTTCTCATAACATTAGTAGTTCCCGCATTGCCACTGCCATAATCCCTGATGTCAATCTTATTGAACTTTCCCATCCAGTACCCTGCCTGAATGAGTGCTCCGGCAAAATATCCATATATAAGAACACCTATTTTAAATAACATTACTCTTTCTCCTTACGTTCTCTGTTGATGAATCTGATAGATGTACCTCTGAATCCAAAGGATTCTCTTATTCTGTTTTCTATATATCTTGTATAAGAAAAATGTGTGAGTGCTACATCATTAACAAACATAACAAATGTCGGTGGTTTTACCGAAACCTGAGTCATGTAATAGATTTTAAGTCTCTTACCCTTATCTGAAGGTGGCTGCTTCATTGCAACTGCTTCTGTAAGAATTTCATTAAGCACACCGGTAGGAATACGCATAGTCTGTGCATCAACAATGTGATCAACTAATTCATATATTTTATTAAGTCTCTGACCTGTCTTGGCAGAAACAAATATAATCTCAGCATATGACATAAATGCAAGAGTATCTTTAATCTTATTCGTAAACTCATAGATAGTCTTGTCATTCTTCTCTATGTCATCCCATTTGTTAACAGCAATAATAATACCCTTGCCTCTTTCATGCGCTATTCCGGCTATCTTGGCATCCTGCTCTGTAACACCTTCCGTAGCATCAATAACAAGAATTGCAATATCAGCTCTTTCAACTGCTGCAACAGTTCTTATGATACTGAAACGCTCCAGATCTTCTTTAATCTTGCTCTTACGGCGTAGTCCCGCTGTATCAATAAATACATATTCTTTGCCATTATACTTGATAGCTGTGTCAATAGCATCTCTTGTTGTACCGGCAATATCAGATACAATAACTCTGTTCTTGCCTACAAGCTTATTGATGATTGATGACTTACCAACATTAGGCTTACCTATTATAGCTACCTTAGGTCTGTCATCTTCTTCATCAGTATCTGAACCCTCTGGGAAATGACTCACCACTTCATCAAGCACTTCACCAAAACCTAACTTATTAACGGCTGATATAGGAAATGGTTCTCCAATTCCAAGATTATAGAATTCATATACATCAGGCATCATCTTTTCAAAGCTGTCTACTTTATTGACAACAAGAATAACAGGCTTGTGTGAACGTCTTAACATATCAGCAACCTTAGAATCTGAATCTACAAGTCCCTGCTTAACATCAGTCATAAATATAATTACATCCGCAGTTTCAATGGCAATTTCAGCCTGTTCACGCATCTGTGAAAGAATAATATCACCTGTATCCGGCTCTATACCCCCTGTATCTATAAGTGTGAAATTGTGGTTTAGCCAGCTTACCTCTGCATAGATTCTGTCTCTTGTAACACCCGGTGTATCTTTAACTATTGAAATCTGTTGTCCGCACAGACTGTTGAATAATGTTGATTTACCAACATTAGGTCTTCCGACAACAGCAACTATTGGTTTACTCATAATTCCTCCTTGCTCTTATAGCAAATTTACAAAAAATTAATACACGCAATCTATAATATAATATCAGTTTAATTGCTTTTTGTAAAGCACTGTGATATCATACAAAATATTGATTTTAAGCACTTTAGGAGGTGTTTTTGTGAAATTTTCCCGCAAAAAATTAACATTTATTCCGGTATTGGTTCTTATATCGGCAATTATTTTTCCATCTTTTACTGCACTGGCAGCAGATGCATCTTATAAGTTCTCTGCAATTGATTTAAAATTAAAAGTTCCTGAGGAACTGATATGCTTTACGCAGACAACAACAGGCAATAATGCGTATCTTAAGGATATTGGCGCACAGGATGCCAATGAAGTACAGAACTCAATGAAAGCATCTAATATATATCTTGAAGCATTTTCAAAAGACATTTCTTATGAAATTGCTGTTGTCGGAATGAAAGCAGGCGCATCACTTTCTAACCTTGATGAACTGGATGAGAATCAGTTAAGTGGCATGTTCCTGCAGTATATTGACTCAGAGAATGCCAAACAGGAAGATGGCCTGACAGAGACAATGACAGGCAAGGCTATAGATATAATTAACGACCGTCCATATTTCAGGACAGAGGTTACATCTGTATCAGACGAAAAGCAGACAATTTATACAAGAAAATACTACACTGTAGCACGCGGATATATATATATGTATTCTCTTCAGTCGAAGGATAATGAAATCACTGATGAGATGATTAATGACATCAGATACATAATCAACTCAGCCCAGTATACAGATGTGAAGAAATCCATATTTGAAAACGGTGTGTTTACAGAGACTTTATCGACAATACTTACAGCAGCTATTCCTATTGCTATACTTGCAGCAATATATCTGCTTATAACCAGGGTTGGCAGAAAAAGCCGGGCAAAGCTTTCTTCTGAGGAAGCTGAATTAAGAGCCAGATACAAACAGGAACACAACAAAAAATAAAAAAGCCAGAACAGATTATCAATAAAACATCTGTTCTAGCTTTTTATATTATCTGCATATACTCATGAATCCACACAAAACGCCACGTTTTCCATGCGAAGCCCTGTGCGAAAAGAGCCAGTCACTGTTACAGCTTGTGCATATATCAGATATACCTATGTTATCAGGTTTTATTCCGGCATGAATCATATTAAAATAATTAGCCGCCTGAAGATTAAGCTGGTATTTATCTCCTGTCGTATGATAAAGTATCATACCGATTTCATTCTGGCTGTAAGCACTTCTGAACTTTTCTGCAACTGCTTCATCAACCTCATAACAGTCCTGACATATTGATGGTCCTATGAATGTATGAATATCCTCTGGCTTTGACCCATAAGTTCTGTTCATAAGCTGTACCGTTTCATGTGTTATATCTGCAACCGTTCCACGCCATCCTGAATGTGATGCACCTATGCATCTGTTTACAGGATCAATAAAATATACAGGTACACAGTCTGCAAAATATGTAATAAGACACAGACCGGGTTCATTAGTTACAAGTCCGTCAACATTATCAAAATTTCTTGCTCTTGTAAGTCCCATTCCTGCCATATTATAATCAACAGCAATCACATTGGTAGTATGTGTCTGTTTTGTACAAACACAGTTTTCAGGCTTAATATTCATTGTATCAAGAAACAGTTCATAATTCTTATATACATTTTCATAATCATCGCCCCTGTCAAAAGAAAAATTCATGCTTGAATATATTCCTTTGCTCACTCCACCATCTCTTGTTGAAAAATGAAGAGTGACCCAGTCAAATTCATCAAATGGTGTAAACTCAATATAAGGAATTCCATTCTTCTGTGATATTCTTGTGGAATTATTAACCACAGCTCCTTTTAATCCTTCATAAAGTGTTCCTGTATCAATATATTTAATATTCATGATTATAATCCTTGTTAAAATGCATTTTTAATATGTGTTACTGTTTCTCCATCTATTCCTATGACATCAAAACGGCATGGTATATCACAGCTTTTATATCTTGTTGCCATATAGAATTGTGCAACATGCCTTATTATCTGCTTTTTTCTGTAATTTACAGCTTCAACTGCATATCCGTATTTGTTATTACTTCTGTATTTTACCTCAACAAATACAATATAATTATCTTTCTTTGCGATAATATCTATCTCACCTGTTTTATTGCGGAAATTCCGTTCAAGAACAGTATACCCATTATCAACAAGATATCTGGCAGCAAGCTGTTCTTTATCTGCGCCGGCAGCTCTTTTATTAACAGCCATTATTTACCCACTTTCCCTTTAATCTTATCGCATTCATCTACAAATACAAGAATTTCTGCAACTACGGTATATAGTTCAGGAGGAATCATTTCTCCTATTTCAAGTTTTGATAAAGTATCAGCAAGCTTAGAATCCGCATATACAGGAACATCAGCCTCTCCGGCCTTTTCAATAATTGATTCAGCAATATATCCACGTCCTGTTGCAAGTATCTTTGGTGCCTGTTCCCCCGGAGTGTATTCAAGTGCAACTGCTATTTTGGGCTTATCATCATTATTCTTTTTCTCCATATGCTGCTCCTTCTTTAGATAAAGCTGTCATGCTTTTGCATCGAATATGTATTGTCCACCTGCAGCTGGTCTTGCCTCTGCTTCTATAAAATCCTTAACAAAATCAAGACGGTCTGAAGAATCAGCTGCTACCTTCATTTCAAAATGTGTATTATATCCAAGTTTTTCAAGCCTGGCATTAAGCCTGTCTATATGCTGATACACAAAATCAAGCAGTTCTTCTGTCTCGAGAACAAAATTAGTTGAAACATTGTTACCTCCAGACAGATTAACATATATATCCATTGATTTAAGATTATCCATATCCAGATGAAGCATTGCACTTATATTATCTGTTTTTCCGGCAAGATTCTTTTTATTAGTGAATACATACAGTTCCCCATTACCTTCACTTTTCGAGAATTTAACCGGCATCTGAAAATATGTCATATTCTTATTAAGATCATTCATGAAATCAATATTACTTTTTATATCAGAAAGACTCTTCGAAAGTTCAGGAGCTGAATTGCCTGCGGATTTCAGTGAATTTTCAATATTCTCTACATTTTTTCTTATACGCTTATAATATGAGCTTACAGCTTCCTCCCCTTCCTGTATATCCTTAGGAGTAAGCTTCATTGTATCATTAATTACAGCATGAAGAATCTCTCTGAAGCTTCCTGAATTGATAATTTTCTGAAAATTATCAGAATTAAGACTATTATTTTCAGCAAGCTGGGTAATAAGTTCCTTCACAGAAGTTTCTGAGATATCATTATTAAGTTTCACTCCTGAATCAGACAGCATATTATTTAATTCATCAATTGTCTGCTGCGATAGGACATCGCAGGCGGATGATGAGCTTACAGTTTCCCCATCAAACCCCTCATACATGCCTGTAATAACATTTTGAAAATCCATAATATCCTGATTGTTCTTTAACAGATCATTAACTATACCATTCTCCATATTTGACAAAAGATTCTCAATATGTCCGTTAAACTGACCATACATCTGGAACTCACGGATATTCTGTTCATTGACAGGAATCTCAAGTCTCATTAGATTGGCAACAGTATTAAGTGAGGCTTCGGGAAATTTCATGGAATATTTAACCATATTTCCTAATGTCTGTGCATCAACCGGCATGCCCAGTCCTAAAAGTTCTTTGACAATATTAATATTATCATCCGTAGCTCCAAGACCTGCAGCCTCCAATGCTTTATCAATAAGAACTGCCTGCTGTTCATTAGCTAAAACCGGTTTGATTGAAATTTTATTATCAGAGTTATCCTCCACCATAAAAGTCACATTCTGTCCGATATTAATTAAAGCACCCTGCATAAGCTTAGCCTGAATCTGTGCTCCATTGTTCATTGTAATATATGCATTATCACCATTTAACTGGCTGACATACCCTGTAAACGTGTCACCTGACATAAGAGAATTTAATATTTTCATGCCAGCAGCCTGTACAGCATTATTGCTTCCAGATGATTCATGTGATACATTTTCCGACACATTAACATCTGTGGTCTGGCTGCCTGATGATATATTATTTTTGAAAAAATCGGACATATTAATATTCATATACGTTCACCTATATAAAATTCTTAATAAATGTTCTTCTGTGTATAGGACATGGACCGTACTCTTTTATTGCTTCAATATGAACTTTAGTTCCATAACCTTTGTGCCTGGCAAATCCATATTCCGGATACAAAGAATCATATTCGGTCATAAGTCTGTCCCTTGTTACTTTCGCAAGAATACTTGCAGATGCAATTGACAGACTCTTGGCATCACCTTTAATAATCGGAATCTGCTTAACATCAATTCCCGGAATTGTAACTGCATCATTAAGAAGTATATCGGGTTTTACAGATAATTTATTAACTGCTTCGTGCATTGCTTCATAGGTTGCCTGTAATATATTAATCTCATCAATCCTTTCAGGAGATACAATTCCAATTCCATATGAAAGTGCTTCTTCTTTTATAACATCAAAAAGCTCATCTCTTTTTTTCTCACTTAATTTCTTGGAATCATTTACATAAAGAATCCTTTTTCCTTTAGGAAGAATTACTGCTCCTGCAACAACAGGACCTGCAAGCGGTCCTCTTCCAGCTTCATCTATTCCACATATATAAGAAAATGTATCATACATTTCTTCGTATTCACGCATAGCTTCAATACGCTGTTTCTCAGCCTCCAGCTTTGCTGCTTTTTTAAGTTCACGTTCTTCTTTAAGTGTCATAGCTTTCCTTTCCGGTATCTTAATTAAGGTCTTTCAAGTGAAATTGTACCAATCTTTCCTTCTCTGAAATCATCAAGAATACATGCAGCACATTTTTCATAATCAATATCTGAGCCTTTCTTAATACAGCCACGTTTTCTGGCAATATGTTCCATAATACAGAGTGCAGCAGCATTTTCAGGATTCATCATTGTTTCAGTATCAACATTATCAAATATATCTTCTGTTATATCATAACGGCTATAAAGCTGCGGCTGATAATTCTTCTTAAGAAACTTTATAGTTTCTAATGCAAGCTCCTCAATATTAAGAATCTGGTCATTAATTGAACCAATCATCGCAAGTCTTTCACCGACATTTCTGTCTTCTATCTTAGGCCAGAGTATACCCGGTGTGTCAAGCAGCTCAACACTTCCATTAATTCTTATCCATTGCTTTCCTTTTGTAACACCCGGCTTATTACCTGTCTTGGCACTCTTTCTTCCGGTGAATGAATTAATAAATGTTGATTTACCAACATTAGGTATTCCAACAATCATAGCTTTGATGGAACGGTTCTTAATTCCTCTTGCTCTGTCTCTTTCAATCTTAGCAGAACATGCAGCAGTTATAAGATTATTAACTGCACGGTTGCTTACATTGAGTCTTGAGTTAAGCTTAAGGCAGTAAAAGCCTTTATCTTTAAAATATGTTATCCATTCATCCGTTACTGTGTCATCTGCAAGGTCCGATTTATTCAATAATACAATACGTGCCTTATTTTTAGCCAGCTTATCAATATCCGGATTCCGGCTGCTTAACGGTATTCTTGCATCCACAATCTCAATAACAAGGTCAACAAGCTTTATATCTTCTTCCATCATTCTTCTGGCCTTAGTCATATGACCAGGATACCAGTTAATGGCTCTTTTCTTCTCTTCCATATATCTCTCCATTATTTAACAAAACCAAATGAATCAAACGGTTCTATTACCATCCATACTTTTCCTACAACATTCTTACGTTTAACCATTCCAACACTGGCAAAACGGCTATCCTCACTATTATTACGATTATCTCCAAGTACAAAGTATTCATCATCAGCAAGTTTATAAGGATTGGCAGCTACACCTGGAGTAAGTATTGTCGTATCAACATAATCATCAAGCTGTACATCATTAATATATACCCTGCCATCCTTTATCTGGACTGTTTCCCCTGGAAGACCAACTACTCTCTTTATGTATATCTTAGAGGAATCAACAGAATCCTGTTCGAAAGCTATACAGTCAAATCGCTTAGGTCCATTAAATGCATATGATATTCTGTTTATAAGAACAGTGTTATCATTAGACAGCGTTTCCTCCATAGAATTACCAACAACTGTAGAACGGCAGCATATGAATGTAACCAGAACATAAGCAAGTACTATTACAACACATACATCTGCTACATATTTGCATATATTAAGCAATGTAGTATTTTCCTGATATCTTCTCTGAAAAAATCTCATAATATTCCGACCTTTCCTGTCGCTTATATATAAGTAAAGGGACATTTTTTCAAATGTCCCTTACCGTGAATAACAAAATTATCTAACTAATTCCTTAACCTTAGCAGCCTTACCTGTTCTCTGTCTTAAGTAGTTAAGCTTAGCTCTTCTAGCCTTACCGCGTCTTACAACTTCAACCTTCTCAACGATAGGTGAATGTAATGGCCATGTCTTCTCAACGCCAACGCCGTTAGAAATCTTTCTTACTGTAAATGTAGCTCTAACGCCAGTTCCCTGCTTCTTTAATACTGTTCCCTCGAAAACCTGGATTCTTTCACGGTTTCCTTCCTTAATCTTAGCTGATACTCTTACAGTATCACCAACTCTGAACTCAGGAGCCTGAGCCTTAAGCTGAGCATCTTCGATGTTCTTAATAATTGTATTCATGTGTGACCTCCTTAATATTATGATGTTCTTAATACAGGTTCTGTAACAGAGGACCATCCCTTTTTCTCACAACTTGTTTAGATTATCATAATCAAGCAAATAATGCAAGACTAAAAATACATTTTCTTTATTATTTATTAATATCCAGAAGCCCTGGTAAGATATGGACTGTTATAGTCTTCTTATCAAGGTCATGATCTAATATACACTGGTCAATAACCGGTATTAAATAGCTTTCGCCATTATCTGCCTCTACTTCATATACATTGTTAGCGCCTGTCTCTAATACATCTTTTAGTACGCCCAAATGTTTTCCTTCATCTGTTATTACATCAAGTCCGATAAGATCGCATATAAAATACTCTCCCGGCTCAAGTTTAACAGCATCTTCTCTTGAAACGAGCAAGTCACATTTTGTGTATTTCTCTATATCATTGATGTCATCAAACTCTTTAAACTTAAGTATTACGAACTGCTTAAAGAATTTAACTGAAGATACAGTGACAGCTACCTGTTCTCTTTTTCCATCGATAACACATTTCTTAAGTTTCTTAAAACGAAGAGGATCATCTGTTGTAGGAAAAACCTTAACTTCACCTCTGATTCCGTGGGTCGATGTTATGACCCCTACCCTTAACATATCTTCCACTTAAATTCTCCATTCTGACATAAATGTATATATAAATAACAAAACAGACAGCCCCGAAAGGCTGCCTTAGACAGTAGTGTTTGCTTAATTATCTATTTCAACAATCACTTTCTTGTCGCTCTTAGAAGCTGCAGCTGAAACAACTGCTCTTATTGACTTGGCAATTCTACCAGACTTGCCGATAACCTTGCCCATATCCGAAGGAGCAACCTTAAGATTGACTACAAGAGCCTTATCTTTTTCAGTTTCTGTTACTACAACCTCATCCGGATTATCAACTAGTGCCTTAGCGATAATTTCCACTAATTCTTTCATAGCCAATTACACCTCCACTAGTCTTATTTTTCGATACCAGCCATCTTGAAAAGCTTTCCAACAACCTCTGTAGGCTGAGCTCCGTTTGATAACCACTTCTTAGCAGCCTCAGCATCAATATTGAGCTTGCAAGGATCGTAATTAGGATCATAAGTACCGATTTCATCGATGAATCTACCATTTCTTGGAGATCTTGAGTCTGCTACGATAATTCTATAGAAAGGATTTTTCTTCTCACCTAATCTCTTTAATCTAATCTTTACTGCCATTACATTCACCTCCTGTATTATTCTTAAAAATTAATCTATGTTAAAAAGGTAACTTGAAACGTCCCTTTTTAGCACCTTTCATCATTCCCGGCATCTGCTTCATCATCTTCTTCATCTGTTCAAACTGCTTTACAAGTCTGTTAACATCAGCAATATCAACACCTGCACCTCTTGCAATTCTGTTCTTCCTTGAAGGATTAAGTATGTCCGGATTACTTCTTTCTGCCTTAGTCATTGAATATATGATAGATTCGGTTCTTCTCATATTCTTCTCTGCTTCATCATCATCGATTGAAACATTCTTCATCTGACCCGACAGTCCTGGCATCATGCTCATAATTGAACTGATACCACCCATATTCTTAATCTGTCCCATATACTCAAGAAAGTCATTAAAATCAAATTCTGCTTTCTTAAGCTTTTCTTCCATAGCTTTTGCTTTATCAGCGTCAAGCTGTGCTTCAGCCTTCTCAATAAGGGTAAGGACATCCCCCATGCCAAGTATTCTTGATGCCATACGGTCTGGATAAAACTGTTCAAGATCTGAAAGCTTTTCCCCCATACCAACATAAAGAATTGGCTTTCCGGTAACTGCCTTAATTGAAAGTGCAGCACCACCTCTTGTATCACCATCTAACTTAGTAAGGATAACTCCGTCAATGCCAACCTTCTCGTTAAATGATGAAGCAACATTAACAGCATCCTGACCTGTCATCGAGTCAACTACAAGAATTGTCTGGTCAACTGATACATTAGCTTTAATCTCTATAAGCTCATTCATCATGTCTTCATCAACATGAAGTCGTCCTGCTGTATCAAGAATAACTGTATTAAAATCATTATTCTTAGCATGGGCTATAGCAGCTTTGGCAATATCAACAGGCTTCTGGTTAGTTCCCATAGAGAATACTTCAACGCCCTGTTTATTACCATTAATAGTAAGCTGTTCAATGGCTGCTGGTCTGTATACATCACAGGCAACTAAAAGAGGTTTTCTTCCCTTCGCCTTGAACTTACCAGCAAGCTTTGCTGTAGTAGTTGTCTTACCAGCACCCTGAAGACCTGCCATCATGATAACAGTAATCTCAGAGCCAGGTTTCAAGGCAATCTCAGTTGTCTCAGATCCCATAAGAGATACCATCTCTTCATTAACAATCTTGATAACCATCTGACCAGGTGTAAGACTTGACATAACATCCTGACCAATTGCTCTTTCTTCTACAGACTTGATAAACTGCTTAACCACCTTAAAGTTAACATCAGCTTCAAGCAGGGCAAGCTTAACTTCCTTAAGAGCAGCCTTAACATCAGCTTCTGATAAACGGCCCTTACCACGAAGATTCTTAAAAATATTCTGCAATTTCTCTGATAAACTATCGAATGCCATAATATCTCTCCTTAAAATTCTTCAAGAATCTCATTGGATAACTTCTTGATTTCATGAATATCAGATATATCCTGACTTTCCATGTAATCATCAACTAAAGAATCAATCTTAGATACCTTGTCCTTGGTTTCAAGGAACTTCTGTATAAGATGAAGCTTAGCTTCGTATCCATCAAGTGTCTTCGTAACTCTCTTAATCAGATCATGTACTCCCTGTCTTGATATACCATATTCATCGGCAATCTCACTGAGAGATAAATCATTGTAGATAGCATCTTCATATATCTTCTTCTGATGGTCGTTAAGTAACTCTCCATAAAAATCATATAAAAGATTCTGTTCAACAATTCTTTCCATAATACCTGCCACAAACTTAAATATCATATAAGCCATGATTGACTCATAAGCCTTGAGTATAATATCAGATATCAAAAAAAGTGTCAAGCATTTTTACTTGACACTTTTGAAAAATTTATTAAATCAGCTTTCAAGCCTCTTTTCACGTTCATTAGGAGGATATTCCATTTCATATTCTTCGCTTAAATTCTCCATTCCGTTAATCTTCAGTCTCTTAAACACCCATTTCTTAATAAGATGATATATAACTGCAAATATAGGAACTCCTAAAAGCATCCCTGCAAATCCCCATATATCACCAAAGAGGAGTATTGCAAACAATACCCAGAAACTTGAGATTCCTGTAGTATTACCAAGAATTTTAGGCCCGATAATATTACCGTCAATCTGCTGTAATATAAAATTAAATATTACAAAGAACAGGCACTGTGCAGGATTGACAATAAGACATAATAAAGCTCCAATAAACCATGCTATGTACCAGCCAAAGAAAGGAATAACATTAAATATTCCAACAATGAATGCAATAAGAATCTCACTCATCATCTCTTTGCCAGGATTACATATTGTAAATATCTTAAGTGATATAAAACATATAAGTGCTATTACAAAGGCATCAAGGATTTTGCCATTAACAAAGCCGCTGAACACCTTATCAGTATACTTAATCTCTTCCATAACGCTGGCAGCACGTTCTTTCTTGAATATACTATAGACAACCATCTCTCCCTGCTTTGCAAGCTTTTTTCTTGCTGTAAGAAGATACGCTGCAACAATAAATCCGATAAGAACATTAAAAAGTACAACAATAATATTAACTACACCAGTTGAAACACCGGTAGCAATTCCCTGTGCATATCCAAGAAACTCGTTACCAAGCCAGTCATTAATAAATGTATATGTTTTATCAATAATATTCTCTGAATATTTCATAAGAGTTTCATTCTCGTTAAGAAACTTCTGTACAAAATCAATAACTTTATTGACATTATCAGGAATAATCTGGATAAGACGTACAACACTGTTTACAAGATTAGGAATAATAACAATAATCATAAAATATATGAACAGAATTGCTATAAGAAGCCCTGTAAACACACTAAGATTATTGGACAGGCTTTTCTTTTTTTTCTCATTCTTAATAAACTTAAATACCTTATTATATATATTATCGAAGAAATTACATATTGGACATATTACATATGCTAATGCCCCGCCAATTATAAAAGGCATAAGAGTTCTGCATATATGCGAAAATGCTTTGTGGATGGCATCAATTCTGAATAATGCAAAAAAAAGCAATAGGGACAGCGCAGCTGCCCCAAATAATGCCATTGTAACTCCTGCATATCTTTTGAAAGAATATTTCTTCATAGATTTCCCTCTGCTGAAGATAGTGATTAAATGTTTACTTTAACAATTCTAGGTCTTAAACCTGCTGCTTCAAGCTTGTCAACAATCTCATCCTTGTGTTCATGTCCGAAAGCTTCAATTGTAATTCTAAGCTCAACAGTTGCTTTTCTGTTAATGCTTACGAACTGGTTATGTTCAAGCTTGATTACATTACCGTTAGCTTCTGCAATAATAGAAGCAACTCTTACAAGTTCACCCGGCTTATCTGGAAGAAGTACAGAAACAGTGAAGATTCTGCTTCTCTGTACAAGTCCCTGCTGAACAACAGATGACATTGTAATAACATCCATATTACCACCAGAAAGAATTGAAACAATCTTCTTATCCTTAACATCAAGCTGCTTTAATGCTGCAACTGTAAGAAGACCTGAATTCTCAACAATCATCTTATGATTCTCTACCATATCAAGGAATGCAACTATTAAATCTTCATCAGGAACTGTAATAATATCATCAAGATTCTTCTGAAGATATGGGAATAACTTGCTTCCTGGAGTCTTAACAGCTGTACCGTCTGCAATTGTACTTACAGTAGGAAGAGTTACAACCTTTCCAGCCTTAAGAGATTCCTGAAGACAGTTAGCACCGGAAGGCTCAACACCAATAACCTTGATATTAGGATTAAGGAGTTTTGCAAGTGTAGATACACCTGTTGCAAGTCCGCCACCACCAATAGGAACAAGAATATAATCAACAGTTGGAAGCTCTTTAATAATCTCCATTGCGATAGAACCCTGACCTGTTGCAACATCTAAATCATCAAATGGGTGAACAAATGTAAGTCCTTTCTCCTTGGCAAGCTTCATTGCATATTCACATGCTTCATCATAAACATTACCGTAAAGAATAACCTCTGCACCGTATCCCTTAGTTCTGTTTACCTTGATAAGTGGTGTTGTTGTAGGCATAACTACTGTTGCCTTAACCCCATATTTCTTAGCTGCAAATGCAACACCCTGTGCATGATTTCCGGCAGAAGCTGTAATAAGTCCCTTCTGTCTTGCTTCCTCTGACATCGTACTAATCTTGTAATATGCACCTCTTACCTTATAAGCACCTGTGTACTGCATATTCTCTGGCTTAAGGTATACTCTGTTACCAGTCTGGCTGCTGAAATACTCACTATATACCAGATTAGTAGGAAGTGTTGCTTCCTTAACCTTCTCGGCAGCTTCCTCGAAACTTTTCAATGTTAATTCTTCCATTACACTTAATCTCCCATCTTAATTTATTAACTTATCTATCTTCATCAGAGCCGTTATCTACATCGAATAATGCATTAACAAATGTGTCTGAATCAAACTTCTGTAAATCTTCGACTTTCTCACCAACTCCAATATATTTAACAGGAATACCAAATTCTGCCTGTATAGCAACGGCAATTCCCCCTTTGGCAGTTCCATCCATCTTAGTAAGAATAATACCTGTGATATTAGTTACATCATTAAACTCTCTAAGCTGAGAAAGGGCGTTCTGACCAGTTGTTGCGTCAAGAACGATAAGATTTTCCCTGTATGCATCAGAATACTCTCTTTCTATAACTCTGTCAATCTTACGAAGCTCTTCCATAAGATTCTTCTTATTCTGAAGACGTCCAGCTGTATCACATAAAAGAACATCTGCCTTTCTTGCTTTACATGCAGCGATTGAATCATATATAACGGCAGCTGGATCAGAACCCTCACTCTGTGCAATAATATCAGCACCAGTTCTGTTAGACCATTCTGTAAGCTGCTCTATAGCCGCAGCTCTGAAAGTATCGGCTGCAGCCATAATAACCTTCTTGTTTTGTGCTTTAAGAAGACCGGCAAGTTTGCCTACAGATGTAGTTTTTCCTACACCATTAACGCCGATAAGCATAACAATGGATTTGCGATTCTCAAATTCATATGCATTTTCGCCGAGATTCATCTTTTCCTTAATGCTGTCAATAAGAAGCTGCTTGCAGTCAGCAGGATTCTTAATCTTATTTTCTTTAACCTTATTCTTAAGGTCGTCAAGAATCTCTTCAGTTGCAACAACACCTATATCACCCATAATAAGGGTTTCTTCAAGCTCATCATAGAAATCGTCATCAATTGACGAAAATCCTGAGAAAACAGAATCAATTCCGGAAACAATATTATCTCTTGTCTTGGTTAAACCTTCTTTTAATTTACTGAAAAATCCCATATTTACTCCTTCTTCTTGTCAAGGTCATTAGCTATAAGGTCTACAGAAACAAGTGCAGATACACCCTTCTCCTGCATAGTTATACCATAGAGTCTGTCAGCTGCAGCCATTGTTCCTCGTCTGTGAGTGATAACAATAAACTGTGTATGCTTTGTAAGCTTGTGAAGATAATTAGCATATCTTCCTACATTAGAATCATCAAGTGCGGCCTCAATTTCATCAAGCAGACAGAATGGTGAAGGTTTAAGGTTCTGAATAGCAAAAAGAAGTGCGATTGCAGTAAGTGCCTTTTCACCACCGGATAACTGCATCATGTTCTGAAGCTTCTTTCCTGGCGGCTGTGAAATAATAACAATTCCTGCCTCAAGAATATCTTCACCTTCAACAAGCTCTATTGTGCCTCGTCCACCACCGAACAATTCCTTGAATACCTTATCGAATTCAACCTTAATTTCCTCAAACTTCTCTTTAAACTGAATTCTCATACCATTATCAAGCTCATCAATAACCAGTACAAGAGCCTCTTCAGCCTTAATCATATCATCATGCTGTGTCTTTAAGAAGTTGTATCGTTCGCTTACTTCCTTATATTCTTCAATAGCATTGACATTAACAACACCAAGCTTTTTAATATTAGCTTTGAGAATATTAATCTGCTTCTTAATATCAGATATATCAGTAAGCTCTTCACTTCTTAATTCAGCAGCATAGCTGTATGTAAGCTCATATTCATTCCACATGTAATCTACTATAGAGTCATTCTCTTCTTCTAACTTTTCCTGCTGGTTATGCAGACGCATACTTTCTTTTTCAAGAAGAACAATCTGTTCATTAATCTTTTCACGTTTATCAAAGAATGTCTTATGGCTTGCATTAATAATATCTCTATCCTTGCGGAGAGCTGTAATCTTAGTATTGCAGTCTTCTATCTGATTCTTAGCTTTATGAATATCACTTCTTAACTTTTCAATCTGTGCATTCTTATCTTCAACTTCTGATGATAAAGATTCTTTTCTCTGTCTTATATCAGCTTCTTCTGATTCAAGAGCAGCAATTTCAGAATTGATTCTTATAATATTTTCCTGAATAAATGCTGTCTTCTGCTCTACCGAACTGAATCTTATCTTAAGATTCTCAATATCATCATTAGCCTTATCAAGTTCAGCCTTCTTTGCTTCAAGCTGTTTGTTAAGATTCTCAATCTCTTTTCTTGAGCTTTCATTCTGTATATCAAGCGCACTAAGACTGCCGCTTACCTGATTCTTATTCTCATCAATCTCTTTAATCTGTCTGTCAATTTCAGTAGTTTCAGTCTTATCTTTATCATATATAATTTTGATTTCAGATAACTTCTGCTTTGCCTGATTAAGATTCATCTGCTCTGTGTTAACAGCTAAAGACGCCTCTCTGTTAGCCTTGTTATCTGCATCAATAAGCTCTCTTATAGACGCTATCTTAGCTCTGTTATCTGCAATCTTAGTTTTAAGCTCAGTTGATGATTTGCTGAGTTCTGACACAGATTTCTTAAGTTCTTCAATCTCTCTTCTTCTACCAAGAAGATTACTTGAATTCTTAAATGCACCACCGGTCATTGAACCGCCCGGATTAAGCTGCTCACCCTCAAGAGTTACAATCCTTAAGCTGTATTTGTATTTCTTGGCAATAAGTAGCGCATTATCAATATTATCAACAACAAGAATTCTTCCAAGAAGATACTTAGCTAAGTTCTCATATTCGAAAGAAACTCTTACAAGGTTGCTTGCAATTCCGATAACACCATTTTCTTTAATACATGGCTCTTTCTCAAGAGTATTTCTTCCTGATATTGCATTAAGAGGTAAAAATGTAGCTCGTCCAAGCTTATTCTGCTTAAGATATGCAATCAGTTCCTTGGCTGTAGATTCTTTATCAGTAACAATGTTCTGGATTGTTCCGCCTAAGGCTGTCTCAATGGCTGTTTCATACTTTCTCTCAACCTTGACAATATCCGCAATAACACCAAGAATTCCCGGATTGCTGTCCTTTAATTCCATAATCTTACGGATACTGTTGCCATACCCGTCATATCTTTCAGTAATGTTAACGAGAGATTCCAGTCTTGACTTCTCTCTGTGATAATTCTGTACAATCTTATCATGCTGTGCATTAAGGTCAGCATTCTCATTCTTAATAGCTGTAACTTCATTATTGTTAGCTGCAATTCTTTCAGCTATATCCAAAGCATTTTTCTGTGCAGTTTCTAATCTTGCACTGATATCATTAATCTTAATATTCTGTTCAGCTTCATCACTCTTATCTTTAATAAGATGACTGTTAAGCTCAGCCTTTCTTATATTAAGCTGTTCCAACATAGTCGCAAACTTCTGATTCTCAGCATTAATAGATGACTTGGCATTAAGTCTGTCGTATATATCGTTCTGACGGCTCTCAATCTGATCTGACACTCCGTCAATATCCTGCTTTATAACATCAGCAGTATCCTGTTTAGCTTTAAGATTATTCTCGAACTCTTCTACAGATGTTGAAAGCTCATTGAGCTGTTTCTTAAAATCAGCTACATTGGTCTGCTTTGCAGCTTTATCTTTATCAATAGCTGCAATTCTGTCACTGTAATGTTTTTCATTATCAGTGAATCTGTTAATCTGCTCTGTGATAACATTAATCTCACCGTTAAGTCTCTGACTTTCAAGCTCAGTGTTTGATAAAAGTGAATTAACATTCTCAATGTCAGAATTAACCTTAGATAACTGTTCCTCTGCCTCTTCATATTCAGCCTTGGTACTCTCATACTCAGCTCTTGAATTAGCAAGGTCGTTATCAGCAATGCCAATCTTTCCTGTCAGTTCTTCAAGATCTTTGCTTATCCTGTCTGATTCCAAAAGAAATGCATTAACATCATATTTCTTTAAATCAGCTTTATAGTCAAGATATTCCTTGGCCTTTTCAGACTGGACCTGTAATGGTCCGACCTGTTTTTCAAGCTCTGATAAAATATCATTAACACGGACAAGATTAGCCCGCTCATTTTCAAGTTTCTTGATTGCAGTAGCTTTTCTTCTTTTGAACTTAACAATTCCAGCGGCTTCATCAAAAAGCTCTCGCCTTTCATCAGGCTTTCCAGAAAGAATCTTATCAATCTGTCCCTGTCCGATAATAGAATATCCTTCCTTACCAATACCGGTATCATAAAACATTTCTGTTACATCTTTTAATCGGCATGAGTTACCATTGATAAGATATTCACTCTCACCTGAACGGTATACTCTTCTTGATACTGTAACTTCATCGTAATCAACCGGAAGTGCATGGTCGCTGTTATCAAGTGTTATAGATACAAATGCGAAACCAACCGGCTTTCTGTTCTCAGTTCCTGCAAATATAACATCTTCCATCTTAGAACCACGAAGCTGCTTGGCACTCTGTTCGCCTAAAACCCAGCGCACAGCATCGGCGACATTACTTTTACCTGAACCATTAGGCCCTACAATACCTGTAATACCATTATGAAAATCAAATACTATCTTATTAGCAAATGACTTAAATCCCTGTACTTCTATACTTTTTAAATACATAACCCCTCACTTATTATTTCTTATCAGAGTTGATATCGTAGCCTTTATTCTTAAGCTCGATAAGTGCAGCATATGCTGCATTCTGAGATGCTGATTTCTTAGTGTGGCCTGTTCCTTTAATATTAAAAAGCCCGTCAACTACAGCAGCTACAACGAATTGTTTGTTATGTTCAGGACCTTCTTCACCGATGAATTCATAATCAACTTCTTTTCCAAGTCCCTGAATAACTTCCTGTAATATAGTCTTGCTATCAAAAAAGAGTTTCTTATTGTCAAGGTCATTAAGAATGAACTTATTAACAAATTCTTTTGCATTAGCAAAACCACCATCAAGATAGATGGCTCCTATAACAGCTTCACAGGCATCTGATACGATAGAATCCCTGCTTCTTCCTCCGGTGAGCTCTTCTCCTTTACCGAGTCTTATAAATGTATCAAGCTTAATAGCTCTTGCACATAAAGCAAGTGTAGGCTCACATACAATGCTGGCACGAAGTCTTGTCATCTTTCCTTCAGCCATCTCAGAGTGATTCTTATATATATAATCACTTGATGAAAGCTCAAGAACAGCATCACCTAAAAATTCCATTCTTTCATTATCACAGCAATTTACTTTTTTCTGCTCATTGGCATAAGAACTGTGAGTAAGAGCAACTTCAAGCAGACTTATATCTTTGAAATCATAACCAATAGTCTGCATAAACACAGATAAATTTTTATTATGCATAATACACCTTTCTGCGAACTTTTGAAAACAAGAGCATAAGGAACAAATTATGCAAGAATATTTGCTCCTTATGCTCTTAGTTTTCATCACAATCTGTATGGTTTATTTATTAGTTGCGTTCTGAATCTGAACAACTGCATCATTAACTGTTACAATTGATTCAGCTGCATCATCAGGAATCTGGATATCGAATTCATCTTCAATTCCCATGATAATCTGAAATACATCTAATGAATCTGCTCCAAGATCATCAACAAATGTTGTCTCTGGAGTAATCTTTGATTTATCAATGTTAAGTACATCTGCAATAATATTCTGTAACTTCTCGAATTCCATAATATCTATCCTTTCAATCTTTAATTATGCTGCTCTGGAATCTGACCGAGCGCCTCAATAATTTTATCATTTATATTCATTTTTGTAAATGTTACACACTGAATTAATGAATTCTTAACCTCTTTAGCTTTGGCATTGCCATGAGTCTTTACAACAAGACCGTTAAGACCGATAAGAGGAGCTCCTCCATGTTCTGAAGCATCCATTGACTTGAGCTGTGTCTTTAATGCTTTCTTAATAAGAAGTGCTCCAATCTTAGTCTTTAAAGATGACATCATAACACCCTTAATCTTGCCAAGTATCATCTTGGCTTCACCTTCGTAAAGCTTTAAGATACAGTTTCCAACAAATGCATCGCATACAATGATGTCTGCATAGCTGTTAGGAATCTCTCTTGCTTCAATACTTCCTATAAAGTTAATGTTAGGACACTCTTTAAGCATTGGATATGTTTCTTTGACAAGTGAATTCCCCTTTTCTTCCTCAAGTCCGACATTGACAATTGCAACTCTTGGATTCTTAATTCCAACAACATTCTCCATGTATATAGAACCCATAACAGCCCACTGTACAAGCATAGTTGCTCTTGCATCCACATTAGCACCACTGTCAACAAGCAGTGAAACACCATCCTTAGTAGGGATAAGTGCTGCCATTGGTGGTCTGTCAACTCCACGAAGTCTTCCAACGATAGTCTGACCACCAACAAGGATTGCTCCTGAGCTTCCGGCAGATACGAATGCATCAGCTTCTTTATTCTTAACCATATACATTGCTTTAACAAGAGATGACTCTTTCTTTCTTCTTATAGCCATAACAGGAGGTTCACCTGTTTCAATTACATCATCTGCATTAACAATCTCTATTCTTGATGAATCATACTGCTGTCCATTAAGACATTCTTTAATCTTATCTTCCTTACCTACAAGATATACAAAGCAGTCCTTATCAGCAGCAATAGCCTGTACTGCTCCTTTGACAATCTCTGCTGGTGCATTATCTCCACCCATAGCGTCAAGTGCGATTTTTACCATAAATTAAACTCCATTTCATATTAATCATTAAAATACTATTGTAAAATATACTACGAATATCAAATTAACGCAACCTTAAGCATTTTTAAATAAATCATTAAGATATTCAGTAATCTGAACTCTGATATCATCATAATCAGACGGATGCATCATATAACCATATGCAACGATAGAATCCTTGTCGTAATATATATTAAGATTAAACCACCACGCAACATCAGAAGTTATTGAATCATCTGTTTTATTATAATCTTTATAAGTGGCTATATTAGTTTCATGCAAAAGATAATAGAAAAATCCATTGGCATTATTATCAGATATCACTTTTGTTCCATTTACATGGGCATTCTGTCCGCTGACAGACAGCTGCCAGCTTCCATCCGCATTCTGCTTAAGATTATAACTTAAAGATAACACATTATCAGCATAATCATTGTATGTAAAACTAAGACCTTTGCCATAAGCATCATCTATCTGTGCCTGAGTCTCCTGAGTTTCGGTTGAATCTGCAGTAATACTTTTTGCACCGCATCCCTGTAATGGGATAATACATAATTCTAATATAAACATAAATGCAAGTATTTTATTCACTTTCATAATTAAAAGCCTTCCCTTTATCAAAATACCACATAGTATAACACATTTCTTTATAAAACAAAACAAGCTGCCCCTGATGGGACAGCCTATCAAAATTCATGTTAGTAATTAGTCAACAGAGATGATTTCTTTCTTGTTATGTGAACAGCATGTTTTTTATATCTCTTTATAACTATTTATATCTTATTAAAACGTGATAAATACTGCATTCTTATAAATATTATCTTATATAACTTATTATAACCTATTATAACTTATCGGACAATTGGGTTAAAATTTGGGTTAAAATTTTATTTTGGGTTAAATCATTATCTGATTGCTTTATTGTATTAACTAAATCATTTAATATTTCTATTAAGCCGGAATTATTAATGTTATTAACACAATCAGAAGTATTATTATTTATGATGGAAGTGTGACTTATAATTGGAGAAACTGTTGAACCTACTTCCTGAATTTTTCTTTGCTCGGACACTTTATTATATATGTCCATTGTTGTAGCTATATTTTTATGCCCCATTAACGCTTGTAATACCTTGCAGTCCATTTTATTTTCAGCATTTCGTGTGGCAAATGTATACCTTAAAACATGAGATGAAAAATGTGGCAGCATAACAGCTTCATCATTTTTATATTTATTATATCGTTTAGTAATACTTTCTAATGTACGATTAATTGTATTTGGAGTAAATAATTTACCTTCTGAATTTATAAAAACAAAATTACTGTAATAAGGTTTTAATCCGAATGCATTTTTTTCATTAGGTATTGTGTAAACTTTAAAATCTGAAGCTTTAGAAAATCTATATGTATCCTGCTTGTGCTTTTTTAGAATATTGATTATATCATCATGTACCGGTATTAATCTTATATTCTGCTTTTTATTCGTTGACCACTTTGTTTTTCCTGCTGTCCATTGAATTTTTCCATTTACTTTTCTATATTTAGTTTGATGATTAATGGATATAATTTTATTTTTAAAATCAATATCATCCCATGTAAGTCCAAGTGCCTCACTGATTCTTGCACCTGTTGATAAACATGTCATTATTAGAGGATAATAACGATTATATATTAAATCATCCTTTAAAAATAATTGAAGTGCTTCCTGTTCTTCAATGGTTAAAGCTTCTTTTTCATCACAACTGATATTTCCTAAAAAATTCATTGCATCTTCACACGGATTAATAAGTATAAGACCATCATCAATGGCTAATTTAAAAGTTGGATATAAAATATTTTGATGTAATTGTATTGTGGATACTGAATAACCATTTTTATATAATAATGCATAAAAATCTTTTATATCACTTTTTTTGATATCAGAAAGAAAATATTGTCCTATCGTATTTCTTACATCTTTATCATACATATATTTATAATTTTCCACTGTATTTATATTTAACGTAATTTTTAAGCTTAAATACTTGTCAAATATTTCATTTAATGTAATACGACAGTCTTTAACTCCATTAACCAGTTTTTTGTTTATTTCCTTTTCAACATCACGCAAAGGATTATCCTTTTTCTTTCCGGCAGGTGTTTTATCAGAGCTTACTAATCTCCATGAATATATTGTATGTCTTTTGCCATTTAAGTCTGTGTATCTATATCGGTATCTTCCATCTTCTAATTGTGATTCCCCTTTATTTAAAATTCTTCCCTTGTCATCCTTTCTTTTTTCTAATGTTTTATTTGTCATATTACCTTCTTTCTTATTAAATAAAGAAAGAAAATTGCTTTTCGGGCTGATGATAACATATTAAATTTAATCTGCCAAGCAATTTTTCTTTAAATTAATATCTGTAAAATCATAAATTATTACAATGAGTAATGAAATTGTCAAATTTTTTCCTTTTTATAAGATTTTTTGTGCCGACTTTTAATACAAAATCACAATCAGGATTGTCAATCAGCATCCTAAGCTTGTTTATGCCTATATTGCTATATATAGCAGCTTCTTCTATTGTAAGATTCTGCTTTTCCCATATTGGTATCTTTTCCATATACGATTTTCACTCCTTTTTTTATTTTTTCCTTTAAGTGAAAACAGTATAACAAGTCTATAATGTACTTTTATCTTAATTAGTTCTTTTTAAAGATATATTCTAAAATAATATTTTATATAAAAATAAGCCCCAAGATAATCCGGGGCTTAAATTAATATTAAGTATTAATAATATATTTTATGATTCAGCTTCTATAATCTGCTGTGGTGACAGATAACCGTTTAAATATCTTCCATGAGCCTTTATTTCCTTGGTAAATCTCATAAGCTCAGATATTAATTTTTCCATTTTCTTAGCCTTTAAGGTCATATTTTCACGGTCTTTATAATATCTTTCTACATAGTCATTATAAAATGTATGTATGGCATTACAGTTTTCTTTTATTTGTTCCCTGTCCATTGCAGTTTTATATACGTTGTGATATCTGATATATAAAAATTTTTTCTTCCAATAAGGCATTTTTTTATATCTTGGAGTATCAAATACATAATTAATCTTCTGTTTAAATGTAGGCTTTTCTATCTTAAGATATTCTTCCTGCAAAAGAGTAACATTTCTTCCTGTTCTCTTACAATATTCAGAAAAAGTTTCCAAGCCTTTGTCCTTAATATACCAGCTTGTATCTACTTCTATATTATAATAATCAGATGTAGGTAAATAGCATTTAAAGCCATATAGAGTAAATATTACATAATTGGAATCTACTTTTATATCTTCTGCATCCGGAAATATATTTTTTAATAATCTACCCATTAAATCAGATGTGCGAAGTGATGTAAAACATATCTTATGCCAAGTATCTTCATCTACAGGTGCATTAAAGTCTGTATTTTTTACAACTTCTATCTGCTCTTTATATTCAGATATCTGCTCTTCAAGGCTTTCTATTGCTTCAACAATATCTTTTTTAAATTTATCGTTCATATATACCTCATTGTATTTAATAAAATTATTCTTCATCACAATTATCATAAATAATACTTTCAACAATATTAACAGCTCTGTCTAAAGACACAACTTCCTCATTATCACCATTCGAGTATCCGTCATCATCATATGTAGCCCCAGTCCACCAGCTGCAAGCATCCATTTTCTTAGAGGCTTCCTTAACTTCTTCTATTAAGGTATTTTTTACTGTATCTAATATGCGTCTTTCATGTTCTGATTCTGCTTTTTCTATCAGTACATTTATTACATTAAGTGTCTTCATAAGTGTTACTCCTTTATATTATTTTCCTTATTTTCATGCTTTCTTCTTTGCTTAATAAACCAAACACAGGAAAGCGTAATAAATATAATAGTGTAATTACATGCTGCTACTGAAATAAGAAAACATATCTTATAAAGCGACATATGACCTGTTTTCATAGATACAAAAGTTAAAAATACTGTTATTATATCTATACAAATAAGCTTAAGTGAAAAATTTTTAAAAGCTTTCATAACTATTACTCCTTTATTATTTCTGTAAATCCGTATTTAGACAGGTATTTAGCAATTTCTTTCTGCTTCTGCTCAATTTTCCTAATCTGCTCAGGAGCTTTCTGTATATAGAGCTTCTGCTTTTCAATATCTTCATCATAACCCTTTTTTAGGCTTTTATTTATTTTCTCAACTCTTTTATATTCTTCATCCAGAATCTTTTTTAAATACTTCTTAGATACAAATAAGTTGAAAAAGAAATCTGATATCCTAACACTGCATGTCTTATCTTTGTTAAATAAACTTTTTCCTACATTAGTCAGTCTCCTTTTTAATGTATAGTTTTCATATTCTTTTAAAAAGTCTTGTATCTTAGGTATCATCTTATAAGGCTCATATTTAGGTTCATCATTCATTATTTTATTGTAATATTTGATACAATCGTCAATAATCTTATATGTATGATTTATGAAATCAATACACATGATTTTGTGACTGCGAAATTCTTCAAACGAAGAAATCTTAACCGTTACATTATCACCATCTGAATAAGGTGTTAAAAATATATCATCATCATTAAATACTTCAACCTGCTTCAGATATTCTATTAACGAAGCATAAAATGTTCTACCATTAATAGTTATGTTCCTGAATAAAAAATCATAATCGCTTACTCCATATGCTGATAAATCAGACATAATTAATTCAGGATTATTAATAAACTTCTCTAAAATATCCAGTTTATGTCTGGCATCCTTTAACTCAATACTCATAAATTTTCCTCCTCATAAAAAACAAAATTACTGCGATTTTTTATTAATATTCAAGTAATAAGTTTTTCCTTTAATTTTGATATATCTTCCTTTTTTATTAAAGTAACAAATCTTATTACAAGTCAGGTCATGATAATAATTGTCCTTATATTTGATTTCAACGGTTAAACCATTATCAAAAAATATCTCTTTGTCGTCTGTCAAATTATATGGTACTTGTCGTACATACGATTTAACACAATCATTACAGTACATAAGCGTTCTCAAATCGGTACATATAATATCTTGTACACCCATACTTTTACCGCATTTTTCACAAAATAACTCTGCACATCTATATGGCATGTATTCACTTTCTTTCCATTTTCGACCACTTTTATTTAACTTATTTTCTACTTTTTCCCATAATTGTCCCAAACTTTCACCTCCAAAGGAAACTAATAATTCTTACTTGTTTTTTCTTCAAATGAAGCAGTTGCACGAATGTTGAGCCTTCTGTTATAAAAATATCCCTCTACTTCTTTTCGGACAATATCATTAACTGCTTTGGTTAAAGCTTTATCGACTCTATCCATAATCATTTGTTCAAAATCAATGCCCTTGATTTTGCTTTCAATCGCTTGAATTACTTTATCATCTATATCTTTTAATACCAGTTCTTTAAGTTCCTCTTTACTTAAACCAGCTTCACATAACATTTGTCTTGCTTCTTGTCTTAAAGCGATTTCTTCTATTCTCATTTTTTTACCTCCTAAGGAAACTAATAATTCTTACTTGTTTATTCTCTTCTTACATTTACTTCGTAGCTGCTCATCTTGTATGACTAATTACTCAGGACAGTTTTTCTGAAGCTTTTGCTCATATAAAGCCTCGTCAACTATATCAGTAAAATATAATTCAAAAAAATTATCATTAAAAAGCGGGATAATATTATAATTATGCTCTTCTGCAATATACAAAAAATTAAAAGTAAAACTATAATCTTCCTGAAGCCACATATCTATATGCAAATCACTAATAATATAACCATTATTCCATATCTGATTAAAACTTACAGGGTTGTTTATATAATCCCTTAATTTAATTAGTGCAAAGCTGTTTTTAACAGCAAATTCAAAGCTTTCAGCTTGAGATGCCTCTGCTTTATACCTTTCCAATAAAGAATCAATTTCATTTAATATTTTCTTTTTAAGCTTTGCTATTTTTTCATCCCGTTCAGAAAAAAGCTTCACTTCTTTATTCATCAGGTCTGTTGTCTTTTCAATCATAATTCAGCTCTCCAATTTTATTTCTTGATTTAATTATATTATAATTATTTTATGACAAAAAATATTGTAAAAAGGACTAATTATAAAAAAGACTGGTACAAAAACGTATCACATTTAAGTACCAGTCTCAAAATTTAAAGTTCTCTGTCAGAAATTGCTCTATCAGAAATCTTTGATTTAATATTATTTGTCTTTACAGGTGGTTCATTCATAAACTCTTTATACTTTTTAGCATAATCAATCAGTGCATTATCATTATAGTAGCTTTCAGCTAATGCCCTTACAAAATTACTACTTATAATACTGCCACGAGCTTGTAGTTTACACTCTTTATTCCATTCAGATAATGTATCATAATCATAATTACAGGCATCACAAAGGGCTGCAAGTTCTTTGTCAGTTGTAGAATCCGAAAGGTCTGTAAGCTCTGAATGAACCTTTATTAATATTTCTTCTTTTGTTAATACTTCTTTCTTCTTATCAATAACAGGTTTAATTACCGGTTCGATTGTATCTTTATCAATCTCTGTAAAATCATCAATATAAAGTTCATCTCCCCCATACGCCGGTGTTACCAAGAAATATCTGTCTCCCAGAGTAACCATATTTCCTGTTACATACTGACAGCTTTTAACCCATTCCTGCCAGTCTTTTCTTTTTGCTCTATATGTGTATGTATTATCCATAGGCTGTTTCTCCTGTCTTTCATTATATTGTTCATCATATCTTTCGGATTCTGAAAAATCATATGATGAAGTGCTTAATGGTATACATATTCCATTGTCTCCTAAACTGCTAATCCCATTTCTATTCATAATAATTTTCTCCTTTATTTTTTGAAAGTTATTTACATATACTTTTAGTTATGTTATTTTAAATAAGTACTACATACATATTTGTGTTGGTAAGAAATATGTATGCATACAATTAACTTCACAATCATTGATGTGTCTTATTGTTAATTTCAGTAACCTGAAATACAGTAAGATAATGAGTAACATCAATGAAGGCTTGCTTAAGTCGAATAAGTAAGCCATTCCGACAATGGGCTTAAGTATGCGCAGCTTAAGCCTTATTTTATACTTTTGATTTTATTCATTTTTTTCTTTAATACTGTCCATTTCTCATGTGTCAAAGCATCCTTTTCACAATCAAAAATTTTACCATCTGAAGTTTTATATACTGTTTTTTCACCTATTTCCTGTGTTGTAATTTTATCCATATATTACCTCTCATATTCTTTCAATTTCTTTATCCTTTATATTTTTCTTCTGATTTACATACTTAAGCCTTTTGCAATATAATTACTTTCATCAAATATCAACATACCTAATAAGTTTAATACTGTCTTTATCAATGTTCTGGCATAACATAGGCTTATTAGGTAATCCCCAGTCCGTCATTGTGTAGAAAACCACACATGGTATCATTTCAACCGGAGACTTTTCATAATCTTCTGTAAAGCAATAAGAGGTTTTAGGATACTCAAAGTAAAATCCTTGAACTTCTTTACCTGTATCTTTATCTATAGCTTTTATATATGGAACTTTCATAATTGATTCTCCTATTTTATTTAATAAGTACATCTCCACTGTAAATGCTTATTCCAAAACACTTTCTCATAATATTTACAGTTTTTACATACCCTATTTTTCTTCTTTCGTGACATATATAATTTTACACAATACATCTTAAAACCTTATTAATCCCTTTCTATATCCTTATTATATTTACCTTTTAATTTATCCATTGCTGCTTTAGCTTCCTCTTTTGTAAGGAATACTGTTTTACCAAATTGATTAAAATTAAGTCTAGCTCCCATATAATCACATGCAAAATGCTGCAATGGTCTTATGTCAAAACTGTAAACGACTAATTCATTTATTGTATTCTTATTTGGGTTAATGTAATATACTATTTCTCCCACTTTACAAGGTAATTTCAGAAGTCTGTCCTGTTCTTCCATATCCTCATATTCTTTTAGTTTCTTTGCAACAGCTAATGTATCAGTATCTTTAATTCTTACCCGGCTTTCATTTATAACAAGCTCAATATTATTATTTCCATTAACAGTCGTTAATCTATCCATAGTAATTTTATATCCTTTCTACATCTTTATTATATTTTTTTAAGTATGAATTTAATTCTGCTTCAGCTTCTTCTCTTGTAAGAAACACAGTTTTACCAAAATGAGATAAAAAACAGTAATCATAATTATCAAAATCTACCTGGTCAGTTTCAAAATGTATTACCTTATATTGCTTTATTTTTTCCCTTACCTTATCAGCCTTATAAACTGTATCTCCCACCTTACAAGGTAATTTTACAAGCCTTCCTTGCTCTTCTAAATCCTCATATTCACATAACTTTTCTGCCAGATGATTTATAATATTATGTAAGTCATCATATGTAGTGCCTCTTGATGCTATTATCTGCATCTCTTCATTTACTACAATGTCTCCATATGCATCTCTTCCTGTTAATCTTTCCATAATCTATCTCCTTCTAGCGTTCTAAGTCATTATCACTTTTGTTTAATAAACGACTTGCTAAAATTTCTTTAACACTCTTTTCTGCTTCTTCATAAGTCTTATACCATTCTGTACCGGTATTATCTGTCATTAAAGTTATTGTACTATATCCAAGTTCTTCTTCATTTTTAGCAGATAATGTAATACCAAATTCATTAAATGTAATACCGGTAATTGTTAAAGGTATAATTTTAGTCTGTCTGAATATGCCATATACTGTATCTCCTAAATATGGTAAGTCTTCAAGTATATCTACAACTTTATTAAGTGTGCCAGTCTTGCCATATTTATTTTTTAATCTCTTTTCTAAGCCTTTATAATGTTGCAATTCATCATGCTCATGTGATTCAGATGAATCATATACAGGATTACTTATTATGTCGATATCTTTTCTATCCTCTACCGGAATAATTATGTCGATATTGGCTAATATTTGTCTGATATTCCACGGGTTACCTTTATAATACTTATCCATGCCAATAAATCTTTTAACTAAATCACTTATGGGTATTGTTTTATCTGAATCAATCATATCCTTTGCATAGGAAAGGTCTAATTCTTTTTTCTCATACAAGCCTGTAGATACAAGATAATCACACATTTTTTCTGAAGTCATAATAAATCCCCTTTTGTTTTCTCATAATATACATTTCTCTGTTACTTTTACTAATCTATCTATATATATTATCTTTCTATTTCTTTAATTTTGTTTCTGATAGTTTTAGGGTTGATATCTCTCAATTCTTTCGGTCTTACTTCTGCTTCATCCTTTAAGATGTTTGCTTTTAACTTGATTTTTTCCAAAGCATAACTGTACAACATTTCTGTTTCTGTCTCGTCCAAGTCAACCATAATAGGACTATCTTCCAATCCGCCAAAATCCCAAACTGAAAAATAAATTCCTTCACGTTCTTTTGTATTATGATTGAAATGTACAAAACACATAATATATTCTGTATCACAATCTATATTACGTTCCAATTTTTCAATTCCATTATGCCTTACTTCAAATTCCACAGAATTAACTCTTGTTTCTTTGTTATCTTCTGTGTATGGTGTATGAGTTCTAAGCCAATCAATATTAGTAATTGCAGACTCTTCTACTATGTTATCTCTTAAAATATCCATATCGGTATCTCCTTTTCTCTTTCCTATAAAACACATATTTACAAATAATTTCAGCTATAAAGCCAGCCTTCTGACATCATAAATCAAAGACATATTATAATCAGCGGCATTATGACTGATTGTTTCTGATTCTGTTTTATCTTCAATATTTTTAAGCCTGTCTCTTTCTGCCCGGATAGAGCTTTCAAGCAGTCCTAATTTATGTTTTAATTCTTCATATTCTTCTTCTGTCAAAATATACTTAACATCTTTTATCATAATAATCTTTCCTGCAACACATATTTGTAAGTAACTTCTTTACATGCAGTATAACAGCTTTTTAAGTCCTGAAATTATTAATAAGGCTTTATTATTAATTGTATGCAGTATACTTTTAACAAAAAATAAACAGGACAGCTTACTGCCATCCTGTTTTTTACATATCTTACTATTACTGGCACTCATATGTATTTTTATTTTTTAGTGCCTTACCTTTTTCTTTCTTTACTATTAATATCTGTTTCCCAGTTCTTATACTCTTCTGGCTTGAATGTACTGACTGCCAAATGATAGACTATAGCAACTACTCCACAGACAAGAGCTGTTTTTATAGGTATATCCTGAATAGATGCTCCTGCAATGATTGATATAAAAGCAACTACAAATATAATAATTGCACTCCATGCTGATATAGTTAATGTCCAATAGTATATGTTTCGTTTCTTCATAAAATCACCTCTTAAGATATAAAACCTTTGTTAATATTAATAATCCCATTCTTAAAATTCCTTTCTTAATTAAATAAAATATATATTTTATTTACATGTAAATCTTAGTTTCAACCGATACTGTCATATCCTGTTTCAATTATTTTGTTTCCATATTCATCTTCTAAATCATATCCTCTGTATGATTTCCCGATTACTTTAACTTTTGTTCCTTTTTCAAAATAACCTGCACAACTATCAATTTTTCTCGTTGTAGTTGTCCAATCTCCAATCTCAAATCCGTTTTTATTTTTTACATATGGCATATTTTCTATCATCCTTTCTAAGCCAATGACTATTTTCATCAGTCAGTCTAATTTTACACACTTTCTAAATTCATCAATATCCCATACCGTGACAACAAATGATGATAAGTCCTTTGACTTATATAAATCAGCACTCCATTTGAATGTAATATTTGTTTCTCTCAAGTATATCCTATCTCCAACTTTAAAACCTTATTGGGGTTTTACAACTATACCACTATACATATTTATCTACCATCCTTTCCAAAGTAAATGCGAATTTCAAATACTCATTGTTCCATCCAAATAATTATTTAAGCCTTCAAAATAATCTTCGTTTGGTTGTTCCTGATGAACAAATCCCTGTTCGCACTGTTCTTCATAAGCTGCCTTCTGTGTCTCTTTATAAATTATTTCATCAATTCTATTCATTTCTCTTACCTCCAATCCAAGGAAACACGCATTTTCTACTTTATCTTATTTTTCTTTCTACATGAATAACATCTACATGGTGCTTTCATATTCCTATCAGTAAACCAGATTCTTTCTTCTTCTGTTTGCCAAAAGTATTCGCCACACTCTTTACATTTTTTGACATCTTTTAAATCATTTGCATTATGCTTTTCTACGGCATTATCTGCATATATCTTATTAGCCATCCATGAAACAGTTGAATCACAAGGTACAGTCTGAACCTCTGTTGCAGTATTATCTGCTACAAATTTGTTCCCATTGAAATAGATTTTATATCCTAACATAATTTATTCTCCTTTTCTAATGAGATTTATTCCATATGCCTATAAGTCTTGGTATCCATTCATATGTAAATTTAGCTCTAGTACTTACACAATCACAGGATATGCCATAACAATTTTTATAAGAATCTGTAGTATAAACTTTAATTTTAGCTTTACCACATACAGGACACTTCTTTAACCTTTTTTCAAATTCTCTGATTTCTTCTTCTTTTATCTTTTTACAATAAGGGCAGCCTTCATCCTTATATTTTTTGATATATTTTTTAAGTTCAAGCTTTCCATAGTCTACAATCCAGCTATATTCATATTCAGGTGCTAAATCATATACTATTCCGCAATCAATACATTTTTTCTGTGTTTCTTTATTATAGTTATTTGAAAAGTTTGGCATATTAATATATCCTTTCTATAGAAAATTATCGTTCTAAGTTTGATATGTTGCGGCAATGGTTATATAAGCTTCCATAATAAACTCTCTCTTTAAAATCTTTTAATGCAGCTTCACGTCTTGAATCATTATTCATTTCAGCAATTCCAGAAGTAATATATTCCCAACTGATTTCTGCATTTTCTATTATTAAACGAACAGAATTAGGTACATTTTCCATAGTATTTAATGCTTCAAATAATTTATTAATATTTGCTATAGCATTACCTGCTTCGCACTGATTAGCAAAGCATCTGTCATTACATTCAATTTCTTCAAGTGCTAAAATTTCTTGTGTAAGTTCTTCTGTAGACTTTTCACTGTTTTCTTTTGTCATTCTTTCATACATCCATTTATCCATAATTGTCACCTCATCTTAATGTATTTTATTCCAAGCACTAACAAGAGAAGGAATCCACTCAATTGTTACCTGCTTATTAGTTACAATGCAATTACACTGTATACAATATTTTCCATCATCTTCATATATTTTAGCTTTACCACATACAGGACACTTCTTTAACCTTTTTTCAAATTCTTCTATAGCTCTGTTTTTTCTTTCTCTGCAATGTGGACAACCCTCATCTTTATAACCTATTAAAGTTTTATGTTCTATTGGACTATGACATCCAAAATCGCCTAAATACCAGTTATCATATTCATATTTGTATTCAGGTTCTAAGTCATAAATTATTCCACATCTAGGGCATTTCTTTTGTGTTATACAATCGTAATTATTTGAAAAATCATATACTCTGCTTGACATATTTTTATCTCCCTTATTCCCAGTCGTTTTTAGTTTCCCCGACTATTATTATCCTGATTTCTTCGTTACGTCTTCTTAATTCATTGACAGCTTCCTGTGCTGTTTTTGAAACCGTGAAATATGTTCGCTTAATATCATTTTCATCTTCATAAATAATATGATAATTTCGATATGCCATTTTTCTTCTCCTAATAATAAAATTCTTCTGATATTCCATATACTTCATCTATATCATCATAGTCATATCCATAATTTGAAGGCTTTGGAGTATTTTTAGCTTTATCAAAGTTTTGATTAATGATTTCCCAACATTGTCTCTTTGTTAAGCTTTCAAAATCTTCTCCTAATCTGTTGTTGATAAAGAGAATCGTATTCTTCTGCTTTTCAGTTGGCAGCAGTTTTTTAGGTATTTCCCATTTGTCATTTTTTCTGTCTTCATTATATTTTATCTTACAATCAGGACAACGATATATATTATAATCATAATATAAGTCGTAATCTGCTGTTCCACTAAAGTCAGGTATGAATCCGGTTTCTCTTTTTATTTTCATCTCTTTTTTGCAGTTTGGACATTTCATATAACCACTTCCCTTTAAACTAAACACTTACTTCATTCATTGATTATATTATATACCTTATTACGGTACATGTCAATATATTAAGCAAAAAAATAAAATGCAATCGTTTAGTACAATTACATTTTACCTTTTTAAAAAGTATGATTTGTATTAATCAGGCTTTTTTATCCTTCTTAAATAAATCTCCCAGTAAGCCAACACAGTTATCATCCAGCGTACACACATCTTCTACAGGAATAAGCATCATGTTACTTCCCCTTATGAATACTTTCTGCTGCTTATTAGGAATCTTTTCTAACTCTTTGATTAATTCATATACATTCATATATTATCTCCTTATTAATTCATCCTTATTATCTGTTCATACAAGCATATGTCCTTTTCATTAATAGCTCTATTTACATGCATATGTCCAAAGAAATGTTTCTTATAATCACATTCAGCTTTTACCTTTTCAAGATAGTCTGTTAATATATCCGATTCATATAAGCCTTTACCACCCATTAATATAAGCTCTGAAGTGGATGGACTGTGGGTAAGTAAATAGTCAACCTTATTATCATGCTGTTTTAGTATGTCTAATCCATGCTGCATTTCTTCTTCTGTTGGAAGTTCTTCTTCCCACCATGACAAATTTCTTACACGATACATGTATTTGCCTTGCTTATCCAGTTTCTTAGCTTTATCTATCCAATTATCAAATTCTAATATTCCATCCTGTATATCATGGCTGCTTGCACCGCCAAAAGTAAAGAAATTTAAACCTTCAATATTAAAAATCTCTCCACGCATAAGATGCAATACATTAGGTCTTATTTCATGTACTTTCCCACCATGCCATTCTTTTATAGGATAACTATAAATTCTTGGGAAACATTCGTGATTTCCATCTACAAATACTGTTGTGAAAGGTTTACTTTCTAACCAGTTAAGCCAGTTTTTTTCACTCTTATCTTCGCCGTCTTTATTCCATACAAGCCCGAAATCTCCTAAGATTATTACTATATTTTCATCTTTATTATCCTTATCGAACTTCTTCTGCTCATAGAAGCTGTTTACTCCTAAACTTACAGGATTTCCATGTATGTCTCCTGTTATATAAATAGCCATATTATTACCTCTTACATACTAAAATCTCAACATCTGTGCCTGTAAAAACACTTTTTATCTGCTCTGAAACATCCGTCCAGTTTAGTCTATTTCAATAATCATTTTCTTTTCTGTGTCATATGTACACAATTTACCATTTTCTGAATAATATGGTGACATATATCCATATCCGGTATATCCATGACACTCATTAAAGACTATATAGACGATATGTGTTGTGGAATAATAATATAAGTCTTTTTCTCCTTCTATAGCTATCAGTTTAGAATGTACATTATAGTCTTTATCTCCTTCATCCGTAAGCGAACATCCTACGCTTCCAAGGCATAATATTAAACCGCATATAATAATTAAGAATTTTCTTTTCATCAGTAATTCCTTCCTTTACTCAAGCTCTGTTAAATATCCTTATCAAAAATAAATGTAAAAATACTAAATCATCTGTATGATGTCTAATATAACGCAAATTGAAAAGCATAATCCTGATAAAGTCCATAAAATCTTAGATAATTTATTCTTTTTAGTAATGATATTATTTATACAAATAATCACTAACAAAGTATGTAATAGTAAGTTCATTCGCATTACCCACCATTAAAACTCTAAATCAATGTCATTCTTATCTGTTTTTCTATTCGCATCTTTTGTTAAGGAAGATTTTGAATAATCTTCTTTAACCTTAACAAGCTCCGGATTATCAATAATATTTCCAATTACTTTGATATCATAAAAATCTCCATAAGGGTCTTGTACCATAAGAGGAATGGAACTATATACATCTAAGCCTGTATAATCATATCCATTATATGTGCATTTATTTGTATCAATTGCTGTCATAGCACTCATTTCCTTATTCCACCACAAGAGGTATCTGTCAGGGTTCTTATCATTCTTTCTATGCTGAAACTCAACAATATCATTTGTAAAAATCAGCTTATAATTATTATCTTCCATACCTATACACTGGCATATTGTATCTTCCTGTACAGATAATGCAGGACTAATAAAATCTGTCGGAAGAATTTTATAGCGTTCTCCAGTTTTAAAAATATAGCCTTGTACCCATTCATTGTTGTCTGTTCTCTTTGCCTTATACAAAAATCTACTATCTGTATTCTTCATATATAAATTCCTTTCTATTTGTCTTTTTTAATACATTCCTGCGTCTTCAAAGCCCATTTCATACCCTGTCTGTAATAGTCTGGCTTTTTTTGAAGCATTATCTAAGGTAGTACCGGATGTGATTTCTTTATTAAAATCTATATCACATACAGCAAAATAGTTTTTACTCAGCTTAATAACATAAAAATGTCCAAAAGATAATACATGAACTCTTTCCAATTTTCTATTTTTATTCATTCGGGATATCTCTATCCATTCACTTCTTATCTTCATAGCAGCTCCTTTTTTAAATATCTGTACATTTCCATTTATCCGGAAGTTTTCCTTCGACCAATACAAGCTCACCTATTTTAAACTTATTACAAATAAGTGTATCAAAATAGGTATCATTTATGTTAGGGTTCAAATCTATAACTTTTCCGGTAGATATTTCTTTAGCTTTAATCTGGACTGACTCTTCTGACTGACTTAAAAATTTGCTCTTTAACTTTTCTTTTTCATATACTGAATATCCATCTATGCCTTTTTCAAATACAATAATCTCATTTAAACCAAGACCTAGTGGAATATAAGCAGCTAATGGACAAAGTAACTTATCTTTACAAACAACTTTATAAAGCAAAAAATCCTTATAATAATCCATGTCATCTTTTTTTGATATTAATAAAGCTGAAAATATTATGATGCAGTTATAATTATAGAAATCATCCTCTGCTCTTTTCATTTCTTCTATGCTCTGATAGATGACAAATCTGTTAATCTGCTTCGGATTGTGATTTAATAGTCTGCTCTCTATTCCACTTCCGTAACTTCCTATAACTAATATTTTCTCTGCTTTTGTTTTCATATGTTTACATATTTTCACTTTCTTCATACTTAATTATACCTCCTATAAATTACTTTCACTTATTTTTAATCTTTCTTATAAATTCTGATATATCAACTGTTTTCTCAATAAACTAATATATCAATGCCGGTATTAACACCAATTGATATATTTTGGAACTCTTCAAAGCCTATTACTTTGAAATCATCATAATAAATATCTCCATCAAGAGAATAAATTTTACCATCAGTCCATCTAAAGATACCGCAAAATCCAACAACATCTTTTTTACCATCTCCGATATCAATAATCTGGGTAGAATGTAGCTGTACTGCATTAAAATCTCTACCCTTAAACATATCTTTAAAACATGCAGGCTTATCAGGTAATGTAAATTTCTTATAACGGTCAGATGCTTTTAAAACATCTTTTAATTCATCACTCATAAAAAGCTCTCCTTTTATCTTAGTAAAATGTTTGTATTAAACATGGGAATATATACGCTTGAATTATCATCCCAGTCAGGAATATCTTCATATTCTACAAACTCTAATACCGGTTTAAAAATTCCTTTAGGATTTTCTGAAAAACCAACAGAGTTCTTATTCCAACGCATAATCTGCCAAATATTATCTATAGAAAACCACAAGGATTCTATATATTCTTTTAATAGCGGAAGCTCATCTTCTTCAGGATATCTGCCTGTTGTTGAAAATATTCTATTTAAAGTATGAGCAACCTGCTCTAATGAATTTGTAAAATCATTATCATATATCGTTATCTTTAAATATCTGTTATTGCGTTTATTTTGTGTTGTATTAACTGAACTGCTCATAATTGATATCCTTTTCTTATTATTTATACCAGTAAGCTAACAGGTATTTAAAACTTTGCATAATCCCCGTTCCATAACTCTTTAGCTGCTTTCTTCCAGTCTCTAGCCTGCCTCTGCTTATCATCTACAATCGTATCAAGAAGCCTGTAAAGCTTGTTCTCTTCACGCTTGGATGTAATTGGGAACTGTATAAGTATTGAACTTCTGTTAGGTTTTTCATAACATTTGCTTGGGTCAATTCCTATAAGGAATCCATCAGCCCAAGGATAACCGCCTATACATATACCATTATTTTTTAAGCAGGGTAAGCAATTATATATGTAGTAGTCTGATATATCATCATCTGTTATATTCTTAAAAAATTCATTATCATAACACCACTTAAAAAACCTTACAAGCTGCTTATCCGGTGTATTGTCTCTTAATCCAACTGTATTAAAAAATCTGTCATACTCTTCTGTATCAAAATACAATCTGTTTTTCATATTAACTCCTTTATTTCAGATATAAAAAATAAGATGCAATCATGCTTTTATTTTTATGATTACATCTTATATTATTTATTATTTGAATATATTATAAAAAAGCTTTTTTACAGTTTAGAGTAAAAAAATATAAATAACAGTATTGAAACTGCAAAGGCAATAATGCATTTTACGGTTAATTTTGATTCCGGTTCATGCATTTTAAATTGAATAAAGAACAAATATGCAGCATAACCAAACATAAGAGCAGCTAATATTAAAAAAACTATTTTCATAAAAGCTTCCCTTTATTTGCTTTTTCAGCTTCTTCTCTGGTTAAAAATACAGTGTTTCCAAGATTATGTTCAGGAAAACCATCAAGCCAAGGGTAAATGCCTTTATCGTCTTTTACATTCCACTTATAATAGACAATAGTACCGTCATATATAATACCAATAATTATCATTTCCTGTATTGTGTCTCTGAATGGTACATATACAGTATCACCAACTGTACATTCCGTTTTAATAAATAAGTCTTTATTGTTCCTTAAGCCTATTAAGGATTCAAAAGATACCATACCACCTAACGCTGCATTAAAGCCATCAATATTATCTTCGTCCATGATTTCATTCATAATATTTGCAACTGCAATTCCGCAATTGTAATAGAACATACCGTCATGTACTGCATTTTTTAACCGCTTTTCAATCTCTCTTATATCTACAGTATCATCTATCTTTTCTTTATTTCTGATATTTCTATCAGCCTCATAACACATTTTATTATAGCTGATTTCAGGACACCCCATAATTACCCTCCTTTTTCAATCCCTTTCGTATTCCTGATTTCTTTCAGGTTTCTTTTTCTCCTGATTTTTTTCAGCTTTATAAAAAGACTGTACTTTACCGGCACAATATATTACTTCATCTCCATAATCAAGTGTTACATTAGCCGCAAAAGGTTCAGAAATATCTATATTTTTATCATTTAATGCTTCTACCTGACTATCAGAAAGCTCAGCTTCGATTATGACTTTGTTTTTATCAGGCATTAATTCATGTATTCTTTCATATTCTGCAAGCTTCATCAGCTTTTCAATAATCTGTCTGTGATATTCAGCTTCATATTTAGCCTGTTTGCCTTCACTCCATGTTCTTTTTCCTTCATCTGATAAATCCATGTAACAGTCATATTTATGCTGTTCCTCTTTAAAATACTTAGTTTCCTTTTCTATAATTCTATCAATACTCATTTCTTTCATAGCTGGTCTCCTATCTAATCTTATCTTTTTATTTCTTCAATATCATGTATATTTTTTAAGCTCTTTCTTTTTGGCTTTTCATCTTTATCAGATAAAAAATAATTTCTGATTGAATCACAGGTTACTTCATTATCCTGATGGTAAACATGAGCATCAATCCAAGGAGCTTGTTTACATGTTATATCTGTAAGAAGAACTGCTGAATAGTCTTTGAAATAATCAAGCAAATCATTAATAAGTCTTAAGTCCTTTTTAGATATCATCAGTTTAAATTTATTAATATTAGACTTATCTTTAGATGTAGGTATATCAAGACCACCCCATTGTATATATTTTCTATATACTTCCGGTACGACTACTCCAAAATCCCATGCAATTATTTTATCAGCAAATAATCTTTCATCTCTTGTAATCAGCCATTCAGCCTGTAAAAGATACAATATCTTCTGAAGCTTAAGACATGATATACCATAGTCTTTAATATTACTGTAATATATTATATATTCGCTTAAATCCATGATATCTACCATTATGTCTACTCTCCTTTATAAAATGGTAACTATTATTGCTATAGCTATTGGACATTTCTTTTTGCAGTTACCCATGCTTTATTTACTTTACTTTCTTTCAATTTATATAATTCCCTATTACTTGACCGAAACATCATAAATAGTATCTCTGTTAAAGGTCTGGTTCTGTTAATTTTTCGGGCTTTCTTTACTGCCTTTAAGTTATACCAGCCGTCTTTATTAATCCCATCAGGGATATATACACCAACTCCAAAAGGAATTTCCTTCTGAACTAGCATATATACATTTTCAAGCATAACATAATAGTTATAATCTCCAAGAAAATTATGTCCATTTGGACTATGAAAATCTTCTACAGATGATTTAATCTCATAGCAATAGAAATCTCCCTTCTCAATACCGGATACAGATGTATTTACCGGCTTAAACTGGCAATAATCTACACGCTTACTTATACCAGTAGCATAATCAAATGTACATTCCTTTGCTATGTATATTCTTGTGTCATTCTTAGGATTAAGATGCTTTTCCAAGGACAATGATAATTTCTTTGTGATATCAGGTCTGTTACTCATATTATATTACCTTTCCTATTTTTATTTTCATTAACTGATTTTTATGTAACAATTAAATCATCTATTTTTGAAGCATATGGTGTTATTATATCTCCATAAGTTATATCAAGGTCTCCTGTTTTACATGGCTGATTCATAAAAGTTATATATTCTGTATTAAATCTTTTTTCTTCGGTTTCTTTCTTGTCAGAATTAGTCCATTCGTGAGAATGCCATGCTCCTTCTGTCCGTTCCTTACTCCTAAACATAAATTCATCTTTATCAAAGAAATAATGTAAAGTTAATGCACATGCTGGCTTATCCTTTGTCATATGTGTCTCAATTGGAACATTAAGTGTTATATGCTGCTCTTTAAGACCTTCTGCCTGTAGTCCTATTTTTACATGTAGCATTTTAAGCCTCTGATTATCCAGTTTGAAAATATATGGATATCCAACCTTACTTAATCTCCTGCCGTATTTCTTTGTAATAGTCTGATATGATTTATTAGGATATCTGTGATTGATAACCTTATCATTAAATATCTGTCCATCAAATTCAAAATCAAAGAAAAGATGGTCTGCATCTTCATATGGAAAATAACATCCAAAATCGAATACAATACAACATTCATCTTCCTTTAGTTTTATCTCATTATTAAAAACTTCTCCAAACATACTTACCTCTCTAAATAATTATCTTCCTTAAGCTTTTCATAATACATATCAAGGGCATCTTCAATAATGCTCGTTTCTTCCGTATAACAAGATGAAAATGATGTACCATAATCATCTATAAAATCATCTAATGCATTTAATATCTTTTCCTTATCTATCATAATACTTACCTTTCAAAGTCATTACCATCTTTACAATATGTTCTTATTGTATCTCTATTTAACAATTCTGGATTGTCAAAAATGTTGCCGATAATTTCATAGTCAACGGCTTTTCTATATTCTTTAAAATCGTTGGTTTTCCAATCACAAATAATTGGTTCCCATTTTCCTATTGGAATGTTGCATGAATTATTTAATACAATATCAAATCTTGCACAAGGTTCATTCCATTTAACAACAAAATAATTTCCATTATGCAGAATATCATTCTCCCAAATCTGTTTTCCATTTTCGTCTTTTAAGCCTGTACAACGGCAAATTGTGTTCGGGTCTATCTCTATAGCATATAAATCCGATGCATAATCAGGGACAATGTAATATTTTTCTTTGCCAGTAAAACCATATCTCACTAATCCGCCTACAACCCATTCTCTATTATCAGTTCTCTTTGCTTTAACTAAATATTTATCTTCCATAATTATCTCCTTCTCTTATTCTTTTCCAATTTAATATAACAACATCTGAGACATTATTATTATTTTCTATGTAATCATGCACCTGATTAATTGTTTCAGATGTATCCATTGGTTCTGTTAGTGTTAAAAATATATTTCCAAAGCCGCAGCTATGAGAAAAAGCAACAAAATAACGATAAGTCAAATCATCTTTAGCTTTTTTATTTTTTGAGTCTTCCATAATTATCTCCTTTTCTTTACCTAGCCATTACCCAATCATCTTCCGGTTCTGGTGTTTTAGTAATTTTATTTTCTGTTATTTCCTTTAGCTTCATTTCAGCTTCTTTCTTAGAAAAGAAAGCTGTCTCTCCAAAATCACTATCTATAAATCCATATTTATTACTATCATCATCATAAGCATAATACCATGTATCATTATCATTTCTTGAGATGGTATCTATTTCTAGCTTAATAGGGTAGTCATCATCATCTTCAATTTCCCCATACGGGTCAGCATACCATATTGTATCTCCAACCTTACAATTCAGTTTAACAAGCTTGCCTTCTGCTTCTAATGTCTTATATTCTTTTAGTTCTTCAAGCCACTTTGCAATCTGTTCATTTTCTTTTGCAAATTCTAAATCTCCATCAACACGATTGCTTTCTGCATCTTCTTTAAACTGTATTATTGTTTCTTCTATATTCATATAATTTGCTCCTTATTTTTTATCATTTGCCTCTTCCTGTTCTAAAGCTTCAATAAAACATGAAATTAAACATCCGTATAATATGTATTCATTCTTTGTAACAACACGGATTCTGCCATTTCCATAATCGTCTATACAATCATATAATTCATGCATAGCTGCATTATATTTTCGATTTACAATATAAAGTAAAACAGCTCTTGCACAAAATCCCTGTCTTGAAGAAATTTCAGATTCTTCATGGTAAAAATCACAATCACAATAGGGCTTAAGTAATAATTTGCATTTTTTTAATGCATCTAATATTTCTTCATTTGAAAATTCTGAATTATATGTAGCGTACTGTCCATTTATAAGCAGACTATCCATTAATGTCTGCCCTGTAATAAGTGAATCTATATCTGGTGATAAAGGCTTAATGCAAGTTTTTCTCATTGTGCCTGAAGATTTACCACCTATGATTATTCTCTTTTTTGCTTTTACATTATTTTTAAATATGTTCATATCTTATATTTTATCCCTTCTACCTGTTAAACCTTACACAATTTCTGTATATAACAAATTCTTTACTTCTTCATTTGATAAAGTTACCATTAAATACTCATCAAATCTTATTTCATAGTCGTTACCAAATCGTGTTACATTAAGCCAATGTCCATTAGCATAATCCTTATAATCCTTAATTTCTCTCTTATAATAGATAATAGCTTTAATATCCAATATCATTATTATAATAAGAAAAGCTATTCCAACCCATTTAACAGAAATAATCTTAGAACAATAAAACAATAATGGTATTCCAAATAAGCCTATAGATGCAAAATTATACAACAAATCTATAATGCACTCTTTATAATTTCTTTTCTTCCACTTTTCATACCCATATTTAATAACTTTCTCTTTTTCATGTGCTGTCATATATAATTTCCTTTCTTATATTAAAGCTCCATTTCAGATGCATCCCTCTGCTTAAAAACTGGATATTTTTCTTCGCAATCTACATAAGAAGTCCTACAACGCTCATCATTAAATTTTCCATCATCATATGAACCACCCAATACAATCTCTTTATATCGTTCTGGGTTTTCTTTAGCTAAAACCAACATAACACTATTATCTATAATCTCTAAAATTGTATGATTGTCGGGAATACCACACCAATTACCATACTTATCATAATAAGCTGTTTCACTCATAGGATTTGGATTTTGTCCAATTGTACTGACAACTTCATAATGTCTGCCTTTTATCAAATCATCTTCATTTAATAAGTTGTATCGTTTCATTTGTATCTCCTATTCTGCTTCTGCTTGAAGCCTCTCTCAATCAAACAAAATTTTGACTTTGCAACCTGTATTTCTGTAGTTCTCAATAGCGATATCACTTAAATAAAGGTGACAATCTAAATTATATTTTCCACCGGTTACATGACAAAATTTAAGATGTTTTAACATTTTCTTTACCACTCCTATTCTGCTTCTGACTTAAGCCATTCAGAAATATCACTAAAATTTATAGTTGTTTCATTATCATCAACGCAAAGAGAGATAAATGGGCTTCCATTCTCTACACCAGAACTTACACTCTGCAACAAATCTCCCAACTCTTCATCTGACATATTCCTTATTCTATCAGCGTTGGTGGGTACTTTATGGTCTGGTATTCCACTCGTACACCCAATAAGGCTAGGTAATTCGATATGGTCTAAACAGATATTGGCATTGTTACACTCGTTACACTTCATTCTGATTATCCCCTTCATTCTTCTTATTCACTTCTGATAAAATCTGTTTTAACAACAGGAAATTATCTGCTTCTACAAATGGTTTATCTAATAACAACTGTACATTCCAGTCTATCTTTATTCCGCAATTATGACAGAAGCGTTCTTTATCTCCCATTAACCTGAAGCTTGTGTGACAATTAGGACACTCATATACAATACTTCTTCCACCCCAATTACTAATATCTACAGCTATAGGTTTTCTCTTTCTTTTATCCATATTATCTCCTTTTTAACTGCTCTGCTAATTCATCAATGTTATAAAATCTCAAATCAGAATTGGTATTATAATCTGCAAGCCTGATATAGTATGTAGAAGATTCATTTGCCATCTTCTTTAATAGAGCTGCAAAGTCATCAATAGCTTTGTTATAAACATCTTCAATATCACATGTCGGGGCATCTTTAACCTCATCTATTAATCTGTTAATAAGACTTGCTGATTCTTGGAATCCAAGTATCTCTTCCTTTATTGATTTTCTTGTTAAACTCTCTATTAATTTATCTGTATCTGTTAATCCCATTCTTCTTTTCCCCAATCTAATTTCTGACCACAATCCGGACAATATGCTGTCATATTCTCATATGGAATTGAATAATATCCATCTCCATGATGTTTAGAAAATACATGTCCGCAATTACATGTAGTCTCCATATATGCCTGCTTCTTTATTTTCTTTGGAATTTCTTTAATACTTAATTTCTTAAGCTCCTGTATTACTACCCTGATAGCTTCTTCATGTTCATCTAATAGTCCTTCAAATAATTCACAATTATCACACTCCAAATTACAGTCATTTGACTGACATTCAAGATATCTTTCTAATTTTTCTAATGCTTCTTCTTTATTCATAATCTACTCCTTTATCAAATACGGATTTCCTTTTGCATCATACTTTAATGTAAGCATCAATCTTTCTGTCTTACCTGTAGCCGGGTTTTCCAATAATGCATATACCTTTGATGACTGTGCATCTTTAAATGTCATTTTCCTTAACTTATTAAACAATGCATACCAAGTCATATTTTTCTCCTTTTACTGAATAACAGTCGTTCCGCTATGTGAAAACCAGTAACCAACTTCTCCGTTTTCCCATTTATCATAGAAGGCTTTTGGAAATGTAATATCTATGCCTTTTATAAATGATTTTTCTATATATTCCTTTGACAGTTCATCTAATCTTGGATTTCTTAATAAATACTCCTTAAGAGAAGCCTTTATTCTTTTTCTTAACCAGTCATAATCATGTTCTGTTACTGTATATGCAATGTTTGGGTTAAGAATCCAATTACTCTTTTCCTGTGCATTCTCATATGCTTTGATACATGATACTGATATTTTTTTATCAAGCTGCACAGATAAATCATATAAGATATTCAAATTGAATCTCTTAAGATAATTTTCAACTAATTCCTGATAATCATTATCTTTAAAGTTAATTTTTATAATCATAGTATTATTCTCCCTGCATCTACTTCATAGCTGCTTAAGTTTGCCTTATGATATTTGCCTTCGGCAAATCTAATAAGGCAAACTTTGCATTCTAACAATTAAACTAACAACTCATAACTCCGCACTCAGCACTCTGCATTGGAACAGCTACCTTTAGGTAGATTCCTAATTCAAAATTGACTTAAGCATGTGATGCATTTGTACACATCATATTAAAATAAATCTCCCTGCTTAATGGATTGGCATATATCGCATCAATTGTACATGTCATTCCGGTTTCCTTCTTTAATGCATCAGGGGCAAGTCCATATATTTTTGTGAACTGTGTATAACTCTTACTAAGTATTGCATTTGATATACTGTTTTCTTTCTTTGCCATATATGCAGCTAATTTATAAATCTTATCTTTATATTCTTTAACAGTGCAGTTCTTAACTTCTGACTTAATGATTTCTTTCATTTCAGCTTCACTACATGTATTATTTCCCCAGAGTGTTGAACTGTTAGGCTTAAAAGGCTTTACCGGTTGTGATACAGGTTTGATTGATGTTCTCTTTTCAAGGCTGTCTATACGCTCAGCTAAATGAATATTCATACTCATAAGCTCATCCATCTTCTTTAATAACACTGAATTTGCCATACCAAGGTCTTCTACCATTGCAAGCAGGTTCTTATTAATTGTTTCAATGTTATCTATTACATTGGAGCTTTCAAAGTTCTTATATTTTTCTGAATCAAACCATATGGCATTTTCATTATCTTCACAAGTTTCAGCCTTGGAGAGAACTTCGGATTTCTCTTCTGTTATGTTTTCTTCATCCGGTCTGTCTGTGCTTACTGTATCTTTTACTGAAGTACCATAATGACAGGTAAAAATCTGCTCTCCTGCTGCCTTATTAATTTCTTCTTCTGTTAATCCTACCAAGTCCTTTGAAGAACACTTCAATGCCTTACAAATTTCTAAAACTGTATCTACACTTGGATTACTCTTTCCACTTGCATATAAATAAAAGATTGAACCATCTCTTTTTATGCGGTCACATAATTCATACTGATACATGCCACACTGTATAAGCCTTCTTTTATAAAAATCATTATTCCACTTCATACCGGCAATAGATTTGGTTTTTCTATATGTATTTTTTGTTTCTTTATTAGTATTAATAAGGCTGTCTGGTTTTACTGATAAAAGCTCTGCCATATTATTTACCACATCAACAGGTGCAGTACGTTTATTATGTATCATTTTTGACAGCTCAGACATCTGTATGTCTAGCATCTGACAAAAATCTTTCTGAGTGATATTATTTTCCATCAATAAATTCTGTAACTTTTTTCCACGAATATAAACTGTCTCTGTCATGTTCAACACTCCTAAAAAATAAAATGTAATTTAATTTGAAACTCTCTAAAATTGCTTTGTTTCTTTTCTTAATTACATTTTATCTTTTATTAAGCATTCATTTATTATAAAAAAGCCTTTTTACAGTTCTTTATTATAAATATTTTTATTTTTTGTTACTGTCAGATGCTTTGTCTGCAAATCAGATTGTTTAACAGCTTTGCAAAGCTGCATTTTATCTTCTCCGTCAAGTTCACCTGCAATCTGCTTTAATACATTTTCCTTCTTTACTCCTTTAAGGTGCATATTCCAAGCCTTATCAAGTATAATTTTAAACAGTGGTGATGGCTTAAGTCCAATATCAATCAAATCATCAGCCGTAATATGTGGTTGCTTAATTCTGTCTTTGTATTCAATCAGTCTGTTAATCAGATAATCATTTTCTTCCCAAGTTTTGTTAAGGAATTTATTGAATGTATTATTATCCAGCTTAAGCATATCATGTCCGATACTATCACACCATGTCAAATGTATTAAATCCTCCGGAGCTACCGATTTATCAAACATAAGATTAGTAGTTTTTAATTTTGACTTATTATTAAAACACATATGAGGTTTCATATGAAGTTCTACCATATTACATACATATTTCGTATACTCCTTATTATTGTATATTCTATCAAGGAATTGCGTTGCTAATACTACACCTGTTTTTTCATGTCCAATTGACTGTACCTTTCCATCATCTCTAACAATAGTTGATTCAGCCTTTCCAAAATCATGACATAAAGCACTAAGCATAAATGGAACTGCATAGCTTATATTCTCAAGCATATATTTAAAATCAGCCGCTTCATCAAGCACAGACATAGTATGATTATAAGCATCACCTTCAGGATGATACTCACTATTCTGCTTGATACCTTTAAGGGCATATACTTCCTTAAACCATTCTGTCTGTTCACATTCATAAAGACTATCAAAAAATACTGAAGGTTTCTCGGCTTTTAAAAGAGCCTTACTAAGCTCCCCGGCAATCCGTTCTTTAGGCAGGGTACTTAAATCCATAGTCTTACAAAGACAAATTGTTTCAGGAGCAATTTTAAAATTAAGCCTTGATGCAAACTGACAGGCTCTCAAAACTCTTAGCGAGTCTTCTATAAAGGTCTTGTCATCTATATGTCTTATGACACCATTATTCAAATCATCCAGCCCGCCAAAATAATCCTTAATTTCCCCTGTGAGTACATTTTTCATCAAAGCATTTATAGTAAAGTCTCTTCTTTTTGCTGATTCTTCTAAGGAAAGAAAAGGGTCTACTACTATTTCAAAATCCTTATGACCTTTTCCGGTAGCTTTCTCTTTTCTAGGCAAAGATATATCCAAATCATAACCATCTATGTTATATATCCCGAAATTATTCCCTACGGTTCTTGATTGGACTTCTCCCAGCTCTTTTAAAATATTTTCCAATACTTCCGGGTTAATATTATGTATTTCAATATCAATATCTTTATTGGGAATGCCTAGTAGTTTATCTCTTACATACCCACCTACAAAATAAGTAGTTCCGCCAATTTCATTTACTTTCTTAGCAATCTGTACTGCTAAATCGTAATTGTTCATAATAACATTACCTTCCGTAATCATCATAATTATCATTTGATTTTGATTTAGGAACAGGGGCATCTATCCAACCGTATTCAATTGCAAAATCACGATAGCTTTCTAAAGAATCCTGAGCTAATTCATTTAAAAAATCAATGTATTCCTGTTCTGTATGTTCAATAAGTACTCCCGGCTTACCATGTCTTAATGTCGGTTTTCCATTTTCGTATAAAAATTCATTAATATGTTTCCAAATATAATTTAATTTCTCTACTGTATCTCTTAAACTGCTACTCATCTGTCTACCTCATATAAATTTTTCTGCTTGTTATCTTTTGCTTTTGTATTTTCTTCATTAGAAAGCTTTTTATAGTTCTCTATATTTTCCTTATATCTGTTTATTTCATCCTGCTTTAAGTCATTCTGATGGCTTATACGAGTAATAATCTCCTGTTCTAAGGATGCCTGTATATAATTCCATTTTCCCGCTATTCTGGTAAAAAAGCCTAAATCTTCAAAATATTCAGGATGATTTTTTTCTACTGTTTCATATGAATCACGAAAAGTTAATCCACAATTGTCATTATAATAGGATAAATTCTGCATACTGTTTTTTGAATAACTATATATCATGTGTAATTCTTCAACTTTTATATCAAAATTTATCTTATTATATTTTAAATAATCAGAATCAGAATTATCCAATATGGTTTTTAATGTATCAAAATATGCCTTTATGCTGTCATAAGCACTTTTCTGGTATTTTCTATATTCAGCTTTAGTATTGTTATACATTTCTTCTTTCTGCTGTTGTAAAAGGTCACTTTTGCAGGTCTCTTCTCTTATTCGTTCTAATCCGGTCATATCTATAATCATATTATTTCTCCTGACTAATCTTAAAATCCTATTTCATAATTATCTTTAGCTTTATTCTTTTTATTTGTATTAGAAAGTTTTTTATATGCTTCTAATTCTTCATTTCTATTCTGAAGTCGCTCTGTAATGTCTTCTTCAATCGTTTTCTGGATTTCATCCCAATTTAATGCTATTTTTGAAAAAAGCCCATTGTTTGCAAACAGGTTAGGATTACCTTCATCATTTTTTCCATATGTCTTATTAAAGCTTATAATAGCTCTTTGATAGCCAAATTCATTCTGATATTCAGTCTTATATCCAGTTCCACCTAATGTACGGACATTTCTCTTATAATGTTTATATGTTATTAGTCCATCTTCTAAAGGAATATTGAAATCACCTATATCAGTGTCTTTTAATACTTCATTTAATGTATCAAAATACTTCTTAATGTTTTCAAAGGCGGTTCTTTTATATCCATATCCTTCATTATTGTTTCGCAGTTCTTCTTCCTGCTGCTTTAAATTTTCATTCTTTTTACTTTCTTCTTTTATTCTTTCTAATCCAGTCATATTAATCTCCATAGTATTCTCCTTAATATTAATATCAGCATCCTTAAATGCTGTGTTTAACATGTCAATAGTTTCTCTTTCATATCTGCCACATAGATAAGGATAGATTGTTGTTAATTTACTTGAAGCTGTTTTTAAAACTTCTTCAGGTTTATCCTCAAATGGCAGAAAAACAGTTACTTTATCATTAGCGGTAGCTTCAGATGTTAAAAATGCCTGTTCAAGCTGATTTACTTTTTTTAATGTTGTATCATCAACCTTGTCTTCTATATCCGCCAGTAATCTTTCAAATGTATCTTTAAACTTATCGTTTATATAATCACATCTAAATTCCTTTGGAATTGTTATTGTATATTTCATATCCATAATTACCAATTCCTCTCTTCAGTTATAATTGATAGCTGTCCACATGCAGCCTTTGCATTTATCTCTGCCTCTGTAGCAATTGCTACTGCATAATCATATCCGTTTTCCTTTAATTCTCTTATAATCTGTTCCATAATCATTACCTTCCTATCTTTCATATTCTTCATTTACTGATTTATTTTTATTGGTTTCTTTTGCAATTTCTTTTCTTAATTCATCACATGCCTTTTTATAATCTATATTTAAGTTTCCTAGTTCTTTAGTGGCTGCTAAATCGGTTCTTGTGCCGCCATGACAGCCATCACTATAGTCAACATAGACTTCTCCCACTTCGCCCGCTTCATACATGGAATTTAAAAACCTGTGCATAATAGCCGGCATGTCTTTATTAAGTCTTTTAAAAGAACACGATATATAATAAGGGTTTGATGAACATATACAATTTGGGTTTTTATATCTGATTCCTGCATTAATACCAAACTTTTTATACATTTTATTGCAGAAGTTAATAAACTTATCTAAGTCTGTATCATTTTTACTGCTCATTTCAGAACCCTGAAGTACTCCAAAGGCATTATTAGCTTCTTTTTCTTCTAATTCATCTAAACTAATACTTGTATTAATGCCATATATCTTTCCTATAATCTTATATAAGTCTTCATTTACTTCCTTATTATGATACATGTTAAAAAGCATTGTAGGTCTTAAGTTTATAATTGAACCTTCCATTATATTCATTGCATGTACAAAGCTTTCAATGCTTCTTGTTCTTTCACTTTTTGTTTTTTCAGTTCCGATACCGGTAATCTGCTGTATCATTTGCACGTCTTTATAGTCAATCTGGGCTATACCTGACAATGCATTCATCTGTTTTATAAAAAATTGGTCTGTTTTATCATTAAAGCCAAAAGCCTTTGTCATTTCCTTATATGAACCTATCAGAAAGCTCAAATTCTTCACATTCGCCATAACTTCTACCTCTCTTATTTTTTCTGATTTAATTCTATCATTTTTGAAATTTATAACTTGTTTAAAACAGCTCCATTAAAGCCCTGCATAATTTTTTTATCTTCTAAAACAAGATAATTACTTATTTCTTCTATGCCTTTTAATTTAATCGCCTGCCTATGGTACACTGACAAAAGATTATAATTTTCTGCCATATAAAGATAATTTTCACATTTACAGGAACAACTCATTTTATCTAAGCTGTTACAATACCATCTTGTACGCTTCAGATTATTTATTTTTTCTAAATCCAGCTTATTAAAATCAACAAAATGCTCTTCACAGTACTTATTTATCTTCATAAGGCTTACTAAGCCTATATCACATATGCCAAGCTTGGATACATACTCAAGATACTTTCTTATCTCTTCTTCGTTATCTATATAACCTTTAATTAAATTACAGCTAAGATGCAGCTTATGTTTATCCTTAAAGTTATCTAAAATATCTGTATCTGCTGTATTTATACCAAATATCTGATTGTTAATTTCATCATCATAGTGATGTCTGCTTAATGCTATATTGTCCAGTACATCAATTCCTTCAAGGCTCTTAAGCCTGCTTCCATTTGTATTAACTGATGTTTTAACCAGTGGAAATATCTTCTTTGCTTCAGCACAGATTTTAACCATTTTATCAGTAACACCAAGAGTAGTTTCCCCACCGGTAAAATGTATTGTTCCGACAGTGGCAGTCCTTGACAGTTCCTTAAAGGCTTCTATAATCCAGTCAGTATCAAGATTTATATTTCCTGTATGGTATTCACAAAACTTACATGCTGCATTACATTGTCTTGTTGTAACGATATATACGTCTATAACATTATCATTAAATTCTGTGTTCTTTCCGTTACAGTCATAGCATGTACTATGTCTAAACTGTATGTTCCTTGTCCAGCTCATCATTTCCCCTTATAAAAGATTAGTACTCTTTATAATTCCTTTACCCATACGATTCTTTTCACTTATATTATTTTCATTTATAGGACTTAACTTGATAAAGAAATATTCAGGGTCAAAGTATCTTTTAAGTTTATCTATATCAAAGTCTTTCGTATCAACAAGTGTCATATTAACTGTTGTCTTTAAATTACTCTTAGTTCTTATCTGTCCTAGTTCTTTTATACTTAAAAGACTGCCTATAGGAATCAGGTTATGCCTTCTTTCTTCATCCAGTGAATGTAATGATACCTGTAAGGTTATGTTATCCTTTATAAAGCTGTAATCACTGCCCTTAATACCTATGGTACTTATATAGTGATGTACATGCTTGAATCTTCTATCAATTATTCTTATGGCTTCTTTAACAGCTTCGATATTAAGAAATGGTTCACCCATGCGTGTGTAGTTAATCTTAAATTCATAAGCTTCATCAGGGTTAAAGTCAGGATTCTTATTTATTACAAATTCAACCTGTTCCACGATTTCATCTGCTGTCAGATTACGAAATCTTTTTAAGTTGCCGGTTGCACAGAATCTACATCCTACAGGGCATCCACTCATACAGCTTACTCCTATCATCCATCTGTTTTTTCTGCTTCCAAGTTCTTTTTCATGCAGGGCATTTGTATTTTCATTTACTGCCATCTTTGTATAATCAGGTAAAAATGTGTCTGTTACTTCAAGGGGATATCCGTCTTCTGTTAATAATGCATATACCGTTCCATTACTAAATTCTCTTTTTCTCTTTTCAATTAACATATAGCTGCTCCTTTTATTTTGTTAAGTGAATTATACGAAATATTGTTTTTGCTTTTATTGTAATTAAGCTTTTTTAGACAATAAAAAAGACTGCTATAAATAGCAGTCTTATGATACTTTATATATCTCTTTCAATGTTTTTCTTAGATTTTATATCCGTTTTATATTTATTGGCAAAATCCTGTTCCTTCTGTTCAAGAATTGCTTCATATCTATTAAGTATTGTTTCTTTTTTTTCTAAGCCTTTTCTTAAATTCTCAATATCTTTTTCAATACTGCATACATTCTCTTTGATTTCTTTTAAAATAAATTCATCAGCTTCATTTTTAGTATCAAAAAGATGTATATTATTATTTTTGATAAGAAACTGTATATCTAGCTCTGTCATATTCATTTTACTTACACGTAAATCCTGAATAAGAGAATTAGTATTAACTATATACTTCTCTTCAGCTTTTAAAGTCTTATTAAAGTTATTCAGAATTAATTCATTCAATTTATATATTGTTTTAGCTGCATACATAGCTGAACAATAAACCGGTTCATGCTCTATACAGTTTTTTCTGTCGTAAGAGAAAATATTTATTGACGGATAATTCTTTTTTAACCATGCTGTTATGTCATAATAATCATAATCGTTACAAATATCATCTATATCATTAGGTAAGTAAATATAATCAGGCTTGATATCTTTCTTTTCTAATAGTTTGCTTAAGTTTCTTTTATCAAGATTTACAAACTCAGCATTTAATCCTAATTCTTCAAGGCTTTTGTCTTTTAACTCTAAGTGCTGTAACTTGGTATCAGCTGAAGAAGCTATTACAGCACTAATTCCTTTTCTAAAACATATCATTACATTCATATTTTGACCTGTTACCTTTCAATATCTTTGTTGTTTTTTCTAAAAGGTTGTTCCTTTGTCTGTTCTTTAGATTCTTTTAATTTTAATGTTCCCGGTTCTATTGCATGGAAGTATAAGGCAGGACAATAATCATTATCAATACTTAACTCATAACACTTATCCTGTTCGTTATATGTAACCTGTCCTTCTAAAGTAGCTAACCCGGATTTTCGTATATTATCCGGTTTAAATATCCAATTTGTTACATCTACATCAAATGTGCAGAAATCTCCTTCATGTAATGGCTTTCCACAATCATCATAACCTATGATTCTTTTAGAGGATTCTAAAACCTTTTCTTTTAATTTTTCAATAAAGTTGAATACTTTCTCATATGCGTTCATTTCTCCTGCATACCAGCCTTCATCATATGTATTAGCCATATTTGAATTTTTTGCACTTTCTTCTAATGATTCATTTAATAATTTACTTACTTCTGATTCAATGCTTTCTATGCCTTCATTATATCCGACATCATATCCGTGATTATATCCTGCTTCTCTGATTTCGTTTAATTCTTTATTACTATATTCCATAATCATTACCTCGCATTTTTTTGGATTTACATATATATTTCATTCTTTTTTGAAATTTCTTTAAAACTGGCTGTTCCTACTATATTAATTGCATCATCTATAGCCTGTCTGTATATTTCTAAAGCTTCATTATTTAATGATATTTGATGTTTAGCTTTTTTTAAGTTTTCTATAATGTCTTTTTGCATTTTTATATATGTTTCCAAAACACCTTCACTATATCCAATATCATGTCCTTGCTTATAACTTGCATTTTTAATACTATCAATCATTTCCTGACTATATTCCATAATCATTACCTCACATTTTTATAAGTCTACCCAAGTTATACTTATCAGTTTTATTTCTCAATTTCATCATGCATAGATGTTTTTGGAATCTGTTTCTTACTACATACATCTGAATCAAGCTTTGCGTTAGTTAATAGCTTATTCAGATGAGGGTTTTCTTTATAATCTTTATAATTATCTTCATTTAAAAAAATCATCATACCGTTATCAGGGTCTTTTATTTCAGCGGTCATAGTTTCATCTGTATAAGCTATTAGCAGATAAAAGTCATCAAAGCCATCTTTTTCATCTAAAATTTTTATATGTTTCCAGCCTTTATTATCTGCATAGTCTTTAAGATATTTTTTAACTGCATTTCTTTTATATTGTTCATCTAATTCAGATTGTCTTTTTTTGCTTTCCTGTATTTCATTCCACTTATCAATTGATACGGGAGTATATATACCACTTACAATTAGTTCAAGCTGCTTTTCATTAAAGCCATACCATTCTGACCAATGGTCGTAATCAACTTCATTTTTATGTAAAAGCTGACCATCTTTAAAGCAGTATGTTATGTCGTCTTCATCAGCTTTAACAGCATAATATTTATGAAGAATCGGGTCTGCTATAAGTTTAAATTCCTGACCTTTTTTAAGTCCGAATTTCATTTCAATTAGTTCAGCTATACTATAATCATCTATATTAACAATCATAATCTATCCTTCCTATTCTTATTGCTACATTTAATATAACATTTCACAGCTTTTTTTAATTTATAATAAAGCTTTTATGTATGTGCCTTAATAATGTTATTGCCTTTAAATAAGTGTAATTCATTTATACTTGTATACCTATTATCAGATTCACTCATCAGAATCATCATGCATGGTAATATTTGTATTGTTTCCATTTTCGTTATAGTTTCCTATCATAGATATTATGCATGATGTGCCATAATACAAAATAAGAATTGAGCCTAAACTTTCACCCAATAATCCGGTTTTTGCTATAGCAAGCACAATAAATATCTCTAATATAAGTAAAAATAAATCTTTAATGAGTTTAACTGACAATTTATAATTTGATTTTGCGTCTTTCATGTATGTATTCCTTTTTTTATTTTTGTATATAGTTTATCAGTTTTAATAATCTCAACCGTTATAAAAAGGCTTTTATAGGTTTTAAAAGTAAAAAAAGACAGCTATAAAGCTGCCCTTTTATTATTTGTTATTAACCATTTTATCTTCTCCTTGGTTTCTTTGAGTGCCATTTATCTTTAGGCAGTTTCTTTTCTAATTCCTTCATACAGCTATCCAGTGTCTTCTTTGTTTCCACTGTCTTTATATCTTCCTTGCTTATCTGCCTTACATGCTGTTTTGCTAGTGCTTCATTCACATAATAGGTCTGGGTGGATTCATTATATTTTGATATTGAAACCTTCTCTTCTTTTACATTGCCAAATGCTGCACTTAACTTGTCTGTAAGCTCTGATGCCTTATAATTGTCTATCATTTAGTTTCCTTTCACATAATTAGAAATATCTACATATGTATTATCATTTATTGTTGAAGATATATAATTTTCTCCACGCATTAGTTTGTAATCAAGTAACGGAACAGCTTCTACTATTATTCCATCTTTATACATTAAATAACATGTATCCATTCCTCTGATACAATCATTTTCTTTAATAGCCCGGTCATATACTATAATTCCCCAAATAACAATATTATTTATTATTTCAAAACTACAAAGTTTATAACCATAAGTCAATTTTCTTTTTACTATTTTATAAGGAGCTTGCCAATTTTTGCTTGCATCACAAGAAATCATTTTTATACTGTTATGGCTTTGTAAATATTTTTCAAGAGATATATATGCTTCTAGTAATCCCTGTTTTTCTAATGCTTCTTCTTGAGATTTTCTTTGTTCTCTAGTATAATCAGCACAATTTTTTTCCCACTCATCTTCACTTATAACTTTTTGTATTCTATTATCATAAAATAAATTGTCAGCATGTATATAATCATCATCAATATAACAAGTTTTACCTTTTATATCATTAGGAATAAACGCATCTAATGCCTTAAAAAATGATTCATTTACAAGCGAACGGTTACAATTGTAATTACCTGTTGTTATCTTTTTATGTTTCATTTTAGTTTCCTTTCATTTATCTTCAACATCTTCATTTTCATCAATCATATCTACAATTCCAAGAGGTGATATATCTTCAAGCATATTCTGCATATTATCACATTTCTCTTTATGTATACATTTATCACAATTTATATTAATGCTCTTACAATAATCTGCTAATTCTCTTATTTTCATATATTACATACCTCACTTAAATATGTGGATAGTCTTTTCCATTATTTTGATATGCAGCTTTTGGAAGGTCTCCTGATTTAACCTTGTATAAATACTGCTTCATCATGCATATATCACATCTGTCACAATTGGAGTTTCCTTCTATTTCTATCTTCTTACATTCAAATTCAGGAAGAGCATCATCTAAAAATAATAGAAAGGCATCCATAATCTCTTTTTTAGTAAATTTCATATAGTTCCTTTCTTTTAAATCCATATTTTAATATCGTGACAATAATCTATTTTTACATGTTTTATTAAAGCATACCGATGGTATTTTAAATACTTAAGACTATCCATGTATAGTATCTTTCCTTTATCATATATAGCTTCAGATTTTTTTATAAAACCATGATAAATAAGTACATGGCAGGAAGATGAAGTGGTCGTTTTTAAATACTCTTCGATAAAAGTTTTTACTTCATATGGATAATCTATTTTGATTTTCTTATTAACCATTTTTATTCTCCTTATAATTTATAAGTAAATATCTATTTTCAAGAAATCCACCTTTTAAAAGTTTCTTTCACGGATTCTTTATCATTTTCATGTCCATATTCTTGAGTAAAAAACTGAAATTCATCACACTCAGTTTTACGCTGACATTTACTACAATTACTATTTATACTTTCACAATAGCGGGCTAAGTTTATCAAGCATATATATTTATATTTTAAGCTTGTACTTTTTTGTTCGCATACAATTTTTATCATTAATTATATTTCCTTTCTATAACCATTCTTCTTCTACAACATTAAAATACAATGGTGCTTCAGAACAATCATACCAACAGAACTCCACAGCTCTTAAATCCTTTATTTCTACATCAGGATATATTTGACTGAATAAAGCAAGATACTTAACTGCTTCATTATCTGTAAGATATCTGGCTTTTCCCCAGTTGCCACCATCATAACTAACCTTTGATTCAAGAACATAATCCAAATAGTTCTCTTCTTCTACAGGGGCTTTTGCGAAGTGCCTTGAAAAATTCATATCAAACAAATCGGGAAACTTATCCTCTAAATCCCAAATAGATGATACTCCTATCTTATTCATATCCACCTTACAGCGGATAACTCTCATATACCTATAATCACTCATATATTTACTCTCCTATTTATTGTAATCTACATAATCATACTGTATTCCATCTGTCCAAACACCATGTCCGGCACTTGCATGTCTAAGAAACTGCAAGTATTCATCCGGTATATCAAAATACAATGAAACTTTATCAATATCACAGGCATTTTGCTTTAAGAAAATAAATTCGTTTGTATTTCTTAATAAACTCAATGTTTGTTCATTTAAAAATGCCGAAAAACTAATAGCGTAAAAAGAAGTTAGCCCCCAATGCTGTCTTGTACGCTTATATAAATATGACAGATAATTACAGATTCCTTCTGTTAAAGAAGCACGGCTTATTTGAGCAAATAAACAAGTATATATATTTTTATCCCCATTTATCCATATTTTGTCCTTAGTCATTTTTAACGCTAGTAAATATGCAATATTTTTTAATTCTTGCCGGCAATCACCAAGGTCAAAGCAAACAAAATTATTATTCAATTTATTCATGGCATTATAGCTATTTTCATAAATTGGAAGTTTCTTAAGCACTTCTAAGACTGATGCCGTTTCATTATCTAGTTCCTGTAAACGCTGAATAAAATTATTGATTGTATTTGATTCAGTGTTCTTTTTCATTTCATCCAATGCCTCATACAAAGCACTTTGCTGATGAGGAGTAATATAACCATGTCTTAAATCTTCTAAGATAGCAGTTATGATGTCAGGCACTTCACAATAATTTTGATTATCTGATTCCTGCAAAGACCCAAATACAATTTCATCAAAACATGCAAAGATTTCTTTTGCAGTGATAATCACTCCACCTAATTTTTTAACAATTTCTATGAATTGTCCGCCATAAATATCAATAATAACAATATTATCATCATGGTTATTAGCAATAGTTGTAATTTCTTTTTCCATAATGGAAGATATTCCTGAACCGGGTAATCCAAATGTAAGCTTATGTACAGCACTTCTGTTTTCTAAGTAAAAAGGTTTATTGTTATTCATAAAAATTCTCCTTACAACAAATCATCAACATTTTTCACCCATATAACTGCTCCTTTAGGATGCTTGTAATACATTTCTTTATCCAAAGACTTTACATCTTCCAGTACCCACGCATAAGGATTAGGATATCTTTTCTTAAGGTCTCTATATGATATATCAACACAATGATTTTCTCTTTCTTCTGACCAGTCAGAACAGCTTATAGGATATGTAGCAGCTATTTTACATGTACCAATCACCTTAGAAGTCCTACTTTCTAACAGATAAATCATTTCACCCTGTTTTTTTGTATCACTTCCACGAACTTCTATTGTCTTTTTACCTTTTAAAATAAGGTCTAACCATTTATGCTTAATAATTAATCCGTCCATACTTTTCTCCTTTTTGTTTTCCCTTATACAAATCACTCAATAATTTTAATACTCGCATTATCTACTAATGGATATACAACTATTTTTCTATCTTTAATATCATAACCGTATGTTATATTATTGCTTGTGAACTTCTTGTCTTTCTTAATGAAGGAAGCATCTTCATATTCTCTTCTAATAGCAGTCTGTATATTCTGTTCATTATCACAGGTGCAGCCTATTATTGGTAAAATCATAATTAAAACTCCAACAATAATCGTTATCATTCCTGATATAGTCTGAATTCCTTCAATATCAAATCCTGATTTGATATAATTCGCCACGCCTATTCCCCATAAATTAGCTCCTACTATAATTATTAAAAGCCCTATTAATACACCTACTGTCCAATTAGAATCCCCGTAATCCATAAATATCTTTGACAAATTATGTACCATATTTTTATCCTTCTTTCTTATTTAGTCTATACTCTTAGTCAAAAGTTTATCCTTTACATAATATATAACAGCTTGTCCTTTATAACCTGAAAGATAAGCTTCTGCTAATGTTTTATCTGAACAGAATATTACTATTTCTTTGTCTGAAATCTTGTCTAAAATATCATCTGATTTAATATATGTATTTTCAAAGGTTTTAAACTCAAATGGAAAAGCTTTATTAAATCTGTCAAAATATTTATAATCTTCATTCTTAAATACGATTAAATCTTCATACACTTCTTCATAAGTTCTGCATAATGTAAGCAAATCTGCCATTGTCAGCTTCAGTGATTTATATTCGTTAGTTGATTCAGAATAATATCTCATTTGTTCACATATATATTTGATATAATCAGCAGGATTTTTAAAAATGCTTTCCTTGTTGATTTTTAATCTTAATTCATCTGCTGTAAGAAGCAAATATGTATATCTTTTTATTGCATTAATTTTATTTATATTAGTTTTAATGTTACAATATACAAACATTATAATCCATAAAACTATAACAATTCCAAAAGCAACAAGAAATCCAATCATTACTCCATCAAATATACGGTCTACTGCGTTATCTTTTTTTGATACAAAATTACCTATAATTCCTGCTACGGTGAAATATAAAAGTATAAGTGCTGCTATGAAGTGAAGAATATATTCCTTTAAAAATTCCCATAAAAATGATTTCTTCTTACTTATATCATTGATTTCGTTTTTCATGATTTTTTCTCCTATCTTTTACTCATTATTATTTATGTATCAATCTTAAAATATTAAGAGTTTTAAAATATTAAGAACACTAACTATGACAGTACATATATCAAGCACTAATACACATATATCAAGCATTAATATATAATATAGTGTTAATATTTCTTGTCCTTTTATCTTTTTGTATACAGGAAATCCAATAAGTAATATAGTCCATAATGATACTGCTATCAAAAATAAATTTGTTCCGAAAGTACGTTCTTTTTTACACTTCTACCTTTCTGTTTAAGCATTGTTGAATATATGTTCTTACATCTTTAATCATACTTTCTTGTACACTTTAAGATATTTTTAAAATGCTCTAAATATCTTTTACTTATAGGCGGATGATAGCTAAAGTCTATCACTCCTGATATCCTATCTTTATAATGCTTATATCTATGATGCCTATAAGAATACTCTTCAATATCTTCAAGGTAGCGTTTATACTCTTCCGGTGTAAAATCTAATAAGAAAAATTCATCTAATATACGCACCTTATTTATCTTCTTTTTTGATTTCTTATACTGTCTTTTATTCATAGCTTATTTCTCCGCTTTAATTACATCATCTATCATATCATCCGGTATCTTGGTTATAATCTGTCCACATTTAGGGCATACATAATATTTAGGGTTTATTTCGATTGTATGAGCTTTTTTCCTCTTTATCTTAAAAATCAAGCAATCTTCTTCTACTTCTTCTGTATAATTAACAATTAAAGCATTCATATTATGGTCCATACCCGGACTATATAATCCTCTCATATTAGGTTTATATACCATTTCTACATTACAAAATTGACATTTCATAAAACTCTCCTTCTTAAGCATTTAATACCCATACACTATAAGCTACTCTTCTTATCTTATTTTCTCTTTTTAACTTCTGCTGTGCAGCTCTTAACTGGTGGTACATTTCACTGTCAGTTGTAACTTTAAAATACTTTCTCATATCTTCATTACTATGAAGCTTTCCATCTGAATAATAATTTAATAAATCTGTCTTCATATTCTTTTTCCTTTCTATAAGAGGTATTTATAGTTAATTAATAGTTATCTCCGGATATGTACTTAACTACTGTCTCTCCATCCTTTATAACCAGTGTATTATTGATTACTTCAAAACTGAAATTTCCATCGTCAGAAGTAAAGTAGCCTTTATTATTTTTAGTATTTCTGTCAAACTGAACCAAAATGTTTTCAGCATTACTATAATTATCAGTAATAGCTTCTTTGATATTATCCGTTCCCTGCTTTTTACTATATATATTAATAGTAGCTACATATACAATTGCAATTATGCACAATGTAAGGCAAATTGTTCCCGCAATATTATTTTCTATATTCATTAACCAAATGCAAAACAATATAATTAAAACTAATGTCAAAACAATACTTATTGCTATAAATAATGTACTATCTGCTGCTCTCGTTCCAAACATAATTTTCACTACCTTTCATAATTGTCTGTATTTCTATTCAATGTTTTATCATTACCTTTTCCCATTTCTTCATCTGATAAGCTGCATATTCTGTCTGCATTAGTTTTAAGTTTATCAGCCTGTGAACACTGTTCTATTTTTGTGACTGAAATTAAATCAAGCAAAACTTCTTTCCTGAATGTCAATGCTGTAGTATCAAATCCTAAATTAATCTTTATAGACTTTAAATGGTCTAACTTATAAATTAATGTATCAGCAAACTCTTTTATAGCTTCTTTTCTTGCCTTTATAATATCTTTCTTATGCTGTTCAGTTATTTTTATATTGGCAGCTCTTATATAATTCATTGTCGTTTCATTTTCTGCTATTTCAGACTTTAAATTATCTTCAAGCTGCTTATATAAGTCTATTAATTCATCTTTCTTTAATCCTTTTAAATGTGCTTCTGAATATGTAGTAAACTTCATATATTTATTTCCTTTCCATTTCTTCAGTAGTCAGGCATACCGAATTATAAAATTCTGCATAATTAATTTTTTCTTTAATTGCCTTAAAGCAGCCTGATACAGAAAAAACTAAACTGGAAGCCAAAATTATCGTTAAGACTACATTGCTTAGTGGTATCAGCTTGTCTTTTAAATTAATTACATTAATCACATATAAAGCAATTGTGCTTCCCATGCAAATAAATGCACCTAATAACATAATTCCTACCGGATTCATAAGTTCTCCTTTAATTCAAATAGATGTATTTAATAAGCTTCTTATCCTGCTTTATGAATAAAATGTTATCTTCTACTTCAAAGTTATAATTTTCATTGTTATAAACAAAAATACCATGCTGCAAATCATTACTGATTATTTCAGCTTCAGGATAATTCTGCATCAATGCAACCTTTATAGCACTATTTGCTGCCGATTCCGTCTGTGTTTCTGTAACACTCTCTGCTTTGGTATCAACTTCAATTAAAGATTCATTTTTAATATTTTTAGTCATTCTTGCAAAAATAATTCCTATTAACATTACCCCTATAGCTATAATAAACAAAAAAGTCGATAGAGAATCCCTTTTATCTATCATAAGTATTGCTATTAAAACTATAATAAATCCAATTGCAAATATAATTATTCCTAATAGTAAATTCATAATTTTCACCTCATCTTTTCTAATTTACATATAAATAATCAACAGTCTTATTGTCCTTATTTATAAAAAGAATATTATCATCTAATTCATAACTATATTTTTCCTGTTCATATATAAAATAGCCTTTACCTAATTTTCCATCACTTATAATCTCAGCACCGTTATATTTATTTAAAATTACTACTTTAATAGAACTTGATTTTACTGATTGTGATTCCGTAACAGTTTCTACTTCAGTGCTGATTTCGATTGTAGGATTATTCTCATTTTTTTTTGCTGATGGTGCGACTAACGCTCCAATCAACATACATCCCCATCCAACGAAAATAATAAAAGTTCCTGATTTTGAAAATTCGCTCCACAATACTATAAAACCTCCGATAACTTCCACAGCCCCTAATACCAATAAAATTATTGATAATATTTCCATACTCTTTGTTCTCCTTTTTATTTATTTCTTTTATGTATATAGTTTATCAGTTTTATCATTCTCAAATATTATAAAAAGTCCTTTTTATAGTTTTTTGAAATAAAAATAAATAATTTTTTAGATACAAAAAAAGACACCTGCTAAAAAACAGGTGTCTGGTAAGAATTGTATTAGACAGTGATACAATATGTTTTTAGAAATGTTTTAAGAATATCTTTGTTGTTATCGTCTTCATAAAAGGAAGTTAATGCATTATAGAATATGCAGTCAGTTTATGCTTAGATTATGCTCCACTGTACATTAGGATATTCTCTTCTATATACAGCTAAATCTTTAGAATTGCCTTCCTTTTTCCAAGCTTTGATTTTCTTATCAAAGAAAAATCCATTATCTTTTAAATAGTCCTTAATATCATAGCTTCCCTGCCCTGCACATATATAGCTCTTTCTGTTAAAAGACATAAAATTATTGCTTACATCATATGAAGCATCAGCCTTTAGGTGTTTAAGATACCTTTCTTCCGCCACTACATCACTGGTCTCAGTCTCCCACGCCTTTTCCACGCTGTTATAATGATATCCTCTGTCCTTTAATTCATTTTTTATATCATAGCAGTTGTGTACTCTTATGATTGATATATTTTCTTTATATCCAACTGATACAGGTTCATAATCTTTAATCATGTTTCTTATTTTACCGGAATCAGACGCATCAGCCGTAGCTGCCAAGAACTGTTCTTTATTAAATAACTTCATATCCAGAGCAGTTTTAAGCAGATGTTCAAAAACAATATAAAACTCCTTGCTATGGTCTGACCTGCCTCTGTTACATGTATCAATATGATGTGCTAATTCATGGATAGTTGTAGCAATAATAGCTGCATCATCACGATAAGCATTAAAAATTCTTATATGATGTGTTTTTTCATTATAATAACCATGCAAAGATTTTCTGTTTTCATTGCTTACTTCTATGTAGAAATGTTTATACTGCTCAAGCTTGGGATTATCCCTATAAGCATAATCTACCAAGTCACATAAAATATTTTTAATCTGAATCATATGTTATTACCTCTCAATTTCTTTATTTATCTTTTTTATATTATCAGTTTTAACAGCTTCCCAATTTTCTACATAGATTGGTTTCATATTCATATCATAGCCTGTCTGTTTTGAAACTCGTTTAACTTCTACAGGCTTATTGTAGAATCCGGGTTCACCCCAGTCTGTTAAATCTTCTCTCCAACGGATTGAAAAATAATGATTATTAATATCACAAATTGTTGTTACATATTGACTGTTTTTATATACATCACTTCTATCAATTTCAGTATAATCATACTCATATACAAGGGAACGATATTCTTTATTACTTAATTCCTCTCCATTAAGAATTTTATTACATACAATTTCTTCAAAATGTTCTCTATAGTATTTTTCTTCTTCATCCTTCTTTTTTTCAGCTTCGAGTTTGGCTTTCTCCTTAGCTTCCTGTTCAGCTATCTTTGCAAGAGTTTTTTCTTTAAGATTAACTAAATCTGCTAACTGATACTCATTTAAGTCCTTCCAATCCTTACCGCATCTTGCAATAAGCTGGATTTTTTTATTTACTTCAAGGGCTTCATCCCAAAACTTCTGCATTTCCTTTCTTGTATATCCTAATTTCTCAAGTGTTAAGTCCAATTTGGATTTTCTGCCTCTTTTTTTAGGCTTATCAAGCTCAATGATTTTATTTAATTTACGTTCTAATTCATTATAATTTCCAGATTTCAATAAATCTAATGCTTCATTTGCTATAATTGTAATTTCTGACATAATATTATCCTTTCATATTAATTTCTTTCAATAGCCGACTTATCTGTTTTAGTCTTTGTTTCCTTTGAAAATTCTTTCTTTATTTCAGGCTGCAAGTATTTATCAAACATTTCAGCAATTACTTTTGCTCCTGCCGGATAATCTTTTTCAGTATAAATATCTTCTCCGTTTATATCCGGAATAATATAACTAACAGAATCTAAAAAGCTGCGTTCATCTTCTATAAATAAATTCATAATCTTCTGTTTATATTCTTTCCATTCTTCTTCAGTTTCAATACCGTATTCCTTGAATCCATTAAGTTCAATGTTTTCAATTGTTCCTTTCTTGCTTTCTTCAAGAAGAAATTTGCTTTTGTCTGAAATTTTATTTAACAGATAATATTTATCAATCCGGCTCATAAGGTGCATAAAATCTTCATTTTCATTATATCCCCAGCGATATGAATAATCTCCGGCATCACTATTAACTGTCAAAGCACCTGCATCACAGTCAAATGTAAATCTAGCCCAAAGACATGCTGAATAAATGTTATCCTCCTTAGAAGCCTTTAAATTGTATGTATATATTCTTGGATTTGTTCTTGCTATTTCCATATCTATGCCTCCTTTTCAGTTTCCTGATAATCCGGCGAATATTTTACAGGAATATTTAAAATTAAATGCTTTTCTTTATCATATGTTAATATGAAATCATCCAAGTTATGATAATTTCTATATGATGGCATTTTATATGAACATATCTGTTCAGTTTCATCAGAAAAATAATAAAGCAGCTTAAAATCTTTTGATAAAATTGCTTTACCGGAAGAATCTTTAACAATACTTTTTAGTCTCTCTATTTCATGCCATAATATATAATCTGAATCTGTTCCGCCTGATATAATAGCAATTGAAGAAAATACAGCAGCAATAATTGTGGAAGCAATTAATTCAATCTTTAATGCTAACGGACAATAAGGCTTATTAAGTATTAACAGTCCTATACTTGCAGCAAAGCCTATAACCAGCCCCGCAATACCTATACCCGCAATTGCGGCATAAACTGTCAGATTATTATTTTTCTTTTCAATCTTTGAAATTTCTTCAGGTGAAAAATCTTCAAATTCCAAATATAATTTTCCGTTAGGTAAATTGATTATTTCTTTCATAATAACATTCCTTTTTATTTTATATCCCAAATTAAAGAATCTTTATCCACATTAAAGATTATTGTTTTGTCATTCTCTAACTGATGAAACAAAACTTCTCTGTTATTTCCAAATGGAAGACAATGATAATTTTTTATTCCGCTCCTGATAAGAAAATCTTTATTAAGTTTAAATGATTCATTCCATATTTCTTTTACAGTTTTTATTATCATTTTCATATCATCTTTTGAAAAGGCTATACTGCCATCAAAATATCCCACCTGCTTAGTAAGATAATCTACATAGCTTTCAGGAGTATTTTTAAATAATTCTGCATTTATGGCTTCTTTTACTTCATCTGTCGTTAATGGCAGATAAGTATATCTTCTTACTGCTAATGTGTGTGTTATTCCAATTGCCAGTACAGTTACGATTATGCCTATAACAGCAAAAATAAATAACAGCACAAAAACAGCTTCAAATAAGCATAACCCGCCTATAAGTGTTTTTATTAAAAATAATAAAAACTTATCACTTATATCTTCTATGTATGGATTTATTTCTTCTCCATTACTTATGCATGGCAGTATCAGATTTCCTACAATCATAGATAAAATAATGAATATCATAACTGCTCCGGCTACTATTATTCCTTCACATTCATTAAAAAATTCTTTCCAAAACGATTTCTTTTTCTTAAATTTCATTGTTATTTTCTCCTTCTTATTACAGATTTAGATTGATTTGTTTCTCTATTGTATTTTTAGGAACATACAGTTTAATTTCTTTAATTCCTAATGAAGCTCTCTTTATCACGGCATAAGCCTGTTCATCATTGTTTAATGTATCATAGATTGTTACTTTATCTCTATTCATCTTGAAATACTTCTTACCACCGTCTTCTGTAACTCGGTAAGCAGTTATGTATTCCTGTGAATCAATACTTCCTGAACCTAATACAAACGAACCTTCATATTCCTTATCCGTACTGATACTGTAAAGCTGGACTTCTTCTGTAGTTTCTTTTGAAAAACCTTTATTCACTTGTACAATTTCCCATATCAATGCTGCTACAATTGCAATATACATAATTCCAAATATTATACGCATAACCAAAATAAAAATATTATCCTTATTCATATGCTGTGTTCTCCTTTTAATTTATTATTATTTTGTTACTTTAATATATAGTTGCTATTATGCACATTGATATGGCAGATAAAGAATGATTTTTTTCAATTTTTCATCATATGTTAATTTAAGATTTCTGGAATCATAATATTCTATCTTATCTACAGGCAATTTATATGTAGAAAACATACCGCCTTTTTTATAATATTTAAGTGTTGAAAAATCAGATGAAAAATATATATCTTTTTCAGTATCTATCATATTAATGATATCAATAAATGGTATTATCTTATCTAAGTAATTATTCCCCTGATAATATATATTAATCAAACATAATGTAAACATAGAAGTAGCTATAAAAATTAATGAAATATCTGCAAGTATTGAAGTACTTATATAGTTCACAATAAGACTTAATATAAAAACAATTGCAGCAAGATTCATTGTTACTTTCATCTTTTTATGAGTGATGATTTTTTCATCTGTAACATCTTCAAAATCAATTTCTAAATATCTGCTTCTTGTAAAATTTAATTTAAGTTTTGCTGTCATAAAAACTCCCAATTATAATCACATTTTTAACTCTTATTACATACATTCCTTATAAGTTTTTCACTTAATAGTCTGAATCAAAGAGCCTTCATCCATATCAAAAGTTACTGTTTTGCCTTTCTTTAACTGAAATAAATCATCTCTGTCATCCCTAAATCTAAATGGAAAATAATCATAACTTTCTATTTCATTCCTGATAAGATAATCTTTATTAAGCTTAAATGGTTTATCCCATATTTCCTTTACTGTTTTTATTATCATTTTCATATCATTTACTGAAAAGGTTATACTGCCACCTAAATACTTCATCTGCTTTGTAAGATAATCTATATAGCTTTCAGGAGTATCTTTAAATAATCCTGCATTTATAGCTTCTCTTACTTCATTTGTTGTAAGAGGCAAATATGTGTATCGTTTTACGGCTGTTATATGTGTTATTCCGGTTACTATTGCTATTACAATTATGCCTATAATAGCAAAAGCAATTAATAGTATGAAAATTACGCCAAATAACCATATAGCACCTATGGCTGTGTCTATTAAAAATATTGTAAACTTACTGCTTACATCTTCTATATACGGATTTATTTCTTCCCCGTTATTTATGTATGGCAATATCAGATTTCCTATAATGGCAGATAAGGCAATGTATATCATAATTGCTCCGGCTAATATTACTCCTGCACACTCATCTAAAAAAACTTTCCAAAATGATTTCTTTTTCTCAAATTTCATAACTTATCTCCTTTTTTTGATGCTATAATTTTAACTTGAAACTAAATTAGAAATGTTATAAAAAGACTTTTTTATATAACAGCAAGAAAAAATATTTTTAGTGCAAAAAAAATAACAGCCTGTTTCCTTATACAGACTGTTATAATTATTTTGTATATTCACTTAATCTGATAAGTTCCAATAATTAGATGGTGAAGTGAAAATATTAGTTTTAATTGTATTTTCTGAAATTACTTTTAAAATATCATCCAAATAATCGAATAATCTATCCCAAAATTTGCTTACTTCCAAACTGCACTTGGTTAATAACAATTTGTCATTTATGTAGAGCAAAAAGCTATCTGCAAAATATTCAAGTCCTTTATTTTCATTATTTCCTAAAGTAAAATAATATGCAGGAGTATATTGAGGGTTAATTGTTTTTACTAATTTGTTCCATTCTAAAGTTTGAGATAAATCTCCCATATACATATCTACAAAGTGTCCTATTTCATGACCTAATCCATACTGAATCGCATCTTCGGACGCATATGTATAGATTGTTTTGGTATCATAATCAGTTACTCCGTATATATCATAAGTGAATCCAAACTTCTCTTTTAGTTCTTCGTTAGTTATTATTATTTTCCAATTTTCACTATCAAACGCTTTTAATATCTGAACTGGAATTTTACTTAAATATCCTTCTACATAATTTTTAGCCTTATCTGTATCTATATAATTAATATCTTTGCACAAAAATGACATAAGAGTATCTTTTGTAAAATATGGTTTAATTTTATATTCAATATTTATACTCATAATTTCTCCTTAACTTTTATTCACTATGTTATCCAAAATTAATTGGAAGATTATTTATCCTTAAAAATATATCCTCAATATCCGGTTCGCTGTGCTATTTTCCTTGCTTCTTTTCTAGCTTCTTTAAATGTCATTATTTTTCTCCTAAAAAAGACATATCCAAATTCTTTATATCAGCTTCATATCCATTAGAAATATCCCTTAAGGTTATATTCTTAGATATTTCTTTTAATTTTGTCTGCTGTTTTTCATCCGGATGCCGTAGTGATTCAAGAAACCCAACAGCATCACTTCCTGTAAGTTTCATATAAGCTCTCCATACTCAGTTATCATATAAAATAGTCTTTATTGTCTTTTTTCAAAAAACTTAGTAAATGTAACCCATATATTGATTATTGTACCTACAATTAAAAAAGTCATAATAATATAGGAATTATTTATTTCAAATGCAGCCCTTATAATTGATACTAACATAAGCCATGAAAATAAAATCCCTGCTTTATCTGAATAAGGGTTTTTATTGTTAAAAGAATGATATCTAATTGACTTTATAGAAAAATAAATATATAAAACAAACGAAACACACATCATTAATATCATTAATTTAACTAATATATTCATTGCCTTATTTTTCCTTTCTAAGAATTGGTTCATACTCTGCTAATTCTTCATCATTCTCAACTAAAGGTACTTTCTGTATTACTGTCTTGGTTGTAATAACCTTATTACCGTTCTCATCAGTGGACTCTTCCTTTTCTGCTGATTCTACAGTTGTAATAACAGACTTTAGAAAAGCAATCTGTTCATTACGGCTCATATGTCTGAATTTCTTTAAATCATCCTGTGATATGTCATAAAGCAAACAATCATAAAGAATTTCTTTTTCATGTTCTTTCTCAAAAAATTTTGTAAAAGCTATCAATATAAGAGCCGTTACACTGACTAACAAGGTTATCACAGTAGCTATAGAATTTTTAAAGCCTATATTAACAACTACCGGTAATACTCCCATAAGTAAGGACATATATGCCTTATTAATAAAAGTTATATCGTATCTGATTGCAGTCACAAAATAAAAACTAAGCATAATTAATGAAACAACAAAGACTACATTTATTAATATAGTTATAATCATCTTATTTTCTCCTTTTTAAGTATTGGTTCAAAAAGTTTTAATTGTGCATCATCAGCAATTAAATGTATTTCTTCGTATATCTCTTCTTCCTTTCCATTTAAGTGAATAGTCTTCTTAATGGATTTTAAGAATGCAATCTGTTCTTCACGGCTCATATGCTTTTGGAAGTCTGTTAAATCTTCCTGATTCCAGACATATATTAATTCTCTATACAGTCTGTTCTTTTCTTCCTGCTTATGAAAAATATTGGTAAATATAGTCCATATAAGTAATATAATTGTAAGACCCAATATCACTATAAGAATAGTTAAATTCTTTATCTCCAATAAATCCACACACATCAATAAAATTACTCCGGCTAAACATATGCCCGCCTTACATTCATAAGGAATCCAGTCTGTATCAAGCGGATACCTGAATGCAATCTCACGATACCTAAATGCATTTACCAGATAGAATACAAAGCAAATTATAAAAATAACAGGCATTATTCTTAATAATATAAAACTTATCACTTCTATACTCATAATCTTTCTCCTTTACTTAACGATACTAAGTAATGTATAAGTATTTACATTACGCATCTGTGCTTCCTTAACAGTCATAACAAATATACAGTAGTCAGGCGATACTGATACTATGTACTTCCCCGGCTTATTTTCGTGCAACCATTTCCTCATACGGTATGCTAATATATTCATTGCTTCAGCAATTTCATTGTGTGAGTATTCATCCTCATAGTTATCAGTTATAAGAAATCTGTCAAAGGTTATTCCTTTATCCATATCTTCTATGAATATCCCATACTCTTCATTAATAATATCTTCCATAATAATCTCCTAAAATATTTATTTTTCTATCTCTTCAGGATGCTCTGTATCTATACCAAAAAATCCACTATAAGGCTCAATTTCTTTGTCTTTCCAGTTAGATGTATTAGTTGCATATTCGACAATTTCAGCTTCCTTTTTAGTAAGCTCCACATATCCTGTTGAATATTCTTCAGCCATTAAACAAACACTGTATCTGTATTTTTTATCTTCCATAATAATCTCCTTGTTTTCTATTGCAGAATAATGTTTTTCAACAAACTTATTCCATAAAATACATGTTAAGTATTCAAATATCACAAATGCAATAATATAACTGACTTCTATCGGCATATCTTATTTCTCCTGATTTAACTTAATATGTAATACGTTATTATCTTCATATAAGAACCACCACTTATATCTTTTCATTTCTATATATGTTGAATCTGTATCATACTTTGTATCACTAATTACAGCTTCATTTTCATTGCCTGCAATATCTATATATTTAATTACTTTGCCACTCCAATCCTGTTTATCTGTATCTTGTACTCGTACTACTTCAATATTATATGTATTAATATTCTTAGCTTTATAAAGTTGGCTGACAGATATTGCCATAAAGCTTATAACAATAACACTAAAAAGACCAAATGATATAATAATTGCCAAATCCATTTTTTCTGTGTTTTTTGATGTAAATAACAGTGACATCACAATTCCTACAATTCCTATCAAAACAATCATTAGTATTAAAAATATATTAACATTCATAATATTTTCTCCTTCTTCCTTCTTATTTCTTCCATGTATCCACCTTAATTTGCTTTAATATGCAGTACATTTTTATCTTTATAGATAAAGAGACACTTGAATCTCTTCATTTCTATATATGTTGAATCTGCATCATACTTTGTCTCATTTATTGCAACTTCTTTTTCACTGCCTGTATCATCAGTAATCCTTATTACTTTATCACCCCATTCTTCTCTTTCTGTTTCCTGTATATGTGTTACCGGAATTGTATAGGCTTCAAAGTTATTTCCTTTTTTAATTCTGCCTGAAGCTATTACTGAAAAAATCAATATGATAATATCAGCAATAAATACTATTAAAACTGTTTTATTATGATTTTCATTTGAAAGAAATATCATAATTGCAATACTTATTAAAAAAACAACGTCTAAAATTGAAGAAAAAGTATAAATATCCATATTTTTTATCCTCTAATCTTTTTCTATATTCTTCTGAATATCTTCATAGTTTAATCCCATATGTAAAACATTCTTATCTTCGTATAAGAACCACCACTTGTATCTTTTCATTTCTATATATGTTTTATCAGAATCATACTCTGTAGCACTAATTACAACTTTATTCTTATTACCAGAATCATCTGTATATTTAACTCTGTCTCCGCTTGTTTGTCTTTCTATATTCTGTATTGATGCCACAGAAACATTATATGTATCAATATTGTCAGTACGCTTAATGTTTTCAGCAGACACTATAACAATAAATAAGCTAAGACATGTAGCTAAAGTCAATAAGCCAAAAAATTTAACAGTACTCATTTCTCTACTGAGTCCAATATAAGCCAGTGTAATACATATAATTAAATCAATAATAGCTACCATTACATATAGTGTATCAACACTCATAATATTTTCTCCTTAATCTCTTTTTATTTTATTCTTTTATTTTTAATCAAAATTTTTTCTAGCATTTAATATAAGGAATCAAATGATATTCCCATATCCCTATAAGCATCACCAAGTTTCATTATTGAGGAATAATCTAAATCTGATTCTTCTGCTATTTTCAATAATGTGCTTGGATGTTTGTTTATGTGATATATTAATAATGCTGCAATTCTATACTGATATATTTTTTCAGTATAGTCCGTGTTTTCATTTATACGATTTATCAAATCGTGACGCTTATTATAAAATTCGTTTATACAATTTTTTGAAGTCTGTTTTAAAAGGCATTCTGAAAATGTATTATCTATTCCAAAATCAGATTCTTTATAATGAATATCAAAATCCTTTAAAAACTGGTCATACTCAATTAATGTCATGCTTATAATCCTTTCTACTTATTCTTTAATGGCAAATTCAAACTTTCATCACTATCATTATTATCATCAGCCTTTGTTATCTTGATATATTTATTATTATCAATATCCTTAATAATCTCTATGCTGTATTTTTTGTTATTGTATAAGAAGCTTCCTTCATTAAGCATGGTACTGTACTTATACTCATATACATTTCCATATTCAGCCTTTATAGCTGGCTTAATTATATTTTTATAGTGTCTTGTAGGAATTAAATAGCCCGACAGGAATATTACAAAAGATGCCAGACCTATACCTAGTAAAATAAAATCAAATTTTATTTCCTTCTTTAAAATATCTTTATCTGTTTCCTGCATTTCTTTTTTATAAAAGCTACAATCATTCTTTAGCATTATGATTCCGGTTACGAAAAGTACCGCTGAAATACATGCTAAAAATGCACATAAAAATATTATTGTTTCCATAATATATCTCCTTTAATTATTATTTATAAATTTCTGCGGTTCATGTAACACATAGCTATCTTCATAAAGAAACAGTAATGTTTCCCTTGTCTTTTCAATATAAGTAACATCTGAATCATAAACTATTTCTTTAACAGTTACTTTTTTCCTATTTTCATCAGTATCCGTATATGTAACATTAAATAATGTGTCAGAGTTATCCTTTGGACTTATTTTACTTATTTCCTGTACTGAAATTTGTGATGCTGACATTGATGTTAATGATGCATGAGAAAATGCATCAAAAACTATTACTGGTGTAGCTGCTATTAATGCAACAATGCAAGAAATAAAACAGGCTAACATAGATGCAAATACATTTCCAGAATGTACCAAATAAATCATAGCCAGAATCATTACTATAAAAAGTATTAATAGAATAATTATGATATATAAATCTGTACTCATGCTTATTTTCTCCTTTCTTAGTTAAGCAGTGATGTATCTATAATCTGAAAATTAGCTCTATGAATGTACAATGCCTTGCCATCTACTGATAACTTGGTTGTCTTAGGAAGGTCTTCACATACTTCATAGAAAACGCTGTCGCCTGAATAAGCACATATAGGGTCTCCAAGCTGTGACTGAATTACTACAACTCTTGACTTACCAAACATATTCTTATACTTGTTTACAATACCGGCGACAAATGTACTTTTCCCTACACTGCCATCTGAACTACTGTTGATGTTCTTTATATTATCTATAGTAAAGTTTACATCCGGCTTTAAGCCTTCTTCTGCAAAGATTGCTGTACTACCACAGTTTTCAACTTCCTTACCGTCAATAGTTATTGTTACAACTGAAGAAAGTACTTTGTTATATCCACCATTTACATAATCATATTCCCTTACGGTATTAGGGCTTAAATCAATGCGTTCTCCGTGCATTGTCATAAATTTTTCTCCATCGTTTGAATAAAAGGATGCTATATATTCATTACCTGATATACTTCCTTTCATACTCTGTACCTTACTATTCATAAATTCACATCCGGTAAGTGATAAAATACCTACTGTTAATATTGCAGCTGAAATTATTCTTTTGATTTTTCTCATTATCTTTTTCTCCTCATACCTATATTTTTTATCCTTTAATCTCTTTCTATATAATCAACTTGTCTTTCTTTTTGATGTTTCAGTAATTCATTTATTTTGCTTTCATAACTAGCAATCATCTTTCGATTACTGCTTATTCTTTTTAGCTCTGCAAGCTGCTTGGCAAGTCGGTTTGTTATATATTCATGCCACTTTTCAAACTCTTCTGGGCTGTGCTGTTCCTTGCTTGCCATCCCCTCAATGTAAAATTGTATATTCTGTTCTATTGTAGCCGTGAGATTTTTAACCGATACAAACATATCAATCGTTCCTTTCTTTTTTCTGATTACATTTTATATTTTTTTAAAATCAGATTTATTATAAAAAATCCTTTTTATGTAAAAAGAAGAAAAAATATTTTTAATGATACAAATTTGTATATAAAAACCCCCACAGCTTAAACTGTGAGGGCAGAATTTTTTTAATCCAAAATTTTTTCCATTATCACGCTTTATTTAACATATTAAGTTCCCTACTGCTTTCAATCTTTACTGTACACTGCCTGCTGAGTGCGTTATAACAGAATTTCATCTGGTCTGCAAAATGTATGAGTGCATCTCTTTTATTTATAAGAAACTTCACATCATTCTTTTTTGTATCTGTTTCTGCTTTTACATACTTATTTTGCCTTACCACACTTTCAAACATACTTGCCATACAATCAAAATACACAAAGCTGTTGGCAAAATGCGTAAGCATATGGCTTATAAGGTCTGCCTGAGTAGTTAAATCCTTTATATCAGGGATTTCCATAATAAAGTCTTCACTGTACCATTCATAAAGGCTTTCCATAGACATTGCAAGTATATCTGAATATTTTACATTACTTTTCATAATTTCTCCTATAATACAGTACCGTTTATTACAAGTACCTTTCGGGTTTTTGATGTGCTTCCAAAATACTCCTGATAAGATAAAACTTCTACCTTATCTCCCGGCTTCATTTCTTTTATCGTAACTGCATCAGTAATTTTTAAATAAACAGGGTAATCATTATCATTAATGCCGTCATTAATAATCACCGTTCTTATTTTCTTGTCATCCGTAAAACTTACTATCTTGGCACTTCTTAATTTAGGCTTTGAATAAAACAGCCTGCTTATTGTTTTATTATCTGATGCTTTTGTCAAATACAAATCATACAGAAAAAATACTGCTGCAAATCCTGTTAATATGCATAATATTATTACAGTGCTTTTTCTATGTATTCCAAAATAAAGAATCAGGCTAAATGCTACCGTATTAATTAATGCCATTACAGATGATATGGTTTCTGTTAAACGTGACTTATCTTTAATTTTCTGTGCTGTCTGTTCATAAATATCATATATGCTTGTCTCTTTCATTTTTACTCCTCGTAAAGCTCACTGTCATCAATCTGTAACTGCCATAAATTACCGTCATTGTCCATAAATTCATAGTTTCGTTCTTCACAATATTTTTCACAATTTTCCATACTGTTTGTATATACAAGTTTTTTTCTTCCATGAAGATATGCATATACCTTACAATTATTAAGTCCGTTTGTTATATCCATTTTCATTTATCTTTCCATCCTTTATAAAATATTCACGCATAAAGCATATACTGTCATTAATACAGAAGTAATAATCGCACTTACTGCCACCGGAAGCATATCCTTTAATATTTTTTCTCTTAACATGTTTTCCCCTTTATAAAATGTTGCTTAATACTTTTTGTGCATAGCTGCTATAGCCGGATTTCTTAAAGCTTTGTAATGCACCGGAATAACCTTCGTTATACATCATAAGAGCAAGTTTTATATCACCATTACTCTTATTTATACAATTTCTTAAATAATAAGTTCCAAGATGTATATTGCTATCAACATCATATACATCTGTTATTCCAAATCCTTCCATTTCTTCTTTAAAAAATACATCATTTAACTGCATTAATCCTTTACAGTCTGCATAACTTAAAGCATACTGGTTAAAATCACTCTCAGTTTTTATTACCGCTAATATAAGCTTTTCATCTATTTCATACTCAACTGAATATTTTACAACTGCTTTATATATTTCTTCATCAATATCTATGGATGATATTTCATTGCTTACATCTGCCTCTGAGGAATCTGATGTATTCTCTTCATTTTCCGTATCTTCATCCGGTTCGATTATTTCAGGATTTTCATTACTTGCCACATAAACGGTCTCTTCTTCATTTATTTTTGCTGATGTGAAATTATCCAAACCGGCTGCCATACAATTTACTTTATCAGGTTGTCTAGTTGTCGGATATGCCAGTGCAAGTAATAATACAACCACTGGCATATAACATTTATTTTTCACTAATTGCCCGCCTTTCAAATCTTAAGCCACTATAAATGCCTGACGTTCAAGATACTCACGCTTATCAATATCTGATAAATCTCTCGCATACTCTGTTATGGCATTTGTAAGCCCCCACTTAGTCTTTCCATCATAAGTTTCATTAAAAAGCTTTATTACCTTTCCGGTTTCCTTCTTTGGAAGATTAAGCTTCTTTGAAAGATATTCAAGCCTGTAATCTTCTTTAATTTTACTTATTGAACTGTCCTTAAGTGCTGAATTAATAACGAGCATCTTAATGGTTTCTTTTCTGTCATCCATTGCCTTTAAGGTCATGTCAACATCTGTACTGAATCCCTTTGTTCCCTTATGAACATGCTTACAGATTACAAAATCCTTCTGACTTACAATCATACCGTTTGTACATACCTGTCTGTAAATTCCTAAGTTAATCTTAAAAGAACTCCTGCCTACATTGCTGTTATCAATGTAATACATAAATCTTAAAGGTGATTTATCATTAGGGATATAAAACTCTTCATCATCAATTGCTCTTATATGAAGTCTTTCAGGACTTACCTGTGCCTGATACTTCATTTCAGATAATCTGCTGTTTTCTACAATATCAATTACTTCCTTATCATCAAAAAACGCATACTTATCTGTAACCGCACCGCAAATCTTACCGTTATATTCCCTTACAGTGAAGCTTCTGCCATTCTTACAGTAATTATTAATCCTGTTCTCAATAACAAGCTCTGATAGTGTTTCATCACTGTCTGTTAATGTCTTTACAAAATCAGGTGGAAACTTAACCAGTCTTCCCATACTTACAAGCCCATATGGTGAATAATTAGCTGCCCTGTTAAGCCTGCCTGTAGCATTTCTTACTTCATATGAGTTTTCTGTATCTGCAATTGCTGTTACTTCTGATTTGATATCATTGAAGCTGTCTGTAAATTTTAAAAGATTGTCTCTCATATATTTCTCCTATTCTAAGCAGCCTATGACTACTTTTATTTTTAATTCATATATATTGTAACAATCACATGCTTCTAAAAAGTTGCAAAAAGGACTTTTTATAGATTTTAGGAATATTTTTAAGTATAAAAAAAGCATCATATAAGGTTTAAAGCCTTATACAATGCTTATATGGTTAATTTTGAAGCAACCAACTATTGCCGGATGATTTTATCTTTCTATGTCTTCATGTTTGGTTTTGCAATTATCATTTTTTGCAGCCAGTGTATCTAAAATCTGCTTAAGATTTCCTTCTTTTATCTTTTCGTCTTCAACTCCTATACAATCCAGTGCAATTTTAATAACTGTAAGTGTTTTTACATCAAGATTGTAAAGATTATCAGTATTAAGTGACCTGATGCTATATATAATTTTCCCTGCAAGCTTATTCTTCTCTACACGGTTATAGTCTTCCTTAGTAGGAATGGATAACTTATGTGAATAATAAAGATTAGTACCCATTTCCCTGCCATATTTATCAAACTGGGTAGAACTTCTATCAGATATTCGTATTCTACCTGTAGGCGTTACCTTTTCTACTTCCGCTATAAAGTCATCAGTAGCATACCTGCCTGATACTAATACCTTATCTCCTACTTTTACATTTAATTCTTCCATATTAAAACTCCTATCTTGAATAATCATACTTTACTTTAAACTCTAAAAGCTCTATTACATAGTCCGGGCATTTTGCACAGTTCTGTTCCCACTGTGTAAGTGTTTTTAATGGTATATGATACTCATTAGAAAATTTTGCCTGTGATAACCCTGTAATGCTCCTTATTTCTTTTATTTTTTCTCCTGTGCTTTTGGGTATACAATTGTTTATATTTGATTTTACTATTTTTGTTGTCTCTACACTCATTTTATTCACCTCATACGTTTATTTTAGTATATTGTATACCTTATTAAAGGATATGTCAATCATTGCTGTTCATAAAAAAAGGACACCGCACCAGTTTGATACGGTAGTCCTTTTCATGTGTTACTTGGTTTCTTTTATATCACTTGTCTTTGTAAATGTGTATTCCTTAATGGCTGTCTGGTCTTTTATATATCCAGTACCTTTTTCAGCCCACATTGCATCTGCAAGTGCTGCATAATCATTAGTCATGCTTTCTTTAAATGTATCACTTGTAATGTTAAGTGTAACTATCTGTTTCTGTTTCCATACCGCATTTAAAGTACACTCACCATTATTCTTTGATACAAGTCTTACAGCTTTTCCGCCTGAACTGTATACATCACCGTTGCTGTTTTCATCTGATACACATTTCCACATAACAAAATGATGTGCCGGACGGTATGTTGTGACTGCTTTTTTGTTGTCTTCAAGCTTCATAAATGTATTATAATAATCTCCTGTTGCATCAGGAAGTGAAAATTCATCTTCATACCAGTATGTTATACGGTTAAGTTTAAGTGCTGTACCACCTGTCGTATTGTAGTTTACTGTATATCTGTTTTCACTCCATGCTGCATAAAGTGTTATATCACTTACATTCTCAAATGTCTTTCCGGCATCTTTATACCAGTCTTTTACAAACTGTAATCCGAATTTCTGATTAGTGCTTACTACAGTTTTGCTGTTATTATTATCTGAAGTACTCAATTCATTAAAAGCATAGCCTTTAAATGTCCATCCTGTAATTTCAGGATTCTTTGCTTTGCTGAAAGGTATTACTTCATCAAATGTAACAGTTATCTTTGTATCGTTTTCCGGTGAATAAGTTGAATTTACCCTGTAACCATTTTTAGTGTCTGGCTTATTGCTTACTAATGTAATGGTATATTTATTGGCTTTCCATAATGCAAAACATGTCTGTGATTTAGTAACTTTAAGCGTATTAAATCCGGTTACTGCCTTACTGTCTGTACCCCAGTAAGATGTCTTACCGTCATTATCGGCTGTCTGTTCATCACTACCTGTATAATCATGGTATCCAAGCCTGTATGCTGTTGGCATTGTTATTGTACTTCCATGTGGTATAACCGCATATGGTATATTTACTGTTGCAGGGCTGTCAGTACTTCCATTAGCATTAAAATCAACACGGTGGAACAATATACCCGGTGTTATTTCAGGTGTATTGTTATTTCCTGTACTCTTAAGCTTAATGGTATCACCTATATTTCCTGCTTTATCATAAGGGAAAATATAATATGTGGTTTCTCCATTAAGTGTAATTGTTTCACTGCCACTGTATGTACCATTTTTATCAGCCGTTACATTTTTCTTTGTATTGCTTTTTGCATCAGGATTTGTTCCAATATAATATCCCGCAATATCCGAGCCTGTATTGGTTTTTCCTTCTGCTGTGTCATACAGTTTAAACGTAATGGTCTGTGATGCTGATAAATTACTTGTCACATCTTCAAGCACTGCTACAGGCTTTTTTGTATCCTTCCATATGGCATAACAGGTCTTATTACCATCAGCCTTAATACTTATGATGCCTGTCTTTCCTTTTCTGTCTGTACTCCATCCAAGGAAATCAACACCATCTCTTTTAAAATCAACACCATCTCTTTTAGTTACAGGTGTAATACTCTTTCCTGCTTCATTAATACTAATGTATGTACTCAAGGTCTCCGGTACTGATGTAAAATCTGATTCAATTACATTTTTTCCGTCTGATGATACAATGTTATTCTTATTTGTATTTAATGTTGTCTGATAAAACGTAATGGTCTTTTTGCTTACCTTTCCGTTCTTATCTTTAACACTAAATATATAAGTGCCTGATGCATTTACTTTTCTTGTAAATGTTACTGAACCATCAGCGTTACATGTAACCTTTTCATATTTTTCATCTTTTCCAAAGCTTATATAATCTATACCGCTTCCGTAATCCCTAGCTGTAAGTGTAACTGTCTGTGTGGCTGCAAAATTATTTGTACTGCTTATATTAATCTCTTCCGGTGCATTGTCTTCCCATATTGCATAAAGATTAACCGTACCAAGATTAACAGTTGTAAGGTTTTTTACAGACTGTCCATAAGAAAAATCTGTTGTTCCATTACCGTTCTTACTTGGCTTTGTCATCCAGCCTGACTTTCTTGTATAACCTGTAAGAGTAAATCCGTTATTCCTTAAGTTCTGACTCTCATCATAAATAAATGTCTGACTTTCGGTGCTTCCTGTTACGTTACTTATTGACTTAGGCTCTACCGGCTGATTTTTATTATATACAACCGTATAGCTGTTATTTGTAGCCTTAACTCCAAGATAAACATTTCTTGCAGGCATATTAAACTTAATTGTCTGTGAATTATATGTTGTATTGTCTGTTAAGATACCGTCAACACCTGAATTGTTTCTGCTATACCAGCCTGTAGGATACTTACCTGATGAAGCACATTTATCTGTACCATGCCAGTGATATCCTACCTTTAAATTAGCCGTAAGTGTTACCTTCTGCTCATATTCATATGTCTTTAATCCGCTTACACTGCTTATTCCGTTACCATATTCAACATTGGCATTTACGTTACCACCATTTATTGTATATGTATTTCTTGTATAATACACATCAATTACTGTTGTACCGTCAGGCTTCACATAAGCCGTTCCTTCACTTGGAAGAACTCCTTTATATGTAAATCCTTCCAGTGTCCTTACAACAGGCTTTACCCAGCTGTATGCCTTACCGCTTAAATATTCAGCATCATACATTGTATAATTGCTGTCATTTAAACTGTTTTCATTATAAGTCTTACTGTCAGTATTAACATTCTTCTTCCAGTGCCTTACAAGATACTTGGTATCTTTTGCATTTATTGTAACTGTTACAGTTTTGCCTTCAGCCGGCAATTTAAAGTTTACATTACTGTTATCAATAATACTATATCCGCTTTCAGCTGTTGTGATAATGCTTATGCTGCTTCCATAGTAAACTTCATTACAGTAATCAGTAACTTTATTTCCTACAACAGTTCCATTTACAGTAACAACCGCTGTACCGGCTGTATGTCTGTCTTCTGCTCCTGTTATCGGATTTTTTACTACGTCTACAAGATTTCCCCTTAGTGTTCCATTTATAAGTCCGTTAAGGTCTAATGTATATTTGTTTCTTGTATAGTAATATTTTACTACCGTAGTTCCATCTGCTTTTATTTTTACAGTCTGTACATCAGGATAAGTAAATCCATCTCCAAGGCTTAATCTATTTGGTGTAACTGATGTATCCATAAATCCTGACAGCCTTTCTGTTTTTGTAGGTGTACTTGGATAATTACCATTTGTATCCATTACATAATGATTAACGGTATATCCTACATCTGCCGCTTTCCAGTGTGCATATACGGTTAAATCATTAGTACCCTGCCATTGGTTATTTTTCCAATAGTTACAATTATTATTACATTTTCCTGACGCATCATATACCATTACGCTTGCATTGCTGTCATTAGGGGTTGTCCACCATCCGTCAAATGTATAGCCTGTTCTTTCCGGTATATCACCACTCATTGATGAATATGAAGCAGTACCGTATGTTACTGTGACCTTATTACTGTTATTTCCGTTTGGTTTATTAATATTTTCCCCCGGTGTCTTTAATTTTCCGCCGTTTGCATCAAATGTTATCTTATTATCTGAATTGTACTTTCCTATGCCTATGATGTAGCTGTAAGTCTGTGTCTGACCTGCTGCAATTGTTCTGTTTTTCCATGCAATTGAAAAACCTGAATCCAATTCACCTTCTCCTGATGTTCCGCCATGCTTATACTTGTTATAATTCGTTGCCTTATCACCAAGTACATTGTTTAACCATACATGCTCTTTTCTGTATACAAAATGTCCTATATATACTGCATCCGCATCAGTTACATATCCCGGTACATCTTTCGCATATACATTAAGTGTTGCTGCGGGAATTGTGCCACCATGATAATTGTCTGATGTTTCGCAGTACATGTTTGTCATTGTAAAGCCGTTACCATTAAAGAATGTAGCTGCATTATCATCATCTGCAACCTGTATATCACTGCATGTTGCCAGTGATATTTCTTTTGCATATGAATTGGTGTTCTTAATGCTTATGTTAATCTGTAAGAACTTATCTCCTTTTATCTGGACAGGCACAATTGCAAGATTTGAAAGCTTTATTCCTTCAAATTCATCCCTGTACCAATCGTCAAATCTATCTCCATTTGCATATGAGGACTGTCCATACCAATAACTGTTATGGCTGTCTTCTGTCCTTAACATTATTTCATAACCACCGAAGTCTTTATCTTCCTGATTATCTCCATAGCAGGTTTCCCTGTACCTATTTTCCTGTAGTTTATAGTAAATTGAATAAACCGGTGCAGGAGACCTTCCAAGGTCATCCCTTAAATTGCTCCAAGATGATTCATTTCCATTGCTTGAATGATAATGCTTTGAGCTTGTTACAAGGTTATCCCAGTCATAAGACACATCTGCTGAAGATGATACAGATGTATATATGTCCACGTTTCTGTTATTGTACATTGTCCATGTATCATAGCATAAGCTTCCTGATGTATATGTATAATCAGTCCAGTCTTTATTTTCCTGCCTTGAAAAGAATGATTTGATTGTTGCACCATTCTTAAGCTTGACATAAGTATAAGCCTTAGAACCTGCCTGAAATGTCTTTGACCCGCCTTTTTCCCACCTGTAAATACCATCTTTATCAGTAGCAACCCATTCAACGCCATCATCCCAGTTAAGTGTTAAGGTATAAGTCGTGGCTGCATATGCAAGTGTTCCTGAATCAATAAGTATGCCTGATACAACACTCATTACTGTTGCGATTATCATTAACAGTGTCTTAAAAGTTCTCTTTAATTTCATAATTTCTCTTTCTCCTTCCTGCTAAGTCTCTCTCCTAGCTGACTTGGCTATATTAAGCCTGTATTACAATAGTGTAAGATATTATTTTTTAAAGGATAAATTTACATATCTATTTTAAAAAATCTTCCTACAACTACTACATCTTATATATGACAGACACTATAATCATTTTTGATGATTTTTATGTAAAAATGTCTGCCTATAATAATTATGTTACATTTTTTAGTATCTTTATGTGTTGCATTAAGGCTTTTTTATTGTTCAGAGCATAAAAAAACTGCCTGAAATTAATCAGACAGTCTCATTATTTTATTATTATTCTATTTATTCATCAGATATCATAATAGATAAGGATATAATATTCAGCATGTAAAGTACTCCAACGAGAATAATCTACATATGTGTATCCGGGTATATGCCAGCTTCCAACCCCTTCATCCTCATCATCATCTATAATATACATTTTCACTGACTTAGGTTTAATCTCATCAATTATTTTTTCTGAACCGTCATCATATCTTACCTTAATATTAATTAATGCTCCGTTAAGCATAAGGCTTTCTGCTTCTGATTCAGTAATTTCACCGTTAATATATTTCTTAAAAATATATTCACCAACTCCACCTTCTGTATCTTCATATCCGTCACTTGTTCTGAAATTCATCATACAATATACTGGTGTTTTAGTCTGCACATCAGGTTCTTCTGGCTCAGGTGTTGGCTCAGGAGTAGGTTCTGGCTGTGGTTCAGGTTCAACTGGTGCAGGTGTTGGTTCAGGAGTAGGCTGTGGCTCTGGAGTAGGTTCAGGTGTAGGTTCTACTGTACCATTATCTGAACTACCATTATCTGACTGTTCAGGTACATCAGTCTTATTGTCTGAAGTATTATCTCCTACAATTACATTGTTATCAGCCTTGCTTTCTTCTTCCTTAGCGGTCTCTACTTCTTTAATTACATCTTCTGATACCTTTACATCTGAAGTTTCTGAACTACCAGTGCTTTCTTCTGCTTTCTCAGTCTTAGTATCTGTTGTAATCTTGATTTCAGTACCATCTGCCTTTACAAGTGTTCCTGCATCCTTTACCTTCACATCTGTTACAGTAATCTTATCATCTTTAACATTCCCCTTACCTGTGAATGTCACCTTATTACCTGTATTGTCAGTAACTTCTATTTCAGCACTTCCATCTGCCTGTACTACTGCTTTACCCTCAAGTGTTACAGTATTACCGTCTGTATCTGTTGCTGTAAATGTTACAATGCCTGTCTTTGTCTTAGCTGTATTATTATTATCAGCTACACTTGGCTGTTCCTGTTTAACCTGTGTAGCATCAGTGTTACCTGCCTTTTTATTACCACAAGCTGTCATTCCAAAGGCTACTGTAAGTACTGCCATTGCTATTACTGTTGTTTTAAATATGTTCTTTCTCATATCAATTACCTCACTTATTTATGAATGTTTCTTCCTTAACTTTGATTATATTATATACCTTATTACGGTACATGTCAACAAAAATAATAAAATTTTATAATTAATTTAATTTCTTGTTTTCAATCTCTTCTTTTAAATCATACAGTTTTTTATGAGCTTTTACAAGCTATAAAAATAAAGCTCTTTATAATTTAAAAACAGATTTTCTGTTAATAATTTAAAAAAGACTGTCTGTAATAATCAGACAGCCTTCTTATTTATACCAAGCTATATGTCTTTTCAAAAAAACAGCTTTTAGTTACATGTGCAGGTGTTGTATATTTTTCAATTACCCTTATCTGCATTGTACCGGTATCAAAATCCCTGTACACAAGCTGTACTGTCAGTTCTGAATTTTCACTCTTTATACGGCTCTGTAGTATTTCACAGAATTTTTTCATTAAATCATCTGTAAGAACATCTTCACCTTTTTCATAATATGTACCCGTAGCATTATTATATGTATTATCCTTAGATATATGTTCAATAAAACCATCACTGTCAAACCATACAAAACATGGCGATTTATAATACTCTACAAAGCTTATATCTTCATAATCATCCATCATTTTATCATATGCATAATCCATACTTGAATTAAGTGAGCTGCTTGTTTCATGCTCAATAATATTGTCACTTACTACTGTTAAATGTATAAAAATTATCAGCATTATGCTCACTATAAGCCCACCTGATGTCATAATAAGTTTCATACTCTTCTCCTTTTAATGGTCGCTTAATTCTATACCGCTGAAAATCTTGCAATCCCTGTATAATTATGTACTTTATTATATTTAATGAATCCACTCGACAGCCTGTAGCTTACCGTATATTCCATATACACATATGAATTTGTTTCATCTATATACTTTATATTAAGCTCCATTCCGTTCTTCTTTAATACTTCCTGCAACGCTGCAAGAGCGTCTTCCTTAAGCATTGGAATACCTTTGGTATTTATGTTGTTTCTATATTCTGCTTTTACAGTACTGTTGATATAAGCCTTATACTGTGCCTCATATGAATCCGCAGCCATGCCTTTATATAACACTGCCGGTCTTGTTACATCTTTTCCGTTACTTTTTACAGTTTCATATACTGTATTTCCGTTTTCATCTGCTTTATACCATACATATATTTTTTTATCATTTTCTGTTTCTGCTGTTCCATATGCTTCAATATAATTTTCTACATACTGTACATCTTCATTTACCTTTGATACCTTCATATTCATCATTATAAGGTCACAGCTTATAAAACATATGATTGCAAGAAATATGGCATATATGCTTGATTCTAATACTATCTTCATAATTATTCTTCCTTTTCCCGCTTAATTAGCCTAGTAATGCCGTAAATACATTTGTAATTGTCTGTCCATAAAGGTAGCCGCAGGCAGCCATTAAACCGCCTGCTAATGCTACTCCAAAAAATACTTTTATTGCATCACCATATACATCAATTATTTCACCCATATTGTTTCTTCCCCCTATGCCATAAGCACCTTAAATAATGCAAATGAAAATATTGTTATCGGTGTTACAAGCCCCATAATTCCAAGTATAAAATCTCCATAAAGCTCTATAATCTCATCCATAAATCTGTTCACTCCTTTACATCATACATTCCAAAAGATTCATAATATCAAATGCAAGCTTTCCACATGCAATAAACACTGGTATGTATTCAGAAAAACGCATTGCAGATGTTGTGTCATTCATTGATTTTATCTCATTGTCATTAATTATTGCATAATTACGCTTTGTGAGCTGTCCAAGGTTTTCTTCCTTACGTTCATCATCCATATCTGACAATGAATAAAGATTTCGCACGGCACTTGATACATCAGTTAAATGAAATCTAGCCAAGAACTCATAATACGGTTCAACTGCCGTAGGCTCTTCCTGTATTCGTCTGATAAATATTTCAAGCTCCGGCTTTATTGCGACAGGACAGTTTTCATAGCTGTCTGTTACAGCTGATAATAACGGTTCTCTCTGAAGATTAATTGATACATCTCTCAACCACTCTGAAAATGAGTTCTGTATATTTTTCTGTGTTATCTTATAAGCACTCTTTTTGGTAAATGACGGGCTGATTATAAGATAAAATGTAAATATACCTAAAAATACAGATATTCCTTTGTTGTACGGTACTGCATTAATAAAAAACATTGACAATGACACAGACGCAAATACAAGATATACAGGAATGCTTTTTATTCTGAAAACTGTCGGATTAAAGTCTGTTGCGTTTTTGTAATTTCTTAGAACGCTTTTTTCATCAACCGATTTTGTAATCCAGTCATAATTATATTTTGTAAAGGCATATATTAAAAACAGCATACTTGCAGCTATAAATACAGCAGTAGTTACCTGATATAATAATATGTCTTCAAGATTTCCTAAACTCATAATTGACATGGTATCATTGTAATGTATTATCATTGAAAATATCATACTTGCACTGGAAATGATAAAACTTATTATTGTTCCTATAACAATCGTGGTCTTTATTGTTTTAACAGTTGTCTGTTCCTTATATGTTCTGTTTACCCAGTTATCAATATCCCCTAGCAGAATATCAAGTGAAGTTCCATAATTACCGCCCTGTCTTTCAATCTGTATCATAAACTTATTTAAGTTTTTTATTCGGTCATTTGGATATGCCTTGTATATGATATCAAGAGCTTCTTCATATGCATCCGCTGCTTCTGTCTGTCTTAAACAGATTATTGCTTTTCTTATTACGTTTTTTAACTTTCCTGTGCTTACCTTCTCTGTATCTTCCAATGAAGATAATATTTTAGGCTGCTTCTGAAATGAAAAAATCATCTGATGCAGGTATATATCAACTTCATTAAATCTTTTTTCCTGATACATTCCTTTAAATTTCGTTCTTACTATAAATGGCATAAGGCATATCAGAAGTACAATTTCAAATATTATGTATACAAAATCAAGCTTACTGAATATACAGTATGCTGCAACAAGAATTATTCCAACCACAAATCCAAGAAAATATTTAAAAGGTGAAATACTGTATCCGTAATCATAGATATCTTTCTTCATTTGCTTGAATGAAAAATAATGTAATATCTGCACCAGTTTTTCTTCAAACAAATTAGGCTTTTTATCATTATCATATGTTGTTTTTATATTTCCTTCCATTACTCAGCACTCCTTTCCTTTTCTACCGGTATTGCTCCTGCATAAGCTTTTGGTCTTTCATATGGATTATCTATTCCCGCCCTTTTAAATATCTTCTTCATGTTTTCAGGAAGCATGTCCTTTTCAGGAATTACTCCGTCATCTATGTTATAAAAAGGTCTGTAATGATTGCCTGTTTCATTACGCTCAAAAAAACCAAAATCAATAATTTTTCTTTCCTGCTTTTTATCAACAGCAATTACAAGTCCAACATCAATGTATTTATATACGTTATCAATAAATCTGCTGTTCTTCTGGTCTTCAAGCATACTAAATAATCTGTCAGGTATATCACTTACTTCATCAAGATGAAGGGTTGTCATACAATGCAGACCTGTATTGAGTACGTTAATCAGTTCCTTAACTTCTTTGCCTCGCGATTCTGAAATCAGTACCCAGTCGGTGTTATGCCTTAAAGACATCTTGATAGCCTCTGAGTATCCAAATCTTTTATCAACGATAAACGGCGTACAGTTTTTATTTGGATGAAGTTCCTTATAATGAATCTCTGAATTATCTTCAATTGTCATAACCTTTTCATTTGCCGGTATAAAGTTGGTAAGGTATTTAAGCAGTTCTGTCTTTCCTGCCTGTGGTGTACCGCCTATCAGCACGGTGCAGTGTGCTATTACACAGTTTTCTAAAAGATTCAGAAGCTTTTCAGGAATAGTTCCTGCATTTACCAAATCTTCATGTCCGTATCTCATTATAACCGGCAGTTTTCTGATTGTAATTGATTTTTTCCCACTTCTGCTTTCATGTGTAATTGATATACGGAGTGTTTTTGTATCTGCTTCCAGTACAGGGTTTGCCTGATTGAAATTTCTTCCCATGATATTACTTAAACGGATTGCCAAGTTATCAACATAATTTTTTGACAACTTTTTAGGTGATAAATAGCATCCTATGCCTATCTGTTTAAGCCATAGACAGTCACCATCCCATTCTATATCAGTAATGGAATCATCATTCATCTCTTCTGTAAGTTCTATAAATAATGTATCTTTTATGTTGTTAATTAATTCTTCAATAGACATTTTATCCTGCTGATTGTTTTTGTCTTTTTCTTTTAATGCTGCAAATTCCTTGTCTGTTGAATTTTCTTTTGTATCAGATGTTTTATTTTTCTTATCAAACATATGTAGCTCCTTTATAGTATCAAAATATATTTACCATTCAGAATGTTTGAAGGCATAAACTTATATGCGAATACATAAGTATGAATAAGTATATAAGTATAAATGAATTAAACTTGTTTAAAGCTGGTCTCTTTGCACTGATGCAAAATAACTGTCTCCTATGCATATCGCATCAGCTTCATCATCTGTCACTTCTATACCATACTTATCCTTAATGTATTTAACAGACATAAGTTTATAATCTTCTCTGGTATGCTGCATCCCATTTTCAGTAATTTCAAAGTCTAAATCCTTCCGCCAGCTTTGAGGCGGTTTTAATATAAATGTTACTTTTTTTGTTATGCAATAACTAAGGACAAGCCCTTGCAAATGACATAATTTTTTATATGCATACATATCTTTATTTGCATATGTATCTTCCATAACAATTACTTCCGGAATATAGTCATTAAACACCTTATCCAGCTCTTTAATCATTTCAGATATGCGGTAGTCGATATTTTCTTTCTTTATCTGTCCCTGCCTGATTTTTAGCTGAGTTTTCGTTAATCCTTTTCTGTCTTTTTTTGAAAGAGATTTTACAATATTATCAGGTGCTATTACAGTATGCATACAAAGTTTTTTACTGTTCAAATTAAAAACAGCTATTCCGGTTTTAGTTGTGCTTCCGTCTATTGCTATCATTTTTCCCATATCATCATTCCTTTAAATACATTTCCAAAAAACCATATCTGCTGCCACCGTTTACTGAAATTATTTCTTTTTCCTGTATTTCTTTTATTTTTTCTTCAGACATTTTTTTACCTGCCATAATACCCTTTTCCTTGTCAATAAAATTGATTCCCTTACATGCTCCATACGGTGTAACTTCAATCGCTCCTACAGGCTTTGTATTAATGTCATACAGCCATATAAAAGTAGGTGCTATCCTTGTATATACCTGTTCGTGTTCTTCCAATATTTTTTTTAATCCATCACAGTATTCTTTTAAAATCATACTTTTGCTCCTATATGCTTTTTTTTCCATTCATTAAATTCATTAATAGGTATATAGATTTTCTTTCCTATCATAATTTTAGGAAACTCTTCTGTTCTTACAATCTGATATATCTTATTTCTGCCACATCCGAATATTGTCTGTAATTCTCTGATTGAATAAAATTCTTTTTCCATAATATTTAATCCTTCCATTGTAATTAAATTATTTTACTTATGACTGCCATAATGCTTAACATCACCGGATATATACATCTTAATCCGTATTTAAAAGGCTTTGGTATATTTACATCTTTACTGTCATATATTGCTATTAGAATCATATCAATAATGACCGGTATATAAAGAATATTTGCTTCAGATATAATAAGTATTAAAAGTGGCAGTACCGCCCTTAACAGCTTATGATTTCTAAACAAATAAAAAAGTGTTATAAGAAGTATTCCTGTATATGAATAATCATTGCACAACAAATAATTTACAAACATAAATGTACTTGTTATTACTGTTTTAATTAAAAAACTGTATATTTTTTTAAGTTTCTTATGATTTTTAAAATATCTGCATATTTGCAGCCAGTCTTTATCAAGCAATATGAGCATAAGGAATCCTAAAAAAAGTGTGAAACACACATTGTTTTTAAAAGGATATTTCCACATGCCTGATACAAATATGTTGAATGGTATTTCACTTAATACCGCCAATAATATAAGTGTAATTAATTTATACTTGTATCTATTCTTATTCCTGCATCTTAAAAAACTTTCTGTAAGCATAAAGGCAAACAGTGGGAAAGATAAATTTCCCACCGCAGCCATAATCATTATCCATGTATCACTTAAATAATGTATAAACAGATATCCCATATCTCCTGCAATCATGGTAAGTACTGCTACTATTTTTAATACTGTATAATTGGTTCTTTTCATCTTATATCAATTGCCTTTAAATACTCTGAAAAACCGGATGCATCTTTATTCATATCTTCCTTTGTGTCTTTGCACCACCTTGAAAGTTCCTGCTTAAAAAGTGATGTTCCAAGATACTTCTTGGCAATACATGCGGTAAAACCTGCATACTTATTAAAGCCTTCACCATGCCACTTTGATATAGTTCTTGTACCATCTTTCCATATAACAGTTGTGTAAGGTGCATCAAAAATAACATTCTTCACAGGTGACAATGCTTCGGGTTGTTGCTTTGGAGCTGTCTTACAATTGTTACAGTGATTGCAGTGCTTTACTTTTTCAAGTGGAATTTCTTCAATAATAATCTTAGAAGGTTCTGCAACACCGGCTAATGCTCCTAAAAAATTTTCAAGTTCGTGTAATGTGATTGGTTCTAACATAAATTTAATTCCTTCCTTTTTTGTTTTATATTCTTTTATGTTAATATGTTACTATTTTTCTTGTTTCCAACTATTTTAAAAAAGCCTTTTTAACGCACCATTAAAAAATTTTAAAATACATATAAAAAAGACAGAGAAAATTCCCTGCCTTAATCATTTAGATATCTTTTTCAAAAGAATCTTTTATTTTAATTTTCTTAACCGGATATATAGGGTTATTCGTAAGACAATCAAGCATATCTTCATCAAACATATATGATATTCCAGTACTGTCCTTACAGACAATATTATCTTCATTTACTTCAGTAACCGTAACTAAAAGTGAATGTGCCGGGCTATCAAATTCGTTAAGGTTGTAATACAGCTTATCTCCTATGCAATATGCTATTTTCTTGTAATCAAAATCAAGTCCGTCTAAGAAGTCTTCCGGCATCTCCCATGACAATTCATCATACATTGTTTCAGTGTCTATGAAATGTTCATCATCCATTATCCTGTCATTTATGCATTTTTCTAAATCTGATTTTGTATATACATATGATGCTTTGCATCCCCAAGTTCCGGCATAACATTCCGGTATATAAAGAATCGCATCATCAGGTATATCTTTCCAGTTATATCCTGATGTGTCTGCCTTATATCCAACACCCTGTCCTATATCCGTAAAATTAAATCTAAAATCAGGGTGTCTCACATATTTATCTTTAGTTATAAACTCTGGTTTAATATCATCTTCTACATACTTTTCTGGGTCAGCAAATGCTCTTAATAGACTTAATGCATCTTCTACATTTCCATACAGATTTAATTTATTTGCTAAATTTCCAGCATATTTCTTAGCAGTTTCAAGAAAATTCACAGCTTCTTCTACCGTTTTAGGGATTCCTCTATCTTTAATTATCATTTTAATTATTCCATCAGGCATATTTATGTAAAGTATATCTTCTATTTCTGGTTTAACCACAGTATCATTAATTGCATCTATAACGCTACGCAAATTATTACCTGCATATGTCCAATCTTTTAGATTATCATAAAGAAAACACATTTTGCCTTTTATATAGAAATCTCCGTTTGTATCCTTTATAATATTTAGAAATTTCCGTTTAAATATATCTGACAATTTTATTTTATCCATAATATTACCTTTCTTTCTACACTTCGTTTCAAAAGGACGTTGTTTTACTATCTTTCTATATCCTGTGTTTTTACATGTTTCTTAACCGGATATATAGTTGTATCTTTCATTATACTTAAATCATATAGCTTTAATATATCTGATAATTTCATTATAATTAAAATTCCTTTCCTACATTTTTCTTTATTATAGTTTTTTCGTTTTTTAAAATATTGTAATAAAGCTTTTTAATGGAAAAAATAACAGCCCGAAGGCTGTTATAATTTTAAAAAGGAATATAATCACAGACAAGTTTTACTGTTTCGCTGGAAAGAATAAGCTGATTATCTGCTATTTTTTTATTCAGGATAATACTGTTTCCATCATACTGCATACCTGTAAGCATTTCTGCCATATTTTTAGCCGCATCATCTGATACACCTTTGTCAAATGATATTTTTAAAGTGCTGCCGGTATCCTCATATGTAAATAAAAGACTGTTACCAAGTTCATTAACTGAGCCGGTCTTAGCATCATTATTAAATAAAAACTGTATAGATGCACCCATGTCTGAACCACTGTCTTCACATGCTATATAATAACCGTTTAATACATCAGGCATTCCAGAAGCTTTGAAAAGCGTTACAGTTTTGCCATCTGTCTTAGCTGTCATAACAGTGCTGCTTACATCTTCAACCTTCATTGCAGTTGAACTTGTACCACCAAACAGATTATCTGCAAACATAATCAGGGTGTCTTCCTGAAGCTTATAACTGTATTTTGTATAAATCTGCCCGCTTATAATAAGATATACTTCATTTTCTGTAATTTTAACAAGATTAAGAACATTTTCATTATATTCTGTTTCTTCTTTATAATACCATGTTCCTTTAATTTTATCCTGTAATGTAAGTGCTTTCGTTTCACCTGTTTCAATAGGCATCTGCTTATAATAATCACATCCTGTACCTATAAGACATACAGCTGCCAGTGCTGCTGCTAATATTTTCTTAATCATTTTTATTAGTCCTTTCTGTATTTTTCTTAAACTTATATTAGCATTTCAACTTTAATAAAAAGCTGTAAAAAGGACTAATTAATATGTTTTAATAAAAATTATAATTTCTTTAATTATTTTTTTGCTGATTTAGACTTATTCTTATGCAATAAGACATTAGTAAGTCGTGCAAAGACATTTTTAATGTTCAATCTGTACAGTTTTAGGCTTCCATATATTTTTACCTTTTTGAAAACTTTTTAAAGCTTCAGCTTTCTTATAAAACATTTCTTCAAGTATTATGCTTCTGTCCGGTTCAGTATCTTTCTCATATATTGAAAAAGATATATCATCAAGTTTTGATAAGTCTACTGCATTTCTATCTTTTACATATGATAATAGTCTGTTTTCCTGTGATGTAATAAATGAATGTACCTTATCCTGACCAAGATGTACATTGTTAAGTCTATTTGTAGGTACTGAATAAAACATTGAATTACCACTGTCATAGATAGGAGCAAAGCCTAAGAACTCAAGTGTATCAGGATTTCTTAATATACTTATATTATTCATATGTCTGTCAGTATTAGTAAGTAGAAAATCAGTCATTATCTCATAATCTATAAAATAATCGAAATCTTCTTCTTTCATTCCCATCTCAAGGCATATCTGCTTAAATGGATAATATAATGACATATTCTGCTTTATTTTAACAGTCTGCAATAATTCCCATGCCGAAATGCTTTCAATATTTTCATTGCAGAAATTATAAGAAAAGCAGCCAAGTCCAGTCATATTATTTTCCAGTTCAATTTTAGTGAAATAATATGGTGTAAAATTCACAAAGCCCTGAGCTTCGTGTAATTTAGTCGCAAATACTTCATTAATACTCTGCTGATATGATGTACCATAATTGCCTTTTACCATATAACGTCTGTTTTGACTGTCTATACACCATTTTTTCTGTACTTCTCCCTGAGATACAGCAAACTTAAATTTAGTCTTATTTCTTAAATCCAAGCCGGAATCTTTATTAAAAGTTAATTCGCCAAATCTGTCTTCAAACTTATTGGAGAATAAATTAACATCCTTCCATGTAAGGTCTGAATCTAATGGCTTTATCCAATAACAGTCATTAAGGCTCAAGGCGAGATTGTCAATCATAGCATTGGTAACAGACTTATATCCAAGCCTTTCTAACGCACTCTTAGCCCCCTGCCTCGTTTTGGGTATAGTTCTATCCTGCCACCACTCAATAAATTTCATGTTATTCATCCTAGCACCTATTGGAAGATGTTCTATGTTTTTAGTATTAATTGTTACTTTATAAGGCTTGGCATTAATATCATCTTCTTCAAGCTGCATAATAGCAACTGGAATATCTTTATGCATTAAATAATATGTTCCATTACTCATATAATCACATCCTTTACCATAATCTTTCCCATATAATATCTTCATCCGATTTTTTATCTGCATCAAGATGGGCTTCAAAACTTTTTTTTGCTTTATAATAATCTTCAAACATAAAATCCAGATATAAACCTAAATTATGTTCACTTGTAGCATCAAGGTCTATCTCAAGACTTAAACAATTGCCCTTATTATCATATACAAGCTTATTAAGCTCATCATAATAATACATTGTTCCTTCTTTAGTATTATTTCCCTGTATTACTTTTCTATCTTTGCATATTGTACTTTCTATTAACTTTACTAAATATTTTGCCGGTTCTGAATAACCGCCTTCCCAGTGCTGTAATGTATTAAGTGGTATATCATATTTCTTTGCAAACTGGCTCTGTGACATTCCTGTTAATTTCCTTAATTCTCTTATCGTCATAATCTTCCCCTTCTTCCTTTTTTCCCTTCCATAATAACATCTTAACTGACTATATTGTATCCTATTTGAGTATAATTTGCAATAAAGTTTGTTTATTAGGATGCCAAATTTATTTTATTAGATTTACCGAAGGTAAATATCATAAAGTAAATTTAAGCAGCTTATCAATGTCTTGCTTATACAAGACATGTAAGATGCAGGTATCCTATTTGAGTATAGTATTCAATAAAAAATAAAAAGGATAGGCTTTTACACCTATCCTTACACATGTGTATTTACATCTCTTTATCTTCTAAATTTTTCTTAACTGTTTTTTGCTTTAATAATTCATTTATATCATTTTCATATTCTTTACACTCTTCTAAAAGTGTTTCAAAGTCACAATAATCATTCATCCACATAAGTACAGGCATCTCAAGTCCTGTTTTTTTATAACCTTTAGGAAGGGATAGCTCAAACTCACCATAATAGTCCGGCTCACCATGTTCATCTCTTGGTTCTTTGATGTCTATAATGTCATTATCAAAATCCATTATTATCTTCTGTATATCATTTTTAGTTGTCGTTTCAATCATGGCAAACAGCTTTTTTCTTTCATCATCACCATAGACCTTATCAATTACTTCCTTACCGGCTGCATTTGGATATACAAACAATCTGCTATATTCAAAGCCTGATAATTCATTAATATCCACAAAGCCTGCTCTTTTTAGCATATCACTTTCTCTGGCAAGTATTTCTGCATCATTAATTACATTCTTATCTTTATTTTTTTCATACTGCTTTTCATAGTCTAAGCACCATTTATCTCTAGGAAACTCTTCTTCTAAAATATAAGCTCTTGTAAGAAATACTGTATCATCTTTGCCTTTTATATGCTTATTATAATAATTCTTATATTCTTTTTCTCTTGCCAGTCTGTTGCCTGTAGGATTGCATAATTCAGTTATCTTTATGTTTCTATCATTCATTAATAATCTTATATCACTTTTTGCAAATGAATCTTCTTTTATTACTTCTACCATATCCGTTTCTCTCCTTATATATTTGATTTATTTCATTATACAAAATTCAAGAAAACATATTTATATAATTAAGCTTAAAAAAGACAGGCTGATTATTTTCAACCTGTCCTTTAGTTTCTGTAAAACACAGAACACCAATATTATTTTTACTTATTCTTTTCTGTTTTAGATACCTTTTCAGGAATATTCTTTACAGTTACCTTAATCTCCGGGTCAGCATCTTCCGGAAGTCCTGTAAAATTCACATTCTTAGTAGTCTTGGCATCATATGTATTAGCCTTCATGACTTCTGTAAGGTCAAAACCGGTTGTTTCCTTAACGGATTCAATTGTCTTTGCAAGTACTGATGGTACATTACCACTGAATGAACCTACTCCGGTTTCTCCATTACCACTGTCAATAATTGTTACCTTATCAATAGCTTCTAATGGCTTTGCAATAGCTCCTGCCATCTCAGGAAGTACCTTGATAATCATTTCAGTCATGGCAGCTTTACCATACTTAGACATGGCATCTGCTTTCTTCTCCATAGCTTCAGCTTCAGCTAATCCCTTTGCCTTAATACTTTCAGCATCAGCAACACCTTTTGCCTTAATGCTCTCTGCTTCAGCAAATCCCTGTGCCTTAACTGCTTCAGCTTCCTGCTCCTTAGCAAATCTGTCTGCTTCTGCCTGTGATTTCTTGGCTTCAGCCTGCTTCTGAATTTCAAACTGCTTTGCTTCTGCTTCCTTCTGTCTCTGATAAAGTTCTGCATCTGCCTTCTGCTGTGCTGCATACTTTTCAGCTTCAGCCTGCTTACGGATATCAGCATCAAGTGTCTTTTCCTTAACAGTGATTTCCTTTTCTCTTAATTCAATTTCCTTTTCCTGCTTTGCAATATTAGCATTGGCAGTAGTGATTTCAATTGTCTTTCTCTGTTCCTGCTGCTGGATTTCATATGCCGCATCAGCTTCAGCCTTCTTGACATCTGCTGCTCTCTTTAATTCCTGCTTCTTAATCTCAAGTTCATTATTTCTTTCTGCAATAGCTGTCTCAGCTTCAATCCTTGCATCATTAGCCTGCTTTTCAGCATTAGCCTTTGCAACTGCAATATCTCTTTCTGATTCTGCTCTTGATATCTGTGCTGACTTACTGATACTTACAACCCTGTCAATACCAAGGTTTTCAATAACATTACCTTCATCTGTAACATTCTGGACATTAAAGCTTACAATTTCAAGACCCATTCTTTCCATATCAGGAGCAGCATTCTCCTGTACCTTTTCAGCAAATAACTTTCTGTCCTGTACAATATCCTCAAGCTTCATCTGTCCTATAATTTCACGGACATTACCTTCAAGTACATCTACGACTGATTCTCTGATATAATCTGAATTTTTATTAAGGAAGTTACTTGCAGCCTTTCCAAGCATTTCAGGTGATGAACCAATCTTAATCTTTACAGCAGAATCAATATTAACATTGATATACTCATTTGTTGGTACTGATTCCTTTGTCTTTACATCAACAGAAATCATCTTTAAATCAAGTTTATCTACTCTCTGTAAAAATGGTATCTTAAGTGATGACCTTCCAATTACATACTTAGGTGTCTTTCTAAGTCCTGATACAATAAGTGCCTTGTCTGTTGGAGCTTTAATATAACTTGCAAATAATAACGCAATTAATACAACTGCTACAACTCCAATAGTAATTCCAATTCCCATGTTTCTTTTACCCTTGCTTTTTAAAGAGCCATGAACAAGAAATCCTCTGCCTCTACAGGTGGCGGGATAAATTGAATATCTCTTTAAAAAATCCTTTCTTTCTGTTTTTCTTTAATAATTTAGGATTCCTAATCACACCGGCTTTAAAACGGTCATAATTACTCCTATTATTTTTTGTACTTACATTATAATAAAAGCCCTTCTACAAAATATTGCAAAAAGGCTTTTTTAAGGTTATATATTTAATTTTTATAGTTCTCTATCAAATGTGTCTCTGAATCTTCCTTTTGGTACTGATATATTAGCTTTTATCCTGCTCATAGTTTCATCTATATCCTTTACCAGATTGTCCATATCCTTATTGTTATAAAAGATTACATCAACTACTTTGTCTATATTTTCATGTGTGAACTGCTTATTATCCGATTCAAGCCTTTCATTCCATTTCTCTTCAGAAAAATCATTGCGTATAGATGCTCTTTTCTTTCTTATATCATCTGATACATCTATGTATGCGACAAATACATTCTTCTGCCCTATATAGTCAATTATATCTTCAGCACCTTCAAGGTCTTTTATCATTATATAATTTTTTTCAGGATTATGTTTTACCATATCAAGGTCTGATTTTAATGTACCATAATATATATTTCCTGCTTTTCTGCTTTCATATAATTTATCCTGCTCTAATAAGCTTTCAAAATATTCGTTTACTGTGTATATATAATCTAACCCGTACTTTTCACCTTCTCTTGGCTGCCTTGTAGTCAGGCTTAATACAGGCTCATAATCTTTTTTTACTAATTCTTTCTTTATGGTGTCTTTTCCACTTGCACTTTTTCCTGTTATAATCATTAACATAATTAATTCCTCTTAAATAAAGTTATTTGTATACAGCGTTATAATATATTTTTAATATATCACATGCAAATACACATGTCAAATAATATACTTTATTTTTTTGTTTCAGATGTTAAAACATATTCTACAAAATCATTAACATCAAGAGGCTTGCTAAAATAATATCCCTGTATATAATCAGTCTGTATTTTTAACATTGCGTCAAACTGTTCCTTTGTTTCAACACCTTCAACAACCGTTTTTAGTCCAAGCTTATGTATCATATTAATTGCACTGTCCATAACTATTTTTGCTTTTTCTGATTTAAAATATGCATCTGTCATGTCTTTATCAAATTTTATAATAGATACTGGCATATCAATTATATAATTCAAGTTACTTTCACCGCTTCCAAAATCATCTAATGAAAATTTTATTCCTTTTTCAATAAATTTCGACATATTATCCAACAGGCTGTGTTTTTCATTAAGTGAAGCAGATTCAGTTATTTCAAGATTTATTTTTTCATGTTCAATGCCGTATTCCCTGACAATTTCTTCATATTCTTTTACAAGCTTTTTACTTTCACCCTTTTTTACAGACAGATTAATTTCAAGATACTTAAGCCCAAGAGCATCCATATCATGTGTTTTAATAAACTCACATGCTTTTTTAAATACAATGCTTTCAAGCTGTATGATAAGCCCTGATTTTTCTGCTGCTGTTATAAACTTATACGGTGGCAGAACTTCTCCATTTTCATTAATAAGCCTCATAAGGACTTCTGCTGAAACTATTCTTTTTTCTTTTGTGCTGTATATAGGCTGTAGAAAAATTGTAATCCTGTCATCATTAACAGCTTTTTCTATTTTACTCTTCAGACTTTCATATTCAGTCTGCAATTTAAAATCATTTTTATCCATAACTGAATATGTATCATTCTTTTTTAATTTTCCTTCTTTTTGCTCATCTACCAGTTTTAACAGTCTGGCTGCTTCATTGATTATTTCAGCATCCTTAACAATGGTAAAAGAAGGATAAAACTCATCAGCCCTTTCCTTCATTATTTCTTTTACACACGTTTTTACATGTTTTCTTACATCTTCATAAACAGATTTGACTGATACGTTTGATGGAACAATTATAATATAACTACATTCTGTTTTTTTAAAGCATAAACCAATTTCAAGGCTTAGAAGATAATCGGTTATCAGTTTTGATATTTTCAGGCTTTCGTCATGTGATAAATCATATATCTTTAAAAATATCAGATTACATTTTTTACCGTTATCCTTCAGATAAAGAAAATATTCTTCAAAGGCTGCAAGATTAAACAGACCACATCTGTCAAGCCTTGTCTGGGGATTTTCCAGTTCAAAAAATACTGCCAATGCTCCCATAAATCCTGCAAATCCTGTAACATGTGTGTTAGAAAACTTAAGTTCTGTTATTATTGCACAATACCACAGCAATATCCAGAACATCATTGTTTTAATCTTTTTCTTTGTCATTACATTGTTTCTTATTATACCTGTTATAAAAATAAAGCACACATAATAAAGAGACACTAAAAGTCCTGCTGTCACTGACAATCCTCTTGCATTTTTTACAGGCAGAACAAATACAAGCGTAAGAGTTATAATCAGTACTCCTGCATTTATAATATACAATTTTCCATTCTGTTTTAAGTTTCCTGTCTCAGCTAGTGTATATAAAAGCATAAAGTATATCAGTACAACAAGTGCTGCTGTATGTATCCTGCATAAAATATCTGTATTAAATGCTTTTTTAGCACATAAAAGCAATGCTGCATCCAAAAAAAGATACAGCATATTAACAACCAGATATGCATTAAATAATTTTTCTGAATAAGTACCAAGCTTTTTATGTCCGTTAAAAAAATACATAATAAGAGCAAGTACTGCAAGCCCGTGTTCTATATAGTCCATAATTTTTATTTCCTTTAAATATATGAATTTGCTTTTTCACCGATAAAGCTTATTTTATTTATTGTTAATGTACGTTTAAGCCCAATTCTGACTTCATCAATATCTGAATTAACAACTGTACATTCACATACAAGCACATGCGGATAAATCTCCTTTATAATACCTTTATAAGTCACATCTGCTCTTATTGTCTTGACTTCCTGACCATACTTAAACATATTATTTATTTCTTCTAATGAAATTCCATCTTTCTTTGCAATTCTCATATCTCTTTTTTCTCCTTTTTATTTTTATAATTTTTTAAAATTAAATAAAATGTAATTTTTACCCTTTTAGAAACGATTCTATAGTTATAGTGGTTTTAAGTTTAGCTTATTAGGACATGCATAAGCATGGCATCATAAGCTAAACTTGCACAGCTTGCTGTAAGCAAGATGTTTCGCCAAGTATTTCATCTTTATTTTTCATCACTATACAATAGTCTGCCTTTATATCTGATAAAACAGTATCCTTATCAACAGTTACCACATTTGTTTTTTTAATCAGATTATCAGCTGGTGTTTTCTTCAAATCACTTAACCGGCTTATAGAATACAAAACTGCTAGTACATCTGTACTGTTTATCTGTCCTAAAAGCTTATTATCGCCACTGATAACATACAAAATATTTTCCTTTGGATGCTTATTAAATTCATCTATGATATCCCTGACACTTTCAGGCTTTCTTATAAGTCTTTTACTTCTGCTTACCGGTACATATGAATCTTTTGCCTTTAGCTTTGTATTATTAATCATTATTATTAAACTTTTAATAAATGCACTTAAATTGTTATTTACAGTAACAAGTTCATCACCATCAGCATGATGTGATAAATAGTTTCTTATCATACGGCATAATCTTAACTTATCCGCTGCATCTGTGTTCCCATCATTAACAAGCCTGTCTTCATAATCTTTTATACTAAGCCCCATATCAGTAAGTTCTTTTTCCAAGGCTTTGTAGGTGGTTAAAAATGTATCATTTTGTTTTTTCATATATATCCTTTCATTTATGTGTAAAGACATTGCTCTGCTTTAGCAGAGACATTTTGAAAAAGTGATTCTATAATTATAGTGTTTTTAAGTTTATTTTATTAGGATGCGAAGTTTGTTTTATTAGATTTACCGAATTTTTAAGTTCACTTTATTAGATTTGCCAAAGGCAAATATCATAAAATGAACTTGTACAGTTCTACGAAGTAGAAATGTTAGTATCATAAGGCAAACTTGGATAGCTTTGTTTTAACAAAGATATTAGTATCATAAAATAAACTGTCATGGCTCTATGAAATAGAGACATTTATGTCAATGCCAAGCAGTTTAAACTTATCTTCTTCTGATATTTTTTCTTCAGCATAATTTAATGTATGTTTATCAATTGCCTCATCCAAAAGATTTCTTGCTGTTCTTGCATTGCCATATGTCTTAAGCTGTTTTTCTTTAACTAAACGTATTTCAAAATTATCAAGTGCATCAGAAGTTACAATAAAGCCTATATCATTTGCCATATTGGTAAAAATAGCTTTCATTTCTTCCGTAGTATAATCAGGGAAATTTATATACTCCTTAATACGGCTCTTAAAACCTGTATTGCTGTCAAGCATTTTATCCATCTCTTTTGTATAGCCTGCAAGTATACATACAAATCTTTTCTTATTGTCTTCCATTTCCTTTATAAGAGTGGCTACAGCTTCTTTTCCATATAAGCCATCAGCCAATGTATACGCTTCATCTATAAACAGCACTCCGTCAAATGACAACTGGGTAAGAAGCTTAACCTTAGTTGCTGTTTCTTCTCCTGCCTTTAAGAAATTACCATCAACTTCAATACACTTATTCTTCTTTATTACTTTATTTTTATAAAGGATGCCGGTTATTATCCTTGCAACAGTTGTTTTGCCTGTTCCCGGATTTCCATAAAATACCATATGCCTGCATGTTGCCGGAATTTTTCCATGCCTGCCATGCATCTGTTCAAACTTATATCTTGCTTCTATTTCTTTCACTTTCTGTTTCACAGGATATAATCCGGTAAGCTTTTTTAAGTCCTCATCAGGATTTTTACTTCCCTGCTTGGTCATTTTTTTTAGCTGGCTGGTACTAAGAATCCTTTCCATATCAGTTAGCTTCTGTAAATCTATTGCATCCTGTTCTTTTCTTGAAAGAGTTTTAATATTTTTTCTTTTACTTCTTCCAAATTCATCATATTCAACTTCCTGTCTTCCTTCAGCTAATAAAAAATCAAACTGTTTCATTAACATAAGAGCTATTACACAGGAAATGATTCCTAATTTATAAAATATATTTTGTCCTGTCATTACACCGGCAGTTAATAAACCTATAGGAATAAGTATTAATAGGATATTTAAAATAAGACCTGTTATATATTTTTTCATAAATTGTTTTTCAGCAGTTCATAAGCTGCATTTATCCTTTCTGTATAATCTGTTAATATACTGTTATTAATTGTCTGACTGTCCGGATGAAACATTTTCATAAGTAATCTGTATCTGCTTTTAAGTTCATCACCGGTATATTTATCATCCAGTCCAAAAAGGCTTAATGCTTTTATCCGTTCTATACTGCCTTGTGTGGTGAATGAATCATTTTCAATATCTTTACAAGCATTATATTTATATATATTTTTCTTTAGTTCTGATGACATATTTTCATAAACCTGACTTATAAGACATTTCATAACTATAAGTTCACCCGGCTCATTGTATTGGATTTTATTGCCTATAATACTGTAATCTATTCTTACACCTGTTTTAATCCTTTTAGTGATATTTAAGCCATTATTAAGCCTCATGGAAAATATTATGTCGCCTGATATATTTCTTCCTTTTATCACTGGCTTTGATAAATCAAGTGCTAAATCAGTAATATCTTCCATTCTTACAGTCATTTCTTTATGTCTGCTTTCAACCACTTTTAAATATCTGTTAATCTCATCCAGTTTTAACATGCCAAGTTCTGATGTGGCATTAAAAGGTTTTCTGCTTAGTTCTTCATTAAGGCTTAAATTATAAATAATAAGCTGCTTAACATCATATAAACTTAAAGTATTAAATGGAATTATCTTTACTGTTTTTTCTTTACAGTATTTGCAGATGCATCCGTCTTTTGCTTTTCCAAATTTAAGGCACAGGATATCAGTAAAAGGTATAACTGTGCCACATACTCCGCATCTCATTAATCCACTCTTTTTAACATGCTCATAGGCACGTTATAGCAGTCAATCTTGCCATTGGAAACAATTTCACAGCTTCGGATATCATCACCACTTATTTTAAATTTCATACCTTCCAAATGCTTTGCCTTTGTAAATTTAATGATGTTATCTTCCTTAACCTTATATGCTGCTATTAAACATGTATCTGTCATATATTTTGGCTGCCATATTTCAATTACATTATTTCTCATAATCAGGACTCCTTATTTACTTGATAATGTAATTTTAACAGGTATAAAATTAGGGAATATTGTAATAAAGCTTTTTTATTGTATTTGTAAAGTAAAAAAGTGGCATGAAATTAATCACACCACTTAAAAATTATATTCTTTCATAATTGTTATATCTTTTCACAGACTTTGACTGTTCATCATTATATTTTTCTTTAAGGAACTGAACTGTTTTGGTGGCGGTATCATAAGCCTCACTATCAGCACCGTATCTTAATTTAATATCCTCAAGGCGTTTCTTAAAGCCTGCATCCCTGCCGTACTTATCTACACTCATATCAGCATCCTGCAATGCTATTAATATGTCAGTCTGTTCATTTGTCTTTAAAGTATATGGATTAGTTCCATGATTAAGTATTGCCTGTACATACTCATCTTTCATTCCCATTGCTTTTAAAATAACCGCACCATTTATTTCATGCTCTTTTCTGCCTCTTAGGTATCCAATATCATGCAGCAGCCCCACTACATAATATATATCAGCCGTCAGGTCATCTTTCCCCTGTATCTTGGCAACCTTCTTCATATGCTCTGCCACAGCTTTACAATGTGCCATTTTATCTTCAGTTATTGTTGTATCATGCCCTGATAGTTGTTCAGTAAATTTATTATCTTCCATATCAATTACCTTTCAGGTTCTATCTGCTTTCTTTTAATCTGTTTATCACTTTTATCTGCCTTATATTCATTATAATAATCCATTTCAGGTAATGACTTTGTTATTTCATCCATAATATCTTTTATTTTTTCAAAAGCAGCTTCTAATACCTTAAGTTCATCCATTGTAAGGTCTCTTTCACAACAACTCTGGATGTCTTTAAAAAATAATCTGTTTCCTCTTTGCCAGATTTCTTTGCCAAATGATATATTGTATTTGTACATATAATTAGATACTTTTCTTGATAAGATGTTATAATCATCATATTCAGCAAAATACTGTTTTTCCTGCTTTTCACATTCCTTTAACTGTCTGTGAAATAATTCATCTACAAAATCTTTACGACAATCATCTCTAGCCTGTAAATTAATATTCTGTATGTTTCTTCTGCCACAACCAAAAGAATCATAGCCTACAAGAGTAATGCTTCCTATATATGGCTTACTGGTATCAACAATTTCCCTGTAATCATTCTTTTTTAACCATGCTCTTAATGATGTATTTTTATAGAATCCATATTCATCTTTTGACAGCTTATCTTTGTCTTCCTGAAACTTATCAGCAAGCTTTAGCATATAACTTATTTTATCATCATTCATTTTATCAAGAAATTCAATCTTTTCTTCTCTTGATAATTTATTCTCAGCATTATAAATCTTTTCATTGCCAATATAGATATTGCTTTTCTCATTCATCAGCTCCATGACTTGTACATACCATTCAAACATTGTATTGCCCTGCCTTTCATTCCTGTTCTTTATGTCTGTTATCTAGTGTCTTACATTAAGTGTCTTACATTAAGTGTATCAAGTTTATTTTTATAACATTCCTTTACTTTTTACTTGCTATAATTTGTAATCCCTTTCTGCTTCATAAGCTATTATCATTTTATCTGTTTATAGTTTTAAAATTTTTGCAAAAAGGTCTTATTATGGCATTGATATTTTTTTTTAAAAAAACAGGCTTATAAGGTGTGTATCCGTTTCATTTTCTTTCTTCCTTTATCCTTCACGGGCTGTATCTTAATTTCAGTATTTCAAGTACTAAAAATATTCTGAATGATAAACAGCCTGTAGCGGTCAGTAAACATAAGCAGCATAAAAGCCAGACGGCTGAGTTTCTTATGAGCTGATTCTTTAAACAAAAAAGCAGCCATGAGTGCTACTTCATAGCTGCCAGCAAATATGTGGTTATCTTTCATACTGGGTTTTATTCTTCACCAGCTTATTTTCATTGGTATGCAGTGTCTTATCTTTGAAATCCGCATATTCTGTTATGTGCTTAATTCCATTTATTAAGCTATGATATCTTGTATCAAGGTATTTCATATCTTCTACCGCATCAAGCAGATTACGGGATTCATCCAGCATTGCTTCACGGATAAAATAATATGGAAAATTTTTATTGTAGCCGTTGCAGTCACTTAAACTGCAATTGATTTTTTTATCTTCTTCATGCACCAGCTTTATTAAGTTATCCAATTCTTCCTGTGAGTTTATCTTAACCGCTATTGTTCCATCACAAAAATTCTTAATGTAAGAATTTATATTTGCTTTATAATATTCATTTGGAAGGTCTTTTATAATAAAACAACCGCCTCTTCTATCCTTGCCGTTGTCTTTCTTAAATTGTTGAATTTCTTCTATTAAGTTATTGAGACTTATTGCAGAATATTTAACTTCGTTTGTATATCCAGTTTCATATTTTTTTATAAAAAGGTTATCGTTATCTGTCTTATAAATTTCTGCTGTATCACTCCATATTTGGTCGCCATCATTAAACTCATAACCATATTCAGCTATTTTTTTATCCTTAAAACACATTGATTCATATTTACTTTGTTCAAGTATTATTGAAAAATCTGTATAAAGCATAAACCGAAGCTCAAATGGAATTGCCATAAAATTGCCGCAAGCTATATCATTACTTTTAAACCAGTAAGGATTATTTGAATTATATTCAGGAATAATCCCAGTATAAGGGAATCTAGCTATATTATAGGCTAATATATCTCTTTCTTTCTCATTATCTATTACAAAGACAGTTTTTCCATTCATATATTTTGACATAATATTATCTGGTATTCTTATTTCACCACTGTCATATTTCTTCTTTAAATCCTGATTGTTAAGTATATTTATATAAGGAGTTTCTTTATTATTGTTCCTCTCTACTGTTTCATAATTAGCATCTTCATATCTTGTATTATATGTAAACTCTGCTCCCCTACTATGAAGCTTAAACATATCTTCCCATATTGGCTCTCTTGGTGTACCTGCTTCATATGAATATATCTTTTCATTTATCGTAAATTCATAAGGTTTGGCTAATACTAAATCTCCATCTTTATTTTCAACAAATAACACATCCTCAAGTGCATCATAAGCTTTTTCAATTTCGATATCAGTCTGTAACTGTTCAAATACACTTTCATATCTGTTTGTAGCAAAATCTGCATAAGTTATCTTATCTTCTAAGGTTTGTCCTTTACTTGTTATATGACAGTTATGTGTTTTTAGAAAATCTTCAATTCTCTGAGTATCAATTAACATAATTATCTCTCCCTTTCATTTTTTCTTCTCTTTTCATATTCTTTCTGTAAATTTCTATTTAAAATTGCCAGATTTCTGTTTTCCTCTGACCTTTTTAAAATATCTTCCATAGTTACATTTAAACTCTTTAAGTTTTTCAAAAAGTCTGTTATGTACCTTATTTCTACAGTATCACTGCTAAGAATAGTTTTAGGGTCTTCCAGTGTTATATTGCCATAATTTCTTGCAAATTCAAATGCTGCATCTATATTTGAATATTTTAATTCCTTTAAATGTGCTATATATTTACAGATATTTGTGAAATTATCTCTTATGACCTTTTCATATTCATTATTTGTAAGATTAAGTACCGGCTTTTTATATGTGACTTCTACATCTTTAACAAAGCTGTTTTTCTTTAAAATTTCAGTGATTTCTTCAACATCACTATCTTTCATATATCCTGTAAATTCTTCTGGATGCATATACACATTAAATAATGCTTCAGGATTAAGACGTATATTATTTCTTAAACTGTCTTTACTTACAAGCCTTAATTCATCACAGACACCATAAGTTCTTGAAAAATTAACCAGATATCCGGCTATTGCAAGTTCTGGATATAACTCTCTTTCAAATGCAGTTTTATCAACCAGATATCCTGTTCCATTAGCATATACTCCTTCAATACCTATTCTTACTTTCTTGTATTCACTGTATAAACATTCTGGGTCAATACTGCTAAAATCCCATTTAAAATCTTTATTTGTATACTTCATATCTTTCTCCTTTTTATGATATAGTTAATATTTTTTGAATTGAATTAAAAATAAACTCATTACTTTTTAAAAAACAATTTTATTATCATAGTGATTCTAAGTTTTGCTTATTAGAGTAATGTCTACGAAGTATGCATTACTATCATAAGTAAAACTGGTACAGCTTTGCCAACGTCTTACATGGCTTATGTAATAAGATATGGCTTATGTAATAAGATATGGCTTATGCAATAAGACATGGCTTATGCAATAAGACATTAGTAAGCCGTGCAAAGATGTTTTTATGCAAGCAGAGACATTTCAATTTCTTTCTTTTTTACTTTAGTCTTTGGCTTTTGTACTTCCTTCTGTTTTTCTTCAAGTAACATATCAAATTCCCTGTCATTAGAAGTGAAATTTTCTTTAAACATCATTTTAAGATAATCAGTCTGATATGAATTAAATTTAAGTTCCTTTTCACTTGATTTAAGTTCCTTATCATATGTCTTGATTGTAAGTGTGTTATCATAAGTATAAATAAATTCGACTTTATTATTTTTATCCATATCCAGTCTGTTAAAAGTACTGTCAGGAGTTCTTAAACTCATATAAGCTCTTAATCCGTTTTTATCTGCTTTTAACTGATTGAGTTTTATATTCCTTGCAGCTTTTATAAATTCAGGTGTAAGATACTTTTCTCTTTCCCTGTCAACCTCAAGTAAAAACTTAATGTCACACTGTCTTTCATCATAAATAATGCATTCATCATTTCTTAAATGTCTTCCTGCTTTTCCCCATACTGAATGACAGCCATGCTTTAAATCCTTTTCAGTAAAATATGAACTAAGTGCATGGTCAATTTCATAAGGTTTACCCATAGCAACTGCATATAACGCCATAAAGCCAGTTTTATCATTACCGCCTGTCCAATAGCTTCCTGAGCTTGATGTATAATTCATACTCTTTTCAGCTTTAGGAGCAAAGTATAATCCCTGTCCGAACATCTTTCCTGTTACTATTGCGTTATTATTAAGTGTTAAACCATTCTTAAATATACTCCACCAGTTTTCTGTACGGCTTCCGTGCCATAATAAATGACATCCCCTGTTCTCAATGCCTTTTTCTTTTTTACATGCTATGTAACGGTCATTAGTATATTTATTTTTAACAGCTAATACTGTCTTCATTGCCGCCATATCTTTATCAAGCTTATCTTCTATCATATGTATGTCTTTATAATCCGTACATGTGGCTGTTAAATTATTAGCTTCAAGTATGTCTTTATTATCAGCTTTTTCTTCAGCTTCATTTTCTTTTTTAACATATAAATCCTTAAAGTTATTAAGCAGGTCTTCTTCCTGTTCAATATGTTCCATTAAAGCTTCAGAACTTAAACCTGTTATATAATTAAGATAGCTTGATACATCTGCAATTCTTCTTGGCAATATTGTTACAAGCTCCTTAAAGAGTTCTCTTATTTTAAACTGTTTATTTGAAAATGATGAATCAGCATATGCCTTTAACTCTTCCAGTATCTTTTCAGATTTTTTTACAGCTTCCATTGAAAATGCTGCACCGGTTGAATAATTACTTTCAACATAGTCTTTCTGCTTTCTTATAAGGAACTCAATAAGTGATTTTGAGTATTTATCCTTAACAGGTTCATATTCAGTTCCTTTTTTCTGCCTGTTATCAAAATCCTTAAGTTCACTTTTATCTTCATAGCCTTTTGACAATTTCTCATAATATTTAACCCAGTACATAGATAAAGGATAATCATATTCACGCTCACCAAATGTATCATTCTTATCAGCACCTATACGTCCATATCTTACATTTGTCCTTAAATTATCCTTATCAAAGGTTATCTCATAATACTTATAGTGGTTATACACTTCATCAATACATGTAAGATATCTTGGCTCAATATCAAAATCTATATATGATAAAGGAAAATCACAATGTTCATACTTAACGAATTTTGTACCACTTTTCTTTACAATCGTATATGCAGCTTCCTGTCTGTCTTCATTTTCTGCCACGATATAAAGACTTCCATGTGATATGTCTTCTTTACTCATCCGTTCTGCTATATCTTTAAAAGGATTATCGCTTGTGAAATCCTCTTCATATATGAAGCTTCTTGTTTTAGCATCATATACTTTATAAGTAAATTTTTGTTTATCCATATCTATTGCCCTCTTATCAGCATTTATTTTCTTTACTTAATGATACTAAAATTACTTTTTATAAACGCTTTAATAAGGCTTATTTTCAAAAACAAGCAAAAAAATAAAGCACTGTCAAAATCTGCTCTTTCAGATTTTTCTAATGCTTTAAATAAGTGTAATTCATTTATACTTGTATAAAAAATTTATACTTGTATAAAAAAGGACAGCAAAATAATCTGCTGTCCTTTCATAAGAATTATAATTATTCTTCAATTTTATATATTAATTATTCTTATATATACTTCTTTGCATCATAACCGTTTTTAATACTTTCTGCCATATAAGCTTCTTCAATAATCCATTCTTTTACGCATTTATCTATTCTTACATTTACATCTGTTCCGTCAAGATTTGAACCATATATTGTCTCACTGTCGGAGTTTTTTAAAAATGCTTCATTATTATTACTGAATACATAAGTTCTGCTTTCTTTTGAATACTGTTTATCAAAATTATCCTGTGAAAATACAACTATGCCATACATTTCTTTATGTTCTTTTTTTGAATTATATCCACGCAGTCTTTTTATCACTTCCTGATACTGGTTATACGATTCTTCCCTTTTTTTACTTTTATTCTCATCTTCCAACAGCTTTTTTATATATTCTTCATATATCATTCTGCTTAATTTTTTTCCTTTTCTAATGGCAATTTTATTAAGCATTTCTTTTTCTTTACTGTCTATATTGATTGTTATATAACTGTCATATACTTTCATATTATTACCTCACTGTTTATGTCCTGTCTTAATTACAAAAAATAAAAATGATTTATATTTCAGTGATTTTTAAAAGCTTTTTGTATACAATATCTATTACATCCGGCACAGCAAAATCATATTTATCAAACCATTCTTTTTTTAATTTCATTTTGCTTTTTAAAATATACACATCAGTATCATCATATATGCTGGCAAATACAGTATTATGCACAGTACATAATTTTAATACGCATTTTTCTTCAAGCATTATTTCAGCCCAGAAATTAAACATATTTTCATTATATATATTGACTATTTTTAATTCATACTCTTCACCATTCATATATTTCAGAATAATGTCGTTTACTGTAATTGTTCTGTTATTCATTTTCTTCTCTTTCTGGTCTCAAACGCTGTGTTTATCGCAATTCATCCCACCACCTCTATAGGTGATGGATTTCTTGCTCACGGCGTGTTAAATATCTTTTTTTCTTTCTTCATATATTCTATTGCTTTCTACAATATTTTCAATATATTTTTTTGCTTTATATATTTCCTGCCTTTCTCTGTCAAAATTAAAACCTATACTATTATTTATCTGTGCAAAAGGTAAACCTTCATTATACATCTCTATTATTTTGGTATTTCTAAGGCTTAAGAAATTAACAGCATCAGGTATACCTGTATAATTAATTATATTTCTTAAATGTCTTCCAAGTGTGTAATAATAAGAATCAGAAAGAAGACCATCTCTTACAAATATTTTCTCCTGATTTTCCTGTTTTAATTGGCTGATTAAATCCCTGCTTTTTTTATCCAGTTGAATTATTTTTTTATTAACCGTTACAGAATTGCATTTATAATCTTTCCATGCAAGGTTTATGATATCTGCAATTTTAATTCCTGTATACAGTGAAAATAACAATGTTTTTTCTTCTATATTATTAATGCTGATACAATATTTTTCAAAATCTTTCTTTTCTTCATTACTAAGAATATATCTGTTGTTCAGCCTGCTTTTAGGAACAGTAATATCCAGTTCCCTATCGGTCATGCATCTGACAGATTCTTTAATACATGCTGCTATGCTTTTAAGACCTGAATCATTATACAGATGTGTGATACCTGACAAATAATCATTTACCTGAGCTGATGTAATTAAATCCGCCTTTAAATAACCGATATTATCACATATACGCTTCTCACACCGGTTTCTATAAGGAATGATTTCACTTAATGTATAAGTTTCTATTACATAAGCCAGAATATAATATTTTACAGCACTTGTCAGAGTTCCTTCTTTTCTCAATTTTTCAAGGTATTCATATTTTTTTATATCATCTGCTTCTTTTTTATCGTTTGCTTCTTTTTCACTTGAACTTAAAATCCTTTTTACGCTTCCTAAAGTTTCCCAATCATTATATACATATATATATTTATTATTTTCACATTTTATAAGCTTGGATTTTTTCTTTTTACGCATATATAACACTCCTTTCTATTTATCAGTATGCAAAAAGGGAAAGGCAAGATGCTTTCACATGATGTCCTTCCCTATAAATAAATATAAACCTATATTTTACATTTTGTCAACGAAAATATGTGTTATAATATGTTAAATTGTATTTATTTATGTTCTTTCATATCAGATTGCTTTTTCGATTTCATCTGCTCTTTTTACATGCTTTGAACGCACTACTGTCTCTTTTGTAACATCTGTTACTTTTCCATCTTCAAGTGTAAGAAAATATCCTGCCTTATTCAATTCTATTGCATCAGCTGTTGTCATTGTATTCATCATGTCTTTTTTCTTATCTGCATCAGCATTAATAAATGTTTTTACATAATCTCTCATAATGTGTCTCCTTTAGATACCGTAAGTTTTTCTTTTAGCAGCTTTATAACATAGTCGGGCGGTTCACGCCTGCCAAGTATCCAGTTAGCAAGTGTATCCTTTGGTATGCCTGTTAATTCACTTAATTCTGCATATGACATCTTTTCTCTTTCTTTAAGCTCTTTTAAAAATATATGGTTGTTATTTCCGGTCATAGATGCCACTCCTTTATCTGTCAGTCTTAATATCAGGTCTTTCATTTACACTCTTTTTCTAGGTCTGAAATCTTTTTCAAGTCTGTTAAAAAGCTCAAGTCCGTCTATTCGTCCAAAGCTTTCAATAAGGTTTAATTTCAGCATACCTTTATTTGTACTTCTTTTTATGACATTTTTCACTCTCTTATCATTAATATCATAGAAATTATGATTCTGTTTTAAATCATTGTTTTCTATTTTTCTGTTGCTTCCTTTAACATCTGCAATTGTAGATGCAAGCTCAATTATTCTGTTTGTTCCTGTTACACAGTCTTCCTTAAGATAATCAATAACTGCTACATAGCCTTTATCATTGCTTATAATTGCAACCTTTTCTTTACTGTCTTTTCCTAAAATTAAGCCTGTAAGGGTAACAATCTGAAAATCTGCATAATTCGGTGCGGTTTTCTTTACTTTTATGTATTTGACTGCCGCCTTTGTACTCTTAAACATTTCTATTGCTTCCAAATCAATCGTATGAGCATTTTCTGAATAAAATATACACACAATATCTTTATCTGTAAGGCTGTCAATTCCTTTAAGCCCTAACGAACCAATATTTTCATAATCCAGTAAATAATACATATCTTCTCCTTTCGGGAATGAACGAAAACATGCCTTTCGGTATTGAAACCTCTATGATAAGCTATGCACACTTACCCTGCACCTGCTGACATGCTTTTCCCATCGTTCTTTTTCGCAAATACTGATTATCACAGCTATCATACAATATGCTGTTCCAATACATATTGTACTTAATAACTCAGATTTCCACTGATATCCAATACAATTCTGCTATCTGCATCCTGTACCGGATTAAGTGTGTCACACGGGATTTGAACCCGTGACCCTACGATTAAAAGTCGTATGCTCTACCAACTGAGCTAGTGACACAAAAAATGTCTCTACTTGTAGGATGATTTTCAAGACAATAACAGATGTTTTGTTCCTACTTTTGTCATCTGTTTTTACTAACGATTATGTTTGTTGCCATAACCGTCTAACGCCCTCAATGGGAATCGAACCCATATCTCTGCCGTGACAGGACAGTGTTATAACCACTAAACTATGAAGGCAAAATACATAGCATTTTTCTCTTTATTAAATCACCCTCGGACTTCTACCGAATACTACCCCGCAACAAGGGGTTGCTCTGCAAAACTCATACTGCTATAGTCAGTTATCAGTAAGTTATACAACTATTCTAAAACTTTCAGTATAATCGTCATCACACCTACTTATTAAGACTTATTGTAATTGAGCTAAGGTGAATGCCCTCTATGGGAGTCGAACCCATACTCCTTACAGAACTAGAACCTAAATCAAAAGGACTAATATTATAAAAACAGATAGGCTTTCGCCTTATCCTATACAGTCCGCTATTATTATGCTACATAGATGATAAGTCTGAGCTTAAAGGAGCGACCTCTAAACTTCTTACCACAGGATTTCTCCCCAATGCTATGACAGGATTTTCTACCTGCAACTTTCACCCATCATTCAGAATTTTATATTGGTTTAATTCATCCAATTTTCTCATTTCAACGCCTATGGGCTACTCGTCCGCTGTTGTGTGTTATAGTTGTATTTCTACAACATCATAGCGAAGGAGATTGATTGGTATTCCTTAAGCTGCTCAATCCCACCACAGGACTAAGACTTAAGGTTCTTCTCTTCTCAAGCGTCTATTGCTCTCCCCACACTGTTGCGGCATTATATTAAACTGTATAGATACACCATTCCTAACTATTGGCACTTTCCGTAACCTTCAAGCTCCATCTTCTTAATAAGTAGTGGACTTATCAATTATAATGTCACTTAAGCCCTATATTAAAAGGTATCCTTCTTAATACAGACTGCTCTAAGAATGTCCTAGCAGGGTGACAGCCCCTCTTCACTAGGGTATCTGTTATTTTTTAATTACGGCTTATCCAATACTATTACTGATTATTGCAAGCAAGTTCTCAATAATAATACCGGCATCACCGATTCTGACTTAAAGGAATCGAACCCTAGTCTTCCGTATTTGACTACAGATGTTTTACCATTAAACTAAATCAGAACAAATATAATGTAAGAAAACTGTAAAAAACAGTCAGTAGCGGGAACAGGACTTGAACCTGTGACCTCAAATGTATTATTTTAGTAAAAGAACTTTATTAGAAAATTCATAATCTTTAGCCCAAACTATAGTTGAAATGCAAGAATTATTTTTAGGATTATCAATTCTTAATCTAAGATTGGTTTTTCCATTACATTCTTTAATATCTAATAAATAGCAAGTATTTAATTCTTCGCACCATATTGCGATATAATCAGCTTTGCCATCATATGTACTATATTCTATTTTAGAATATCCTATTCGATGTCTTATATCTACAACAACGCAACCATTTCTATAAGTTCCATGTTTTACTTGAACAGACTTAAATCCATATTTTGTATCAATTACTAAATCATATGGTTCATTTTGTCCAAAAGGAATTGAAACAGGTATATCATTTTTAATAAATTCTGATATAACAACTATCTCTGCTTTGTTTCCCATATTTTTTGGAGAATCCATGAAACATACCTCTCCTTTACTTAAATAATACATTTGCGAGCTTCCAGCTGCTCTATCCCGCATTATTTAATATAATCAGATAAGTATTGCTGAAGAAATAGTCTGACCTATCTGATTTTGTTTCGCACCTGATTGTAAAGAACTCAGACAATTGCATTTACAATCACTTCAGCAGTGCCAATGGATTGTATTGGTGTCGAACCAATTCCTTCTGTTCTTCAGACAGACGCTTCTACCGAGTTAGCTTACAATCCCTTTATACTCCTATTAAATTTCTAAAGTCACTAAACATATTTAACCATCTCCTTTTACTATTTTTTAAATATCATATTGGCTGCCGGTAGCCTGACCGAACTATTTAAACAAGCAACGGAGAAACCCTATGTACCAATATGATATAACTGGCTAAGTGGAACTCTAGCCCACAACACACAGATTAACAGTCTGCTGAACTACCGATTGTTCTACTAGCCAATAGTTGGAATGACCGGATTTGAACCGACAATTTCTTGAACCCAAATCAAGCGTCTTAGCCAAATTAGACCACATTCCAATAAAAATCAGCTACAGCAGGAAGCGGGTTCATCTTTGTTCCTGTCTCTGTTTTATCAACTTTATCAGGTTGATATGTACCGACCTATTAAGCCGCATATGCACTCCCGCCCATTTCACTGATTTACCTTAAGAATTTTTATTCTTAAGACTTAATCAAAATATCCGACAACTATTTTGATTATTTTTTACAGCTATCACCACCTCAAGGCTTTGCTGTGACCTAGTTATTTTTGAAAGGGAAGTGCTGTCACTTCATATTCCATTCAAGGCTCTGCGGAAGAAGCAGTCCATTCATCAGTCACAGGAGTTGAACCTGTGTATTTTATCCATAATATATTATCTTCCTTAAATATATTACTTCGCCTAAAATAAATACCATCTGATTTCGGTCAGTTAATCCAGTATTCAAAGCTTTTAACGCTGTACTGAATTAAGCTCTCACAGCAGGATTTGAACCTGCGACATTCTGATTAACAGTCAGTTGCTCTACCTACTGAGCTATGTGAGAAGAAAGAAGATTCTACCGAACACTTTCATTTGCTAGTAGAATAATACAGATACACCCAGCAAAATGTTCTTTCTAATATCTGTATTTCAAACATGACAAAAAAAGTCAAACAACAGTGCCATATAACTTATTCGTGCCAAAGCTATATAGCAGTGGTTCTTCTAGGACTTGAACCTAGGACTTTCCGGTTATGAGCCGGATGCTCTCCCAACTGAGCTAAAGAACCAAATGGGCGGCAGGTCAAAAGTATAATAATATACTTGATATATTACTTAAGTCAGAATGTACATTTAGCTATAGCAGTTAAGTCATTAATGTGGTTTAACTTAACTCTTGATGTTTGACAACCGAATCGAACGGTACTTTAACCACACCACACTAGCCATAAGAATTACATCAAATTTTACCTACTATAGCTAAACTTAAAAAGGAGTGCCTTACCGGATTTTTATTTGGTTAGTAAGACAACTGAATATATATTCAACCAATATCCTTTTTTTATATATCCAATAATCTTATAAATACTTAATAAGAAATATTTGCTGCAAAAGCAGCTAAACGGGATATCAGGAATCGAACCTGTACATAGGACAGCATACTATTTGTCCAGTGTTTATACTTACCGATTTAATTTCTGAAAGAAAATTAAATTTAAGTTTTATCCCGTATGGATAAAATTTGGCAATTAACTTTATCCATAAATAATTTGGAAGCTGAACCGGTGGAGGGAGTTTCGGTTCATTTTATCCATATTGTTTTAATTATGTACTCCCTTACTTCTCTTATATAATAACATACTTTTTGTTCAATGTCAACATTTATATGTTATTTATTTATTATTTTATGTTATTTCTTATTCCTTAATCTTGCTCTCATCTGCTCATAATCAAAGCTGTTAAACAGTCCGTCATTTTCCTGTTCTGATGAATGTATTCTTCTTCTGCCGTCTGTTCTTTTAATGTTTTCTGTTAATGAATCATACCGGTCTAACATTTCCTGATTAAGCTCCGTATATTTTACTTCCAGCTCTGTTATACGTTTTTCAAAGCTTTGCAATTTTCCCACATCTTCTCTTAAGCTTTTAAGCTGTGAAGTCATTTCAATAAGTATATTCTCAAGTTCATTTGTTTCAGTTTTTTTATCCTTCTTTTTATTAAATATACTCATACTGCTTCACATCCTTTTTTAAATAATCATATAATCAAATAAACTGTACTGTCTGCTTTTTTCTTTTAGATGCAGGCTGAACTGTTTTACATCCGTATATGTATCTACACGCATATTATCTCCACAATATTTTTTACAATGAGCTACTTTGCCCGGATTAAGCCGCATAAATTCTTTAGCATCTCCATACATTAAAGGCTCATAAAAATGGTACTTGTCATTTGTAAAATCTAACATACCCTTATATCCGGCTTTGATATATTCATTAAACTTATTTTCCTGTATTGTAAGGTCTGCTACATGTTTTAAAAGCTCCGTTACGTCTTTCTCTTCAAAATCTTCAAATTCATGCGATTTAAAAGGTCTGTATTTAACCTTATGTGACATGGCGGCTTCTTCTAAAAGCTTATAGTCGAAATCAAAATTGCTGCTTTTCACGCCTGTAGATATGCTTTTATATTCCCAGTTTCCAAGCTTTTTACCTGACAGATATATGCTTGCTGCTACAGTTAAATAAGTTTTGTTCTTTTCTTCATTTGTTTCCCTGCCTATGGCAAGCTTTTTTATACTTACACCATTTATATCGCTCATAAACAACTCCTAACTTGATACTCAGTACTCAGCACTCCTGACTAAAATAACCGGTATGCCAAGGTCTTCAAGTGTTACAGCATCTTCCGGCTTTCCTACAGGCTTAGAAGCTTTAATTAAAGCAATTCTTAACGCATTATATATATTAATCATATCCATGCAGTTATCAGATTTCACAGCTACAGAGCCTTTAGGACATGCATCTTCACCGGTTGCTTTCATATGAAGTTCTCCGGCTTCCTTAAATACCTTATCTAACTGTTGTCTTACTTCCACACGCCTTCCAAAGCCCTGCTCACACTTTTCGTATCCGTCAAACGCAAGTGCATTGGCAAGTGTGTCAAACTGGTTAAGTCTTATTTTAAAATATTCTTCCATTGCTTCCTGTATAAGCAATGCCTGCTTCTTAGTACAACTGATTGTTATTTCCATATTTTTAACTTCCTTTAATTATCTTTTTGTATATTGTATCAATGTCAGAAATCACAATTTATATAAAAAAGCTTTTTTATATAATTTAAAGCAAAAAGATTTGTGTTTTAACAGCATAATAAAAAGCATCATATAAGACATTAATATCTGTCCTATACAATGCTTTTTAAGTTTACTCAAATCAGCTTTATTATAACAATAATACTGATAATAACTGCTGCAGCTATACCTATCACAGCATAGTCTTTATTTTCTATAATTGGTGGCATATCAAAGCTCCTTATAAATATTTAATATGTATAATTCTGGCTGAGAAAATCGAACTCACATTACTGGGTTACAAAGCCAGTGTTTTGCCATTAAACTAAGTCAGATTATTAAGGATATATTGCAATCGTATAAGGGTCTTATTTGCACATTTTCCCTTTCGCTTTCACGATACACTTTTTAATATCTTTAAGTACTGTCAGATATATCAAGCGTTATATCCTTAAAGCACACCCGGAAGGACTTGAACCTTCAGCTTACAGTGGAAACTGTCATGTTACTATTACACCACGGATGTAATTTATCTATTTTGTGATTGAAACAGTCGGCTGATTATTCTTAATAAAAAATCTGTTGCGGTAAAAATTATATGTAACAGTATTGTCTTCATTACTATTCTCGATTATCATTAAATTAGTGTTTGCATATATCTTTTTAGCAGCTATAAGATATATTAAATCTTCTTCATCATCCAGTCCGCCGATTGTTGTTAAAAATTTCTGATTAACAAGACTGAGTTCAATTATCTGTTCCATTGATATAGGAAGTACAATTTTATCAGTCCAAGGATTGAGTATAATCACATAATCTGATTCAACAGGTTCTTCTACATCAAAATCAATTGTTCCGTCTGCAACATCAAGGTCTGATAAACTGTAATATTTGTTTCCGCTTACCTTACATATAGCTACATCAATGTTTGAAAAATGTTTGTTCTTTCCCATAAAATATTCCCTCTCAAAAACTTAACCTTAATTATTAGTCCAGATATGTGTTCTGACTTCAGTTGCAAATATTGTAAATGTAAGCACTGTTTCACCGGTTTTTTTCGATATATAATCACCTGTTGTAAATCTTCCATCTACTTCTATGTACTTTCCTGTATAATCATCCGGTTCACATTCGCACTTACCGTCTATCCATACATTTATGTACATACTCTTTGGATATGTGCCGTCAGGATTCTTCCTGCCATTTAATGCACAGTTAAGCATACATCCTTTACCTTCAGTAATTTTTTGCTGCATTACTTTAAGTACCCAGTTTTTAACAACATTCGTATCTGCCATTATAACACTCCTTAATCAATAATATATTTTAAAAAGGCTTTTTTCTTACTTCTTTAACTGTATATATAATATCATAAGATTTGTTCAATGTCAACTATTTTACATTATTTTTTTGTTATTTTGTGTTATGTTGTATTGTTTTATATAACATAAAAAAAGAACCATACACTAACATACAGCATACAGTTCTTTTTATAGTTATATTCTGATTATTTTTTCAGCATCAGCTTTTCTTCTGTTTCTTCAACAACAGTAAAATGCTTTTTTAATACATTTTTTAAGCTGTCATCATCAGGATTTATATATACTTCAGCCAAAGTTTCAGATATTTTTTCTTTATCTTTATTTTTCTTTTTCCTTGTGTATTTTTCTTTTTTTACTGTCGTGTAACCATACATAACTGAGCCTTCTTCATACTTTTCATAAAGCTCTGCCATTATCTCAAATACACAATCCGGCTCATCATTAATAAGTTCATATCCCGTTTCAAATGCTGCCTTAAAAGCTGAAAGGTCTTTAACATTCTGCTCATATGGCTTTACAAGCTCATAAGCTTTTTTCACCGGATAATTTCTTTTTTTCATCTGTACAAGACTTTTTACATTATTCTTATCAAGTAAAAAATCTATATATTCATATATTTTCATAGTTATCACCTTATTCCTTCATATAATTTTATTTATCTTATTTTATAATTAAAGAATAACACAAAATTCATAAAAATAATATATAAAAAATACTTTTTATTACATTTTGCATTTCTTTAATCCCTGAATCTGTTTTCTTCACTGTCCTTAGTGTTTTCCAAATCTCTCTCATCCTGTTTCTTTTCTTCTTCATCAAGCCTATGTTCATATATTAAGATTAGAAGAACTATACAGATAACAAGTATCAATAAACATGTTATAAGCCTTGAAAGGGTTTTATTTTTTTCTGCCTTTTTTATCAGGCTATCAGTAGCCCTGACAAATATATTTTTTTCTTTGGTTTCTTCTTTTATGTATCCGTCTTCTTTTTCAATTTCTTCAATAGTCTTATCCACATCAAAATCAATATTTATTTCTGCTTCATAATCATCAAGGTTGTTATCTTTATTAAGAACAAGAAATCTTTTATCCTTACACGCTTTTCCATTTATTTCTTTAAGGACATATACATCCTGTATTACTTTAACGGTTTTAGGCTCATTTGCATTTACATGTATGTGATACTGTCTTAGCTGCATACCACCCCAGAAGTAAAGATTGCAGTCTTCACGGCTTATAAATGTAATTTCTGCTGTAGCTGCATCTACAGGTATATCATCATCAATAACACCTTCAGTACCACTTAACTCCCTGTCTTTAATCATCTGCCTGTCAATTATGACAGCAAGCAGTGACAAATCATTCAGTATAAAAGGTTTATCATCTTCATTGCAATTAATAAAAGTAGTATACCAGTCACCGGGTATATATAGCGGCATATTCCAGTAAAAAGGCTTGTCTTTATCAAGATAATCCGAATATGAAAATCTTCCTGAATTTTTTATATCATTTCTTATACTTTCATCAACATCTGAAGCATCTGTATTAAGAAGTATATATCCCATAGACTGTATAATATTTTCAAGCTGGTCAATATCTTTGCTGCTGCCATAAAAGATATTGCCGTCATAAGTATTTATTCCTCCGCCTGTCATTTTATATTTAAAGCTGCCATATTCACTGTATGAGCTGTCCTTGTCGGCATCATATATCTCTTCTGCGTATACTGTTCCGCTTAAAAAAAACATAGAAAATATTACCAGTATTAATGTTAAAAATTTATTTTTCATATTTCGTTTCTCTTTCCATAAGACCATTGCAAACCTTTATAAGCTTTTCCAGTTTATTTCTCTTTGATGCAGTTATGATTCCTTTGCTACTGTAAATTTTCAACTGTTCCATAAAATCTGCTTTTTTATACATGATTTCCATTATGCAGCTGATATTTCCCGCATCAGGTTTAATAAAGTAATCATCTGTGCCTATATATATATATCCTGCAAGCTTTTCCGTAAAATATTTATTGCTGAAATCTTCATATTCATCACATTTTATAAAATCAAGGCATTCATCAAGCGTTTTACATCCTGCTATATATCTGAATATAAAATTAAGAAGATAATAACTGTTTTTTCTTAATATATCCTGTCTGCTTTCTGTTTCAACATAAGGATTAGGTATTGAAAGACCTGTTCCTATATATTTATTGTTATTTATTACCGCATCTGCATATTCATATAACAGGTTATAATTTATTATATCTAAATATTCCCACATAAGATTTCCTTTCTGTTTATTTTTCGGAAGTATAATAATATACTTCCATTTCTTCTTTTGCTCTTGTTATGGCTGTATAAAGCATACGTTTATCTACAAATGAATCTCCTTCAGGTAAAAATAATTTTGCCTTTAAACATTCAGAACCCTGCATTTTATGAATTGTCATACTATATGCTAATGCTATATCTGACATATCTTTCTTTTTAATATCAACAATATGATTGTTAATCTGAATGCTTACTCCGCCACCATTAAGAGCAATGATTTTTCCAGTATCGCCATTGCTGTATTCTTCTTTATTAGTAAGAGTAACTATATTGTCACCTACATTAAACTTATTATTGCCTTTCTTTAAAATCTGATTGATGGCATCATTTAATTCATTATATGGTGACATATTCTGGATATCTTTATCTATATACTCTGGTATATCCTCATATTTGATATGTTTAATAGTAAAACCTTTACCTTCAATAAGAGGCAGACCTTTAAGAACCCTGTCAGCATTTTCTGAAATGGCATTGTCTCCCTGTCTGAAATTAATTGTAAGTCTGTAAACCGGTAATACATGTAAAAAATCAAAAAATGGTTCACCATAGCTTACCGGATATAACTGGTTATGGTCGCCTATAAATATAATTTTGGCATCTGTATCCACAGCCTTTAATAAATCAGACATTAAAAGCGTATCTATCATTGAACTTTCATCAACAATAATAAGCCTGTAAGGTAACTTCTTCTTTTCGTTATAATATATAAATCCGTCACTTTTTCTTAATTTACTGTGTATTGTTCCGCAATTAGCAAATCGTGTCTGTTCATAAATACGTCTGCTTGCTTTTCCGGTAGGTGCTAATAGCAGAATCTTATCATCACCGTAATATTTTGCATAACAGCCTGCTATTGCTTTAATAACAGTAGTTTTACCTGAGCCTGCACCACCTGTTATAATAACCGGTCTGTTATCACATAAACTGTATACTGCATCTTCCTGTTCATCTGATAAATTAAAACTGTGCGAAGCAAGATATTCAGTTATTTCATCTTCTCTTACAAGTGGATAATATGATTTATTACGTTTATTAATCTCTTCATTAAGCCATTCTTCAGCTGCTTTTATGTCCTTATCATGCAGCTTAAGATTTTCCATAGTAAGTTTATTGCAGTTTATAAGGCTTTTTATCTTATCAGGATATCTTAAAAGGTCATAAGCACCTTCTTCTTCGATTGATATAAAAGTGGAAAGCAATTCTTCAAGTGAATACATCGCAAGACGTTTTTTCCTTTCTTTTTCAATGCACTTATCCAAGATTGCATTAATACGTTTGGTATCCTTCGGGTTATTAACCTTTTCCTTATGTACCTTATCAGCCTTTTTAAAGTCAAACATGTTATAAAAATCTGCCCTGCCTTCACCTACGGCAAGTACCTGTTCCCATGTAAGATTTTTCATGCTTTTAAAAAATTCTACATTTTTCTTATATTCGTCTAAATCCTTATTTTTAAATACCTTTATAGTAGCGGGTGCAGCATAATCTATATCAAAATCAGTTACAAGCCTGTTTTTATTAAAACTGATGTCAAGCCATAAATTATTAGGAAATTCAGGAAGCAGCCCTGATAATACATAAGTTTTTGCTCCTTTATATCCGTCACTAAAAAGATATGTATAAAAACCTTCCTTGCAGCTTAATTTCTTTGATACTCTTAATTTCATACTACACCATCCTCCTGTCTTTATATGCATTATAAAGAATTAAAAAACTATAAAAGTTATAAAAAAGCTTTTTTATGGTTTTTGAAACAAAAGTAAGAATCTAAGAGAATAACATATACTTTTTAGAAAATTAGCCTTTAAGGAAACGAAAGTTTTCAATTGCTGCCGATTGGTTGTTGATGATATTACTATTTTATTGTATATTGTATACAATATAGTTAGGTAAAATAATAATAAATCAGAAAATATAATGGTAAAAATGATATCTGATTCATATTAAAAGCATAATACTGCTTTCAAAAATAAATGATTTTTTTAAAACTGGATTTTTTAGAGATTTTTAAAGAATTGGTGAAATGAATTTTTTTGAAAGAAGATATATACATAAGTGTGAAGCATTTAAGTATTGTCGCCCTTTCGTGCGACAAAATGAATAAAAATTGTAATTGTATATTTTGATTTTTCATATTCTTATTTTTGTATCTTGATAAAGCAATAAAAATTTAAAGTGAAATGATTAATGGAAACGTCCGGTAATAAGAATATGTTTTAACTTGTGGACGCACTTCTCCTATATAAATTATAGAAAGAAGCTGTCCTGCCATAAAAATCTGATAAAATATCAAATAAACATAAACGTCCGTACAATGAAGTTTCTGTTCCCTTTTATGTCAACCATGTGCTTCCTGATACTAAAATTTATATCTATACATACATCCCGTTTATCTTAAATTTATCTTCACAGTACTGTACTTATAAATGCAAATGAGCATTTATAAATATACTACTCTAAAGATAAACCAACCGCTTTTCAAGCAAAGTGTTTTTAGATTACTCTTCAAAACAGGTATAATACCATATCTACTGTAATGTCATATATATGATATTATTCCAGTATTTCACTGACTATATCTTATTATATAAATTTTGGCTATTTTTTCTTTATATAATTTTTAAGTATATAGATATAAAAGTATAACATGATATACTTATATGCTTATTTTATATAAAGTAAAATAACATATCAGCACGCTTTCTATGAGTTCCACTGTCTTCTACTCAATCGACCCTTTCGGATGTAACGAATCCGTATCTGATTTACTTCTTATGAAATAAATCCAAGCTTAAAACTTGTACATATAATGCTTGTTATATGTAAGACCGACAATCCCAGTCTGCGTGTTCTCCTTCCCTCATCTTAATACCATAGGGATAACAGGTTTCCACCGGTGCGTAAATTTAACCCTGCTTAATCCAGTCTTGAACTTTTATTCATAACCTGATTAAGTGTAGGCATACCGAAGCCATTCGCTCACCTTTCAGCTCCTTACGAAAATATCCAGCATGGTTAATACGACTGTCTTAAGTCTGGTCTGGATATCGCCGCACACATTCATTAGTTAAGTTGTGTGATGCTTCCCTTATATACCGACTGTGCCTCTCGGATAGCGTGAAAATGAAGTATAGTATGTACCAATTAACCGCCTTCCAGTTATTCTATAGATTATTTTTAATAACTTTGACCTATTTCAATATAAATACTTATCAAAATAATTATTATTAAATCTAATCCGGTCTGGCAACCATAAAACAGTTCAGAATCTACCTTTAGGTAGATGCTTCAATGTGGAGTTATGAGTGTTTGGTTAATAGTTAATTCAATTCTCAAACTTTCACGCTCTGAACTGTTTTAATCAGCATAGGAGAAACATCTCTACTTCGTAGAACTCAACATCTCCGCAAAGTAGAGATGTACAAGTTTGCTTTATGGATACCTGCATCTATTTCATAGCTGCTCATCTTTGCTAAAGCAAAGCTATCCAAATTTATTTATGATGCTGCTTACGCACTATAAATAAATTAAATATAAAACAAACTATAAAATTGTCTTGCTTTTACAAGCCAAATGTCTTGCTTTAAAACAAGCTTTAGGTGTAATAAATTGTAGCAATCTGTAATATGTTTATATTGCCACTGCGTACTAATTCTTAGTCCGCTGTACTAATTCTTAGTCCGCATCTAACGATAGCTTTTATCGTGAATCCTATGCTCTTCAAATTAGGTATGCAAAGTAAATCTAAGCATTGTAGGCAGTTTAGCAAAAGTAAAAATCTCAACTTTTATAATTAAGCTTTTTTATCAAAATATAGAAATAAAGTTTAAATAAGATTATTAGTATATAGAGAAAATAAAAGAAAAAGGACTATAAATACAATATGTACCTATAGTCCTTTGACTAAAAATTATTGAAAAAACTGCATACCGTCACAATACTGATTTTTTTCATTTTCTTTTTCCTGATTATTAAGTAAAAATATGCTTTCATCTTCTATATCATCAAGCTGGGAATATGCTTTCTGAATGCTTGAACATATATCCTTTATTTTTAATAATGTATTTAATACTTTATATTTATCTTCAGGATTCTTAAGGCTTGCTGCCTGTGTCTGTATATCTTTAATTTCATTTGCAATATAATTATAATAATCTCTTTTTTTATGTTCCAGTTCAACTATCTGTTCGTCTTCATTTTTATTATGAAAAATCATATACTTCTCCTATCAGAGCAATGATAACTGCTCATAATTATTTTGTTTATTACGTTCAGCTTCCATTTCAGCTTTTGTTCTTCTGTGCCTTTTGGGCTGATTTTGTTTCTGTTTATATTCATCACTGTTCCTATATTCTTCCATCTCCGCTTTTGTCCTTCTATGACGCTTTCTAGGCTCATTTTCAGACTTTTCTTCATCAGCCGGATTTTCTTCTGCTGCCGGTTTTTCTTTAAAAACTGTCTGTTCCTGTACAGATTGCTTATCAGACTTTATGGAAACAGGTTGTTTAAATACCGGTTTTTCTATATTAACAGGTTCTATAACAGGCTTATCCAATGGATTCGGATTAACAAGTCTGTCATACTCTTCTTTACTTATCTCGGTCTGTGTTCCATCAGGATTTTCTTTAAAATATTTTCTTGTAGTTCTGTTATCCAGCTTTACTACTGCATCAAGATACATTCTTAATTCATCTGCACCTTTTATGTTGCCTTCTTTTTCACAATAGTCTGCTATAGCCTTTAAATTTCTTTTAAAATCATCTTCATTGCCTTCAAAGTGTGCTTTTACAAGTTCATATACGGCACAGTATATTTTATTCATATTCTAAAAACTCCTTTTCTTTTTTATAACAAAATATCTCTGCTACAATTATATTAAACTGCAACAGAGACAAAAATGTTATAAAAAAGCTTAATTATATAATAATGTTTCAGGCATTTTTAATCATGCTTGCACAGATTTCTGTTTCTGCAATTTTGATATAATCTTTAAAATAATCTTTAAAATTTTCAAGAATCTCCTTTACCACAGCCATTTGCGTAGCAGAAGGATTATCTGAGTTATTAAGATAGCTTTTAACTCCTGCGTCTACAACATTTGCTGCTATATAATCCATGCCTTTTAAAAAGCTTTTATCATTTTCATTTTTTACATTTTCTATGTTATATATATCTGTGTCATAATACATATTCATATCTCCTTATATTTTTATTGTATTATGGCACTAAGTTTATCTTAAACCTGCATCTACAAAGTAGCTGCCATCTATAAAATAGCTGTTCTAAAAGATAAACTTGTACAGCTCTGCCAACGTCTTACAGTCTTATGATAAGGCATTAGTAAGCGTGTAGAGATGCTGGTGTCAATAATACATATTCATGTCTTTTTATATTTTAATTTTTATAAGTGAACTCTTCATAGTTTTCTGAAAGCTTATTATAAGTTATTACAGTAAGAGTATTATTCTTATATGTTATGTACTGCTTATATCCCGTGTAAGGACTTGAAGCTTTTTTGGATGTTGTAGCAGTTTCAGTTGTTGCTGTATCAGAAGATTTCTTTTTAGCCATAACCCAGTTTTCTTTATTCTTTGCAGCATCCACATTAGCACATAAGCTGTCATATAAGCCGTGTATATAGCTTATGTCTCCATTCTCATTAAGCCAAGGATAATTTTCGTACACTTTATTTTTCTGATAATTTTCCTGCACATAATCGCCATTACTGTCTATAGTATTTGCAGCAACATATGATTTAAAATCTGCTGTTGCTGTTTTTCCGTCAAGTCTTGAATAATAAAATTCTTCTACAGGTCTTTTATCAATGCTGTCACCGGTATTACCGCCAAGCTTTATGTAAAGTCTTTCATCCGCTGTCTGGATTGCAAATGTATTTTCATCAAGTCTTGCATATTCAAAAATATTAGTGGTAATATTAGGCAGCACATCTGAATTATTAGGCTGTAATGTCATATATGCTTTGCACCAGTCATGGTTACAGTCATATAATGCCCTGCAATTCATTATTCCTGATATGCTGGTTTTACCCTTTGAAAATGATGACTGTCTGCCTGTGACAGTATATTCATCTTTTTCAACTCTGGTAATTTTAATATCCTGACTGGCTAATGCATATGTGCCATCATCTCTTTTTGTTGTAAAGCTGTTTTCAGTTTTACTTAGCTGCTGCACAATATCATCAAATGAAGTTTCTTCTTCATTAAACCACTTTGTATCATTTATAACAGAAGATGAAAGAAAATTACTTACAAAATCCTTATATCCTTCACTATCCCAAAATGAATTAGGATTGTCTTTTCTTATAGATGTATTCTTCTCTTTACATGTATTAATGGTATTTTCCACAAGCTGTTTTAATGCTTTTGTACGCATAATACCGCCTCTGTAATCATTCTGCTGTATTTCAGGATTACTTACCTGTGTTTCTTCCTTGTCTTTCTTTAAAGGACTTGTACAGGCAGTAAGGCTTACAGCACTGCTTACAATAAGTAATGCAGATATGGCTTTTTTTAAATATTTATTAGTTTTCATACGTTTCTCCCTTTAATGCATCAGTCTGTACTAAGCTAAGTTTAAAAAAATGAACAGCTACGAAAAATAACCATAGCTTTCCGCATCTGTTCATTCTGTTAAACTTTAATATTTACATTTTTGTAAATTATTATCCAATGATTCCAAGTCCGACAATAATAGACTTAAGACCAATCATTACTACGCCTGCAAGTGCCATGACAATACCCTTGGTCTTTGCTTCAGGCTGATTCTGCATAAATGACATAACAATCTCATAGACACCGTAAATAACAAGGGCAACACCTACATATCTTGTGATTGTAAGAAGGATACCGATAATTTTACCCATTAAAGATGTTGCTGAACCACTTGATGTTGATACTGTAACTGAACCAAAATCATCTCCGCCATCTGCTCTGGCAATTACCGGCATACCCATCATTGAAAGTATTGGTGATGCTGCAATTACACATTTCATTAATCCATTCTTGGCTTTTGTTTTAGCTGCCATTAACTTAGTCTTCATACGCTTTTTCTCCTTATAACTTCTTTTTTGAAGCCTTATTTGCAGATTTTTCTTCCTGCTGTGGTTGATTAAGGAGCATAATGGTCTGAATCTGTTTTTCTGACAGCTTATATTCATTACCATATATTTCACCGTAATTTTCCGGTTCATATGTAAAGTCTGTTTTCCAAGGGTATATCTTAGGTTCAAGCTTGTCCTTTATAATTATCAGTGCATATCTTGGAAATGGTATACCATAAGGCTTAAACAGACCAGTAATAAGTATAAGTGCCATAGGAATAAGCATTAAAGGAATAACTGATTCTATTTCATCAATACCTTTTCCCGACATTTTAAAAACCATAAATGCACTTGCACAAGCAAGGACGATAACCCCGGCTTCTTTAAATGAAAAATTACCGACATCTTTTGTCTTATATTTGCGGATGTCTCTGCTTATTGCAATTTCCATAGGTTTTCTCCTTAATTCTTTGTTTCTTGGCTTTCACCTTATGTATGTTACAAATTTGCTTTGTTTTGCTATGCAGAAAACTGCATAGCAAAACAAAGCAAATAAAAGTTTTACTTATGATGCCGTCATTACATTCCGTCCTAATAAGCAAAACTTTAGTAATTTACTTCACTTTATTTTTTAATGTTTTCAAAAATTTGAAAACAAAATCAATCAAATATAAGTTTGTTTATGATGTCTGCTAACGCATCCCTAATAAAACAAACTTACGCAATTTGCTTTGTTCCTTAATGTTTTCAAAAAATTCGTTTTACTTTTTAATGCAACTACAAACTTGAATGGCTACATAGCAGATATTTGTATACTGTATACAAAGTGTTATAAAAAAAGAGAACAAAGAAAAATTCTCTGTTCTCTTATAATTTTCTTATTAAACTTGTACAGTTCTACAAAGTAGAAATGTTATTAAAATTTGTTCTATTAGATTTGCTGAAAGCAAATATCATAGAGCAAATTTATATGGCTTGCTGTAAGCAAGACATTAGACACCTAACACTTCATTACAAGCCTGTTTAGCAACACCTAAAGCACCAAGCTCGGCAAATGGTATGACAAAACAGTTAAGTATACCGCCAAGGATTTTCCATGTATCACCACTGGTTAGACCCTCTAAGAAGTCCGCACCTATCATAGAAGCACCTATATTTACTACAACTACAAATGCCATTGCATATAAACCAAGTGCTAAGAATCTTTTAATGAATTTTACGGCAGTACTGTTTTCACCGCTATATACATCTCCTAACGCTATAGGAGCTATACCGGTTCTGAATATTACTTCTATTTTATAGGCATAAGCCTTATATTTAAAAACTAATCCCACAATAACACCGATAAGCCAGCATATTAATGCCGGTATCAATAATACAAGCAGATTCATAAATGATAATGCATTTACTATATTATCGCCTGACGGAATCTTGTCTGTTAAATCGGCAAGCCCTTTCCCACTGCCTGTCATGGTAAAATTTGTCTGTGCGTATTTAACAAGACTGTTGTTAAAGCTTAATATCCAGCCGATAATTTTACTTCCCTGAGATAATACGGCAATTGACGCAAGCAGTTTTAAAAAAGGAACACCAACAGTTTTAATGTTTAAATCCCTTGCCTGTAATGCATACTGTTTATTCATTTCCATAATAAAATATACAATTGTCATGCCTATACCGATAACCATAAAATATTTGTACATGGTTCTTGCAATGTTTATTTCATTATCAGTTATCTGTAATAAATCCGGTACACCCCAGTTTGCACCGGTACATAAATCTAAAATTGTTTGAAATAATGCAGCTAATACAGTTTTCATATTTTCTCTCCTTTATTTATACATATTAAGTTTGCTGTATAAGCGTTTATATTTCTGCTTTATACAGCAAACTGTTACAGTTTTGCTTTGTGGAAATGTTGATAAAGTTTATTTATTAGTGCAGCTACCAATGTCTTGTATAAACAAGCCATAGTAGATGCAATCATAAATAAACTTGTACAGCTCCGTTTGCGGAGATGTTGAGCTTTCGCAAAGCGAAGATATTGTTATGGTTTAATATCAATTGAATTATTATTAATATAGTATCTTTCCAAATCAAAGTTCTTTACTGCACATACATCTTTCCATCTCTTATGCTCAAGAAGATTAAGCTTTTCATCTACAAATGGTGTACAATCTCTGACTATAACAATACAGTCATTTCTGCCATTCTGATTAATAGCTGATATCTGGTCTAAGCTTAAAAGGTCTACTTCTGTAGGTGTATATGATGTACTTATGCCGCTGTTTGAACTGCTTGTACTCTTCTGTCTGATAGTAGTTTTTCCAAGCATTTTCTGTATTGCTTCTTTATCATCATGTAATATAGAACCTAAGAATATGGTTGTATCTACATTTGCAAGTAATGTCTCATGTTCTCCGTCTTTATACATTGTTTTAATCTGTCCGATATCCTGTATAACCACATGACTACCAATACGATACTTTCTTGATGTTGACAATATTGTTAAAAAATTAGGTATTTCGCCAATATTCTTAAATTCGTCCAGTAAGAAATTAACGTGTATTGGTAAAGACGGGTCTCCACCACCATTCTGCCAAATCTGCATATTATTAAGATTATGTATAAGCTCTTCTATGGTTTCTCTTCTTATACTCTTCTTATAAACCACATTCTTATATTTAAGAAGATACATCTTAGTTGCATTTACATACTCAGTCTCTTCTATATTTGCTGTTGTTACATTTTTAAAGAAATCTTCAGCCTGTTCCTTGCTGTCAAACGGTGCAAACTTAGGTATTCCTTTAAATTCGCCTATATGCCATTTATTTCTTAATTTACGTTCACCAAGCTCATATAAACGTCCATACAGCTGTGAATAAAGCATGGCTACAAGGAAGTTATAAGCCTGATGTGACTGAGGTATACCAAGGAATAAATAACTCTGAGTTGTAGCGATATCATCAAGATTGATATTAAGCTCAGGATACTTTGTATTATATCTTGTAATACGGTCTACATCAGATGTTGCAAATATCTGTAAATCAACAGCTGTGGTAATAAGGATTGTATTAGCTGTTTTTTCAGGTGCAATAAGGAATGTATCATAATAAATAGGTGTCTTAATGCTTCTTCCCTGACGCTCCATTCTTGCTTGCCATTCCTTGATTTCCTTAGTAAGCTGTGTATCCTGTGGTTCACCGTTTTCATCACATTCAGCTTTTGCTTCCTGTACTTTTCTAAGTACCGTATTAAAGCATTTATCTTCTTTTGCAAATGCATCATTTTCCAGAATATAATAAATAATACCTGTAATAAACGCTTTTTCAGACTTATCCCAGAATGGGTCTCCACCACCGCTTTCTTTGCCTGCTTTTGCATTTTTCATATAAAGGTCTACCAAGATATCAACCTGTATTTCAGAAATTTCACCGTTGCTGTCATAGACATTAAGTAATGGATTATAATGGTTACTCAGTGCCATGTTATTAAGGTTAAAAATATAAACATTATATCCTCTTGTTAAAAGATACGGTGCAAATGACCTGAAAATATCTCCGGATGGGTCTGTTATAACCATTGAACAGTTTTCCTGTAAAATATTAGGCTTGATATACCTGAATGTTTTACCTGTACCAGTACCACCAATAACTAATACATTTGCACTTCGATTAGTCATCTTGTTATCAAGAGACAGTCCTGTATGCTTGGAAAACAGCATGTTATTATCTGTATTTTCCATAAACTGATTTCTGAAGTTTTTCAAATCAGTTTTATTGCCGATTCTTGCCATACCATGCTCATGTCCTATACGGCTTGCTTTTTTCTGTGCTTTGTCAAGATATACAAATAATATTACCAACGCTTCTATGCAAAGCATTATAAAAAATACCGTAGAAGCAACTTTTAAATCAGGATTACCGATAGTAAAATCATCCTTGGTAAAAATCTTCAGAAGGCACATAAAAGGGCTGCTGTTATTGTCTTCATTGCTAACCGTACCTGCCCTAAGCCCCATAAGTAATGCAAAACCTATAAATAAAATACATCCGATTATATATTTATCCTTTTTTCTTGCTTTATAGGTTGTTTTCTTTTTACTGTTTGCTTTTACTTTTTTAATATTACGGCTCTGCTTTTCAGCCTGTATCATAGGCTTTTTCTTTTCATAATCTTTTGCAGCTTCTTCCAAACCCTTGCCTAGATTTTCATATATACACTTAAGAGCCTTTTTATTAAGCTGTTCTGCACGGGCATTTTTAAGTATTGTTCTCTCTTCTTCTTTTGTTTCTTCGATTTCTTTATCCAGCTGCTTTATTTTTTCATTATTCTGCTTAATTGCAGCATTTTCAGGTGGCTGTTTAAATAGCCCGTATACATATCCGTCACTAAAGTCAGTTATTACAATATCATCTTCATTATCTTCTGTTTTTAAGCTGTCAAGGTTGTCAAATGAATTTTCAAAGTCATTGTTAAATGAACTGTTTAAGCTTTTGCCAAATGAATCTGAAAAATCATCCGGACTTTCAGTATCAATGTTTTCCCTGTATTTTAATTCCGCTTTTTCTTCATCATCTTCATTAAAATTAAAGTTTTTGATATCAGACATGTCAAAAGCACTAAAATCAGTTTTTTCTTCATCAGGTATATCAAAGCTGATATCTGAATCCGGTATGTCAAATTCATCAGTTTCATTATCAGAATCCTTGTTATCTTCTGAAAAATCAAAGCTGTCTTCTAAATCTTTATCGGAAATATCTTTAATACCATCAAAATCAAAATCTGATGAAAAACTTTTTTGTGATGTACCTGCTGTATCCAAGTCATCAAATCCAGTTAAAAAATCGTCTGTATTATTCATGCTAAATATCCTCTCGTATGTATCTGTCTATGGTGTACTTGTCAATAAGCTCTTCTTCACTTCTGTATTTTTCACAGAAATACAAAACGATTGAATATGTAGTTTTCTTATCTATATTTTCTATGTAATAAATAATGTTGCTGTCATATGATATTTCAAAATATGAAGTTGACAGATTGTATGAAATTTTCCATTTATCTACTTCTATGAGATTGTTTATCACATATTGGTAAAAATAATTGAATCCGTATTTAATTTCACTGCGTTTATTAATATCAACTGCTGAACATATAAAATCTTTATCTATACACATCACAGGACTTATAATGCTTAAATCATTGATTATGAATTTGTTGTCTGCCGGTGTGTAAACATATAAATTGTACATTGTAAAAACATTTTCAAAGTCCTTAAGCTCTAAAATATGTGGCACTTTAATTTCAGACTTGCCTATTTCAGCATTTTCGTCTATAAAACACATTTCTTTTACTACTTTTAAACCAAATTTGCGTTCATCAGTATGTTTAAATGTATTATTTATAGTTACTCCATTAAGAAGTGCCGAAAAAACAGATATTTTGCTTTTACCATCATCTTTTATATATTTCTTAAAGTTAATATCCATAGTAGAAAACTCCTAAATTCTTTCGCTTTTTCTACTTTGAATATGTTACCAATTTGTTTTACCTTTACTTTATTTTTAAAAAATAATAAAGACTAATTATGTTGAAATAATCAACAGATATGTTAAAATAAGGATATATTAATATGAAAGGATACAATTAAATATTGTAGGGTAGATTACATATGATTAACTTAAAAAAAGCAGCTATGATTACAATTACAGTACTTTGCGTAGGCGGATTATTTGGGTGTGGGAAAAATTCTGATAAAAATATATCTTCAGACAATCCTGCAAATGAAAAAACAACAGAAGCTTCTTCCAAAATTTCTGAAAACAAAAATAATTCCAATAATGACAGTGTTGACAGCCTTATTGAAAAATACAAAAGTGCTGATGCTGTACCAACACCTGCTACAGCTGATGATTTACAAGGGTATTGGGTTAATACTTATATTGATTCTTTTGATAACAGCAGATTTTCAGTCGTTGCCGTTATAGATGATAATATGGTATGTTACGGTTACAGCCCTGCTTCTGATTCAGGTTCTTTTGAAGAATACAAAATTGCACTTGATGATGAAGGATGGCTTCATTCGGTGTACACTCTTGCTTATGAGCAGAATAAAAGCTTATATGACGATAATACCTTATCTGTACTGGATTCTTCTGCAACTACCAGATATTATGTCAGTGGAAATCCTGATACAATTATTGCTCATATAGTAATTGGTGATGAATGGTACACATGGAAAAAAACAAGCAGAGATGAATTTTTAAAAACTGTCAACAGCTTTATGTCTGCTGCTTCTAATCCGGATTCGGAAGTGTATTTTAAATATTAAAAATCCATTATTTTTATTAAACACAAAGGACAGTCATTTTTCTATCAAGAATCATGGCTGTCCTTTTGTCTGTTATTTAATAATCATTGTCAAAATATCTTATCTTCATGCCTGTAAGCCAGTCACCATATGATTTATAATATCCGTCTGATGCACCTCTTAAGTAGATATTACCTACCGTAAAGCTATAGTCTCTTGTAGCTGTTCCTTTTTTATGGCTTGCATTGGCACTTACAGCACAGTCAACTGTTATAGGCTGTCCTTTTGCCAGTGTAAGATGATTCCAGACATTATAATCTGTACTTCCGTTAGTAAGTACTTTCTTTGTTCCGTTACTTACATTAAGTTCCAAATCATTATCAAGCACACCTATGAAAATCATAGTATGGTCATCACTGTCTGCCTTAAGAATCAAATCTCCCGGCAAAAGATTACTGTATGTACTGTTTACTTCAGCATTTCTTCCGGTTTTACTTAATTCCCATGTTCCTGCCACATGGTCTAACTTGTCAAAATGGTTAAGGTAAAATGAACCAAATCCTGAACAGTCTGTTGCTGTACAGTTAAATTCAAATGTTCCTGATTCACCTTTTGTAGTAAGGCTTTTATATACTTTACCAGTATGTGAGTCCATTAAAAAACCATGACTGTGATGCTTGTTATTATACTGACCCCTGCCTACCCAGCTTAATGCAAATCTTACAGCTTCCTGCCTGCTTTCGGTAAATTTGTCACCATATTTAGATTTCAGTGCTTCAATTATAGCATCAATATCTTTTTCAGGTATTTTACACATGCCTATATTTTCAGGTATATCAAAACCGTATAATTCCTGCCAGTCGCCAAGGTATTTATTAACAACCATTGTCATATTATCAGATGTCCAGCCTTCATATGTCTGCCAGTTTTCTGCCTTTATAGGAAATACATTTCTTCCATACAATATACAACAGTCAATATCAAAAATATCTTTTGCAAGCTTCATGTCAATTGTCCGTGTATATGTATTTGTATCGCTTCCCCATTTTCCCCATGTAGTGAAGCCACTGTCGCCTGTTTTTGTCAAAAGATTAAGTCCTTTTGAACATGAAGAAGCCTGTATATTAACTTTGCCTTCACGGTCTTTTATTCCCGTAGAATTACTGTTTCCCGTTATGGTTGCATTCCTTAATGATGAATAATCTACACTGTCAAGCTTGCCATAAATTTCACTGCCAAGATTTGCTTCGATATCATATCCTTTTGCTACAGGTGCAATATCATTTTCAAGCATACCTGTAATGGCAATCTGTTCATTGGTAATTGAATATACTATGCCTGTTGAATCAACTTTAACATGACCACCGCAATACTGGGCTTTATGTCCTTTACAGTTCTGTTCTATTCTTTCACAGTATTGTGTCAGTTCTGCTTTGCCCGTTACCTGATATCTTTTTGTTGCAAATGCCCTTATACGGCATGTGTAATATCGTTCACCTGTATCATCATCATCATAGTAATACCATTGCAAATAAGCTTTTGAATTTACAGGTGCTTCATCAGTCGTAAATTCAACATCTGACATTGTATAATAATAATGTCTCATGGCGTTAAAAGTACTGCTCTTTGTAAAATAATAACTGTCAGAATAATTTTCAAAACTTTCATCAAGCTTTTCTCTTACTTCGTCTTTATAGTCATCTTCATTTATCTGTTCCAAGTAACTGTCGCCCACCGTGTCAATAGCTTCATTAAGTGTATCCTGATATGCTTCTCTGAAATTATCATATTCTTCTCCACTGTATTCACGGTCTTCTTCATCTTTGTCTCCGTCTGCAATAATATCTTCAAGTATGCTCCTGTAGTCATATCTGTTATCTATATCCTGAAATACAGGCAGTTCATAATATGTATCATCCGGGCTGTAGACTGTTTCTGATACTGAAGAACTGTAAGCGTTTCTTGATATTGATGTAGTAAAGCCTGTTTCATTATCTGATGTAACATTCCAGCAGTCATTGCTTTTTATAAAATCATATGTGTCTTTATTGTCTCCCATATCTTCTTTTAAACACATGGAATTTTTATCTGTAAGGTTATTAGTAGTAATATGCGTTGCACAGTTACGCTCTGTTATAAACTTTTTAAACCTTCCACCATATGTAGTATCTATGGTCTGCAATCCTATATTATTACCATTAAAACCTAAATAAAATGTTCCTGTTGTCTTGTTATTACAATCGTCTAAATCATCATAGCTTACTTCAAGCTCAAAGCATTCCTGATGTGAATTTTCAAACAGTGTCATGCAATAATTCTTTAAGGTATCATACTTTACCGTTATGCCTTTGCTTTCTTCAAATTTTGTCCAAGCATCATCATCCCAGATTTGTGATACTGCTGCTTTTATCCACTTAAAGCCATTTTTTATATTATTTTTAAAGTTATCCCAGTTAAGTCCTGCCGGAGACATTCCAAGAATGTTTTTTAAGCTTTCATCATCTGAATTATTAATATCATTAAAATTAACATCCATCATACACAATATGTCTTTAATATTGCTTGTGTGTCCGGACTGTGCTGTAACATTAACTCCGTCCTGTGATGTGCCTGTACTGTAAATAGACCTGTTGGCACTTACCAATACATCAGCTTCATCTTCAAATTTTGTTACTTTTGTTCTCACATCATCAGGCACTTCAAAATAAAAAGGACTTACTGTAATTGTGGTTTTTCCATTATTCTTTTCAGCCTTTAAGTATTCGCCACCAACTCCGCTGCTGCTGTTACAGTATGCTTTTAAATCAGTGTATGCACTTCCCCATTGTAAATCATCTTTTTTCTTGTATACATTGTCGGTATCATATAAATCCTTAACCCAGTTTTCTTCTTCCTTTTCCATCATTTCATACAGATTATACATGACTGTATCTGCATAGCTGCTTGGCTCTAATGCTTTGTCAATCCATTTAGCAGGATTAATTGCATCCATAAGGCTTGAAATACATAATACAATAATAATTATTACATCTATTGCACCTACAATGGCTAATAATAAACCTAACGCTGCTCCAAGTGCAGGAAGAATAACCTTTGATGCTGCCATTGTCGCTTTCTTTATAACTGCCATTACAGCCTGTCCTACCGGTGTTTTAGCAAGCTTCTGTATAATTTCATTTTTAAATTTATTGTATTTTCCAAATATTGACTTTTCATATCTGTCAGCCCATTTCACTTTGCTTGCAAGCTTTGCTTCAGCTTTTTGGCTCTGTTTTATCTGCTTGTCGGTAAGTTTTCCACCTAAACCTTCATCTTTTTTCTTAGGCTTGCTGTGGGTAGTATGTGATTTACTGCCGCCGTCCGGTGTTTTGGCATTTCTTATACGTTTTCTTTCGCCTATTCGTATCTGGTCTGCTTTTTTAATGGATTTAACGACTTCTTTTGTACGCTGTGCAGATGTAACCATCTGATTGATTTCCTGCATAGTTTTCTGATTTTCACCTGTAGGGTCATCTCCTGACATAAGCTTGTTTGTTATAGAGCTTATCGTACCCATTACACCGTTTTTATTAAATCCACCCGGATTAACTGCGGTTGCTTTAAATATTTCAAGCTGTTCTTTGGATATATTAAGCTTTTTAAGCAGCTTAGGATTATTAATAAGTTCATTGATTTTATTAACATCTATTCTGCCACGTTTATCTAAAATATTAATGTTGTTTTCCCTGAACAGTTCAAAAAACTTCTTATCAATCTGTAGTATGTCACTTCGGGTAATTGCATTTTTTACAGACAGGTTCATATTAAAACGCTTGTCAATTGATTTTAATAATTTAATGTTACCATCTATAGTAGAAGCTTTTATTGTATTTATACGTTCATTTATTTCGTTTTTAATACAGTCTGTTACAGAATCACTGTTTACATTGTCAGGCTTTTGTTTAAGCTCTTTTGCTGTTATTTTATCAATAGTTTCAGCCTGTTTTGCTTTTTCTTCATTTTCCTTCTTAATATGTTCATTCTTATCTTTTTTTATTTTATCTTTAATACTGTCTTTTTCTACTGCTTTTCCTATGATTTTTGCAAGCTGTTTTTTATCATTCTCATCAAGGCTTTTTATATTTTTTAAATACCCTTCAACTACAATACATGAATCAACTTTATATATATCTTGATATTTTGACACATATTTTTCAATGCCGTCATTCAAATCCTTAAGCTCGGATACATTAAGCCTGTCAAGCATATTTGACAATACATCAGATTTTGCATTTAAAGTCAGGTAATCTTTATCAAAGCCAAGATTAACAGCCTGTTTTGCCATTGATTTATTGAAATCTTTTGCATAATCATCAAAAGCTCCACCATTTAAAAGTCCTCTGTGTTGTCTTGCATTAAATTCCTGTCTTTTTATTGCAACTTTATCATCAAGTCCATTTAAGGCTAAAATTTCCTGAGCAGTATTCATTTTATCAATACTGTCAGCTATAGCAGTACTGTTATTACTGTTAGTCTGAATATTTAACTCAATTTTATATTCAGGAGCTTTAGTTAAACTTCCTAACGCACTTTCAGATATGCTTGTTTCAATGCCTGCTTCTTTCATTGCATCATTAAACTTTATCATATCTTCTGCATTATTGAATTTATATTCAATAGTTTCAGTTAAACTTCCATCATATACAAAATCCTTAGCTTGTCTGGCATAAAATACAGCCGAACCTAATGTGTCACAATTCATTAAAAGCTGATTTGTAACACCACTCATAGCATGTCCTTGATTTTCGTGTAAGTTATCTTTTATATCTGATTCAGTTCTTCCACCCGTTTCTGAATACATGGTATGAATATCAAGACCATTAAAAGTAACAATATCAATGTTATTGGTTTTAGCGTATTCATTAATAAAAGCTGCATCTTCCCTTTTAACTTCCGCTATATATATGTCACCTATCTTTACAGGGGATGCTATAATCTGTTTATTATCAGTTTTCATCTGTAACTGGAATGACTGGAAATCAGTTTCATTTTTAAAAGATACTCTGTATGAATTATCTTCTGTAATCGGGCTTTTATATTCAGTTTTATTAATATGTCTGTCATTATTTATGTGGTTATCAGAATATTTATTATCAGATGCATTTTCAACTTCAGGCTGGTCTTTTCTCAGCCTTTCAAACATTTCATCAATTTCTTTATTTTCAGCATCAATAAAGCTTGCAGCTGCAAGCTCTATTGCACTGGATACCACTCCTGTAGCGGCTCTGTTTAACGAATTAAATGTACTTAATTCACTCATAACTGTTCCTTCCTATAAAACATTGTCAAGTAAATCTGCTCCATCTTCCTTAATGCTTTTTTCTTTATTGGCAATTTCATTTTCATAATCAATTTCCTGTAAAATTTCAATATAATCAACATTTTCGATACCAAAATTAAGATTGCTTATATCATATACAAGCTTAAGTCTGGCTTCTTCTTTTGCTAAAAATACAGGGTCATAAAATGCCATGACATAAGCAAGGTTACTCATTTGTTCCATACCTACAAGCTCAATTACCATAACAGCATCATTTTCCCTGTTATTCATAAAATTTTCAGAGCTTCTTGCAAGCATCATATTCCATATGTTTTCAATTTTTAACATATCTACTATGTCATTTTTTTCAAATTCAATATTAAGATATAAGCGGTTATCTTTAATCTGAACCCTGCATCTTGGCTTGTCTGTTATCACCTGCTGCATGTTCATTGTATTCATTCTGCCGTTTTCTGATATAACAGCCTGCCTTAAGCTGCATACTACAGTACTTTTAAGGCAATGCTTAATACAGTCTTTTAATTCATTTAATACATGCTCATCATTACATTCAGTTATTTTCTTTCTCATTTTTATCCTTCCTTTACCGTTAAATTGATTGAAGTATTATCCATTGTTACACTTATATTTTTTTCGTTGTCATTAATAAAACCATTTTTATTAATAATTATTTCATTGTTCTTTATATACGCAAAATCATATAAATTACGGATGTTCTGTTTAATAGGGAAAATTTCAATATCACTATCTGACAAATGAACCAGCTTGCCGAAATTATCAGGTGTATATAAGCCTTCCTGTGTGTGAATGTTAATATTATTTTTCACTGTTTCATCAGTTGGGAATATACTGAAATTAAGTTTTCCTTCTCTTGTAAAACGCATTGATACATTATATTCAACATCCATATATGTGAAATGGTTGCAGTCTTTATAAGTTGTATAATTTATACCGGTATCAATTATTACTATATTAGGTAATGTAACTAATGCTGGCATAAGCTTTGTTGGAAATATATACAGAGTGAAGCTTGTAAACTTTCCGTCTTTTAATGCATTTACCGTGGCTGTGGCAAAATACATTTCTGCAAGGTATTTTTGCCTGTCGTTTTCTTTGAAATTATCAGGTGTTTTTTCTTTTCCGGGTATTAACTGACTGCTATTTTCTTTATCTGATATAATTTTTTCAAGCTTCTTTTCTTTTCCTGATTTAAGACGCTGTAAGTTTTTTTCTTCTTCTAACAGGTCTGCTTCCATTTTAAGCAGTGCTTTTGATTTCTTTACAATATCATTTACTTTTGATATCTGGTTTTTTCTGTTTCTGTCACGGTACATTTCTTCTACAGTTCTGTGACGGAATATTTCAAAATTACTGTTATCATTTGTTTCAATCCCATAATATATTTCATATGGAAGCTGAAACATGGAAACGTCAAAATATAATTTTAATTTTTGCTTTGTTTTATAATCATATTCATTTTGTAAGAATACAATATTAAATTTTTCTCCCTGCATTCTGAATATTTTAAAATTATCTTTTTTTAATTCTTTTATAATAGCCCTTAAGCATTCATTTCCTTTTTTTCGTGATTCTTTATTTATTTCTTTTACTGATATATTAAAGGCTGCAAGTGTAATATTGCTTGTATTTATGCTTTTAATATATTCTTCAAATCCTTTTTCATTAGGTATATCTGTTAATGTATCAGTCAAAAAAGGTTCATTACATATTTCTTCGTAAGTCATATTTCCTCTTTTTCCAAATTGTCATATAAATCATATTTATTAAGTCTGTCAGCCAGATATCTTAAATTGTCTACTTCACCTGTTTCAATTAGCTGATAAGCTTTTCTTGTTGTAAGTGAAGGGATTCCACATAATGCAGCAAATTTATAAGCATTGTTAGGTATTAATGGTATGTCGTATTCTTCACTTATTTTTTTCATTGTATTAAACCAGCTGTATTCTTTTGTATTGCTAAAAAGGCTTTCCTTCTGGTTATATTCAAAAGCAAGATGATTTAGTATTTTTATACAGTAGCTTTCATAATTATCTATTTTGTCATATGCCGGATTGTTCTTATTTTTCATAAGAAATATTACATATTCACTGAAAAACTCATCTGGTTCAATAGGAATTTTATATCTGTCAATAATATGTTTTGCTTTTAATCTGCTATGCTGAAACTGTTCAACCATTTTATTTAATGAATCATCTGTCATAATTTACACCACCTCAGCTTTTTCAGATTGAGTTATATATGTATTCTTTTTGTAAAACATCTGTATAACATCACCTGCTTCTTCAAAACTGTTTCCCAGACAGTAATTGTCTTTTCCTTTAAAATAAGCCACATTATTTATAAATTTCTTTTTATCATTATTTAATACTATATGTAACATAACCGTATCTCCTTTTTGTCTAAATATACTTAATCTGATTATAGTTCATTAAAAATCTATATATATGTTAAAAAAGCCTAATTAAAAAAGAGAAGAAGATTTTTTCTCCTTCTCTTTTTGCTTTATGCCGTTTGTAACGGTTTACGGTTTTCATCATTAGGGTTCGTACTCATTATCCTGTATAACTCATTATCCTTTGGCAGTTTATAGTCAAACGGTATAAGTACTGAGTTATTATATATAAGCCCCATTCCGGCAGGCTTTTCTTTTATAAAATCTATAAGTGCATCAGACACATTATATAGCTGCTGTATCTGGCTTCTGCCTACAGGTGACTGATTAAGGAAAATAAAGAATCCTGTATTATTAAACATAGCTGTTCCCTGACTGCTTTTAAGCAAATCTGCTACATCCTGAGTAATACCGGTCATAATACCGTTATACTTACGCACACGCTTAAAGTATGCCATGATTGTTGTTGCTGAACTTTCAGTCTGGAAGAATAAGTGGAACTCATCCAAGTATACCCATATAGCCTTGCTCTTTCCGTATTTTTCATTGTTTTCCTTATTTCTTACAATGGTTGTCCAGATGTTTGATAAACATACCTTCATAGCCATTTCCTTCATCTTTTCAGGAAGGTATAAAAGATTAAATACTGTAAGCCTGTTCTTATTTTCAAAATTCGTTTTATGAGCAAATAAGTTATAATTGCCTATGCAGTAAGGTTCAACTGCCATAGCAATCTTATTTCCTTCAGGTGTATTATCCGCTAACAGACAGTCATAAAAATCTACCAGTGTAGGGCTTATGGATGTATCAATATCTACGATATCTCCATTATTTCTACGCTCTGTCATTACTGATATATACTCTTCATACATTTTATTTACTGCTCTGTGGATAACATTAACTTCAAATGAATTACATTCTCTTCCTTTACCTAAAATGGATTCAACAATACCTACCATATAATCACATTTTTCTACTAATGGACTTGCTTTTGGATTAGACCATTCCATAGACATATCACATGGATTAATATGTAAATCTGAGTTAGGCTCTAGGTCAACTACATTACCACCAAAAGCTTCAGCAATAACCCTGTATTCATTTTCAGGGTCAAGGATAATCATGTCATCATCACCATCAAGTAAATTAGGTATAATCTCACCCTTTGTTATAAATGACTTACCTGAACCTGACTGACCAAATACAAGACCATTTGCAAGCTTGCTTCTCTTACGGTCATACATAATCATATTTTTACTAATGGCATTTACACCGTAAAAATGTCCTCTCTTATCAGTAAGCTCCTGTATATTAAATGGGAATAATGCACAGCAGTCATCTGATGTTAATGCTCTGTCAAATGCTATCTCTTTATTTCCAAGAAGAAGTGAACTCTGTAAGCCCTGTTTCTGCTGTCCTCTTAAATTATTAGGATTAACTGAATAATCTCCGCATTTAAGAACATACTGGTTTTCCAAGTCTTTCAGTTCTGCTTCATCTTCTGCAATAAGTGTAATTGTCATGGTTGCATAAAATAACTTTTTACCGTCTACCACAACATCTTTTCTTAACTGTGCTGCTTCATTACGAGCCTGTACCAAGTCCTCATTCATAAGGCTTGGGTCACAGCCTTCCCTGTACAGATTTTTACTGGCTTTCATAACATCTGCTTTAATAGAAGTATTCATCATTTTTACATTTCTTATTGCTGTTTTTCTTGGAACTGCTCCAAGCCTTATTGTTGTTACCATTTCATAAGGAAGATTGGTTGTATCTGTTAAAAATTTTGTATCAAGTGACTGTGGCAGGTCAACATAAGAAAAAGTTCTGCAAACCCTGTTGTCTCCCAGTCTTATATATTCAATACCCTTATTAGAACACTTCTCTATAGTCTGTGGTGCTATCAGGTCTTTAGGTGTAATTCCGTTCTTTTTCATAAGTTCCCTGTCAAGTTCTTCTGCTGAAGCACCGTCTTCATCAATTATATTGACTGATTTGTATTTTCCAAATTCTTTTTCAAAAGGTACAAGCTGATTGCCTTTTAAAATTTCACTCATCAAAGAAAGTCTTGTAAATGTATCAACTTTTTTTACTCCTACCTTGTTGATTCTCTTCATTGATGCATCAAGTTCAATATCAAGTGTATTAAAAGAAGTCTTGGCATCATCAAGGCTTCTTGCCCTTACTGAAAGAATAATATATTTGTTCTTTTCTATATCAGAGTGTCCTTCTGTTATTTTTTTATCTATGATTTTATTATATTCTTCACAAAATCTGTCAGTGCTTATACCTTTAGGCTTTATATGGTAATTATCCGCAAGATTTTTTGTTGTATTCTTCTTATTTACAATAACAAGAATAATATCTACATTTTCAGGGAATTTATTTACAAATTTTGTATATTCAACAAGCAAATCTTCCTGTTTGTCTTCCGGTTCAGTAATAAAGTTACTGTCAATAAGCTCATAAAGCTTGCTGTAAGTATCTTTATCAACTTTAATAAGTCCGTCATCATATACTTCTTCAAATTTAAGACAGTCCTGTACGGTTTTATCTATAACTTTCTTCTGCCTTACTGCTTTTTCAGATTTTACAGATGTTTTTGTATTAGTCTTTTTCATAATAGTCCTCACATTCGTATGTTTAATATGTTTCCTATTATTTTTATGTTACCAATTTGATTTGTTTTTAATGCAGCTATGAAGTAGATGCAGCTACAAAGTAGATGCAGGTACAAAGTAGATGCAGCTACAACAAACAAAACAAATAAAAAAGAGACTACATGTTATAATGTAATCTCTTTTATGTTGCGTTGTTTTCTCGCAATTAGAGCAACAGTCTTTAGCTAACAGGCTCGGTCAAATGATGTGTATACCTGTTACCACATCTGCACTAAAAAGTGTGATTTCCGCATTTTTTAATATTCATTCTATATATGATACAAAATCAGATAAGAATTTTACTGTGCTGTCTTAATCTTCCATCTGTAATTTCAAAACTTGTGCTTGGAATGTAGTAATTTACAGGAATCTGTGCTGCATTTAATATCTGCAAGGAAATTTCATATTCATCATCACGAATTTTCTGGATATTAATTTCTTCGTATTCCCTGAGCCTGCTTAATGCTATAAGATTTTCAAATATCTGCGTCTGAGTATTTGTAGGAAAAAGTATATACTCTCCTTTATTTGTTTTAATTTCTTTTGTGCGTGTAAGGCTGCTTAGTCTGCTTACATACATTTCAAGCTCCGGGTCGCTTTCTATAATTCTACGCTGTGGTAATATCCTGTGCAAATCCTGCTTCATTTCAATAACAGTTATACCCTTTAAATTACCGGTCATCTTGGCATTTATAAGATTAAGGTTATGATTAGTCGGAAACTGTCTCTGAATTTTATTAATCTGTTCAATTACCTGTCTTGGAAGTGTTTCATGCTCAGATTTTATAATATTGAAATATAAATCATTTAACTGCTGCAATCTTTCTACAGTATTTATTACTGATATACTGTCAAAAAATCTTGTATCGAACTGCTGCTTATCACATACTGTCTGGATTTTTTGTATGTTTCTTATCAAAATCTGCTGCTTGTTATATAATTCATTAACTTCTTTTTCAAGCTTTTCATTTTTAAGCTGTAGAACAGTTCTTGCACCGTGGTCAGTTGCACCGTTTAGTATCTCACATTCATATCCAAGCTTTTCTGCCATATAATCATAAAGCCTTTTATGCATTGCCTGTAAATATCTGTATGTAATACATTCCTTGCAACATATTTTTTCAGTTATTTCACCATGTTTTTCTTCCCATTCTTTTATGTGTTTAATATTATTCTTACACTCTTTAGGTCTACCCTGCACAACCGGAATAAAATCAAGATGCATATGCGGAGTTGTCTCATCTTTATGTACAACGGCATTGATAATATTTTCTTCACCAAAATCATTTACATAAAAATTATAAACATTCTGAAAAAAATATCTTTCATCTTCTTTTTTTACATCTTTAGGAAGTGTAATAACCATTTCAGCCATTACAATTTCATCTTTTCTTCCTGAATGATATACTCCTTCAATTCTTGCCTTTGCATCTTCATAATTGCCCTTTTTGAAATGATAGTTAAATATAGTCTTTGAAAGGTCAATTTCTTCATTTGTATGATGCAGTCCGTCATCAGCTGTTCGGTTATTATGTACAAGCAAGCCTCTTACTTTAGTCTTTTTTAATTTATAAAAACTAGCCATGAACTTCACCTGCCCTGTATTCTTCATAACAGTTCCTTATGTTTTTAAGTTCTTCTTCAGACAGTTCATTTCCATAAGGGTTACGTCCAAATCTGAAAGGATAGATAGCACATCCTGTACACTGACAGTTCTGGGCTTCATATACATTACCGGCTGAACAGTCAAGGCATTTACGTTTAATTGCTGCAAGTGGACTTACCATTCTGCCTATATTGTTTCTATTCATATTTTCCAATTCTTTATTTGCTATAGTTTTATACTCCATATATTCCATATTTTTTCCTCTTATCTGCTGGTTAAATGTTCCTGTCGGTTAAATACTCTGCTAAGACACTTTCACATAAACCGTTTAATTCATTATCGTTTAAAATCCGTCTGTAACATATAAATTTTCCATTTCTGCTTTTTTCATAAACAGACAGACCTTCTGAATCACTTTCAGTTTCAATGCTTATTACGCCGTCTGTGTCTTTTAACATTAATACGACATATTGATTTTTACTGATTTTTAATTCATATTTTTTTAATATTGCTGTTTCAATGCATGTAATATTTTTCCTTATGTTGTTCATTACTTTTCTCCGTAATAGTACTTTAAAAACAATTCCGTCTTTCATATGTAATATGTTACAGTTTTTGAATTTAATTTTTCTTGGAAAATATTACCATTACATGTATTAATTACCATTTAAAAGCATAAAAATAACAGGCATGAACAACCATACCTGTTATAGTTATAATTATTAAGTGAACTACTCCGACTTATAGAAGTCAAAGCTTCCTGCTTCAACCACTACTGCATTGGATATGATATACATATTGCAACGTCTTACACAGTGTCCACAGGCGTATAAGTTTGGCTAGTTCCTAGCCTACTTAGTTTACAATTCATCACACCACCTGTAGAGGTAGGGGATTTCTTGCTCTCGTATCAGTTAAACACCATATAAACAACCCGTCTACCGTTATATGATATTTTGTACACAACCTGTATATAATATCATACAACATTTTGATTTTATAAGCAAATAAGCTTAATTATAATTCTCTTTCAATATTTTTCTTTATCTTTTTATCAGACTGCTTTGAATCAAAATCATCATATTTAAGAAAATTTTTAAAATCAATTCCTTCTATTTCACATAATTCTTTTGCTTCTGAAAGCCAACCGGGAGAAAAGTAGTCAAACTGTGGATTATTAAGTGATTCCTTTATACTCTTTAATCGTTCTATATTCGGATTTTCTATTACGCATTCATCTAAAAATGTTTCTAATACACCTATTTCAGTCCACTTTTTAAAGTTATTCTGCTTTTCAAGATAATCAATTCTTCCCCTGATTAAGTCTGCATATCCCTGTGGAATATGTGCTGTGCCTGTAAACTCTGTTTTATACTCAGTAAGCTTAATCCAGTTATATGACTGACAAAATCCCTGTTCAGTATCCTTGAAGCTTTTATATGGACAGTCTTCATATGTATGATTCTTTGCATATGATACACTTACTAATTTAAGAGGATACTTTAATCTGTCTATCTGCCTGTCATAACAGCCAATATCTATACCCATACTTCTGTTTGCATCTGTAAATCCATCTGTTTCCTTAAGATTTGGAAATTCTCCATCATATTTTAAGTAATCGCCTATTGTTTTTCCGTTATATTTTGTATCCTTATTCCAGAAGGCAAGAAGCTCATATAAATCATATTCAGGACTTCCATTTTCCCTACATCCCATTAATCCGTAGCCATTATACAGGTCTTCAATATATCCACCACCAAATTCTTTAGGAATAAGACAGGCATATTTATCTCCCCATGCTATATTAGCTTTTTCTGTATCTACATTGGCTCTTAACCAGCTAAATGTTCCCATACTCTTACCTCTCTACATTATCTTTATTCTTATCGTTTTTAATATTTTTTTCCGGCTCTTTTAAATATTCTCCTGAATAATCAATTTTTAAGCCTTCATTAAGCATATCTTCGTAATTATCAAAACCACTTTGTGAAGCTTTGATATCCAAATACTCAGCTAACGGATATGCAATGGATTTATCTCTATAAGAATTATAAACATCAATATACCTGTTCGGATTTCTGATATATTCAAGTTCTTTTTTTATTCTATTTTCCCTGTTTATTTTATTATATATTCTTTTATATTCAGCGATAGTTTTATCAAATTCAGCCTTAATAATCTCAAGCTCCTTATCATTAAGAGCTACTTCCATTTCTCCTGCATCACTAATTTTTAGAATATTTCCGGCTATATCAGGATATCTTAACTTCAGTTCTTCTGTATCATATACAGTCACAGCTACAATAACCTTAAAATCATCATTAGTCTCAACTCCATAGAAATTAACCTGATAGGTGTCGTTATGCCATGCATCTGTATATATCCCTGCTGCCTTAGTTAATTCATCTGTTTCATAAAGATAAAGTGTTTTCTCTCCAATATCTTCATCTTCTGTAAGGTCACTAAAATCAAGCGAATCAGGAGTAATACGGACTTCTCCTATAGAATGATTCTTTGTATTAAATTTTTCTTCTGCTGCCTTAAAACCTTCTCTGTAGGCTTCTTTCTGGATACTCTCCATAAGGTTTGTAATTTCAGTTAAATTAACTAATACATCATAATCCTCTATTGAATGATTATAGTCGTAAAACTTATTAATATTCCATATTTTTTTCTTTATTTCTTCCCAGTTATTTTTAATTTCCATAATTATTACCTTTCATAATCATCATTAATATCATAATCATATCCATGCTTTTTTACATGCATTTCTTTTTCTGACTGTCTGTGTTCCTTAATAAGGTCAATAATTGCCCTATAGTCTTCACTGGTAAGCAGTGGTTCAACACCATCTTCTTCTGCTCTTATGATTTCAGCCTGAATCTTACCGTATATGTCTGCTCCGTAAAGTTTTTCATTTTTAGCTTCTAAAAAAGCTTCCTTTACGAAATCACCAAATTTGTAACTGTCTGTTACAAATTTGTTTAAGAAATCTTTAACCTCGTTAATATCAGAAAAATAGCTGCTCCAAAGCCGTGATGAATTATGTGGTTCATGTGGCATATGAAATTCTATCCAATTTTTTTCAAAGTCCAGTTCATATGTATAATCCACTATATTCATCCCTAATTCAAGTTTTAAATATTCATTAACATATATGTCTATGCCTTTCTTTAATCCTTCTTCTAAATTCATATTAATTTCCTCCTAAAAATTTTAAATTATAATAATCAGACTGTTACCGGATACTACATAGCTTTTTACATGCTCATCAAGTGTTTTTTGTGACAGCGTATATATGTATCCTTCAGTGATTTTATTTCTGTCACAGTCTGCATATATTTTTCCTACTGCCTTATCATCTAAAATGTCTGATACTTTCATTTTATTTCCTTTCTATCTTAACAGGTCATCAATGTCTTTGTAGTTTTTCACCTGTATTTTAGGCTCAGGCTTTTCCTTGTCATATTTTTCATGGTAAAGCTTTAACATTTCACTACATAAATCATCCTTCATTGTATTTTCAAGTGCCATTTTTAAAGAAATAGCTTCACAGGTTATATCATTATTCTTATATTCAAAGCCTCTGTTTTCACCATGTCCTTTATAAACAATCATTGCAACATTTCCATATATAACCTGACCTGAAAGCAATGTGGCAAATGCATTAACTTCATTGAATCTGTCGTCTAATAAAAATTCATCATTACAAATCATATCCGACTTTAAATTATCAAAGTCTGCTCTATGGAAATATGATATTGTACCTTCAACCGTATCTCTTAAACTTTCATATCCTGCATAATCCTTAAGTTCTACTTCATCCTTTGGAGTTATAACTAATATCTTTGGGAGTTCTGTATCAAGGACATTGCCTGCTTCATTAAATGTTACATTATATTTATTACAGAAGTCTTCTATGGCATCTTCAGGGCATTCATATCTTTCAGGGTCATCTCCTAATTGCCTCATTAATATGCTTACTTCGCCTCTTGCTGTATCCTTAGCTTTTAACTCCGGTTCACCATAACCTTTATCCATAGCAGCTTTGTATAAATCATCCCATGTACAATTAACCTTCATAATTTCTATCCTCTCTGTATTTTAAATTTTTTTTAATATGTTTTGCTTTTGTCTTAGCTCTACTTTGATTTAATTTTTCATATTCGAGTATTTCTTCATATATATCCTTTGTAAGCTCAAGTACCCTTGAAACTGTAAGAAGACTTATATCATTATCAATAATTTGCATATCTGAATATCTTCCCATGCTTTCCCAAGCTGTAATTTTATTTGAAAGTACTGCCAGTTCACGGTGCTTTGCCGTAAAGTTTTTGTCATATGAATCAACTGATATAAAAAGACTTGCTATATTATGTGTAAAATATTCTTCACTTTTTTTACTTATGCCATATATATTATTAAGATAATATTTTAGACATTTTTCCAATGCCTGCTGTGTATGATATGCAGCCAAATCTTTTAAAAACGGCATGTCATTGTTATCCATTAACATAGCCGCTGTATACAGGTCTGCTTTTATTCTGTCTGTTACCATTGCTATCACCTCATAAAAATGTAGATAATTTTAGAGTAAAACTGTTTATTTTTCATCCGTAGTTTCAAAAATCACTGTTCCATCAGTATCAAATGTTTCTTTCATATCCTCATTCAAGTCATTGTAAAGGAAAATATCACATACATCCCCAACTGTTTTTTCAATGTTTCCATAAAAATTAAAAAGAGTATTATTTGAGCAGTCATAAGGCGTATAAATGCATACTGCTAATTTCTCATCTTTTTTAATTACAGCAATACTCTTAATAACATTCTGAACCTTATTAAATTTATCAGCCAGTACCGTAAGTCTGATAAGTTTTAATTTTGTCTGTCCGTTTGCATGTAAATCTTTCATAATAATCTCCAATCAAAATAAGGTTATATAAAACTTTTTGACATCTGTTTCATACAACCTTATTTTATAAAATTTGTTATTTTAATTTATTGACATTAAGCCTTTTTATCCTTTTGAATAAGTTTTTTCATTTACAAACTCAAATCCTGTCTTATGATTGTCTTTATCAAGAATAAGTCTGGCTTTAGACTTATTCCCGGACTTCCATGTAAATGTATAAGCTTTAGTCTTACCCTTATTTATAAGGTCTTCCAAATCACTTTCTTTCATCTTATGTTCAAATACATTGAAATTCAGTGAAAAACCACATCCGTCTTTCTTAGGATTACAATACCATCCGAACTTGCTTTCAGATAATGCCTTATTGCAGCACGGGCAGTTATGTTTTTTAGTTGATTTACCAGCCTTATTAAAATGTATTTCAGACTTTTCTACATTATTTAATACATTCTTAACCGTATCTTTTACATAATCATCAATATATGTATCAAAATCCTGTGGACTTAATCTGCCTTCTGCAATATCTGATAACTTTTCTTCCAAAAATGCGGTCTTTTCCGGACTGACAAGCTGATTATCAAAAGCTGCTATTACAGGAATAATCTGTTTACCTGCCTCTGTAGGTGTTACCTTCTGGTTTTTGTCTATCTTTATATATTCTCTTTCCGCCAGTTTCTTTATAATATCGCCTCTTGTAGCAGATGTGCCTATACCGCATGTCTTAATCTGTTCCCTTAATTCTTCATCTTCTATGAGCTTGCCTGCCTTTTCCATAGCAAGTATAAGTGAACCGGTATTATAATATGACGGTGGTGTAGTCTCCATTGCATTTACTTCAAATGGAGCATCAGTAATAATCTGCCCCTTAGCTACTGCCGGAAGGTTATCAGAATCATCTTTTTCACCATACAAAGCCTTGAAGCCTAAATCAGTCACATGTTTTCTTGTTTCAAACAGTTTTTCCCCATTAGGAGCTGTATAGGTAATTGCAATTGAATCATATGTATATGGTGGCATAAAGACAGCTTTAAATCTATTACATACAAACTCATATACGGTCTTTTCAATAGATGATAAAGAAGCTGGATTATGACTGCCTGTACAATAATCTGTAGGTACTAATGCATAATGGTCTGTAATCTTGCTGTCATCTACATACTTCTTAGGAACTGTCTTACCTGTTTTAGCTTTAATTTCTGCTGCTACGGCACTTGATAATACTCTTGCATCTGTTCTTGGATATGTGGTAAATTTCTTTTCATATAATGACTGTAAAACAGCTAATGTCTGGTCTGGACTTATATGAAGTGTTTTTGAACAAAGATTCTGTAAATCAGCAAGGTTGAAAAGTAATGGTGCATACTCTGTTTTCTTTGTAGTTTTTACATCTTCTACCGTAAGTGTACCTGACTTTTTAAATTCTGCCTGTAAGTCTTCTGCATCCGCTTTTTTAAGGAATCCTGTATCATTGTATAAAGCCGGGGAATCAAAGAATCTGCTTCCTTCCACAGCTCTCCATTTAGCATTACCTGATTTAATACCGTAATAATTAGTCTTTACAAACTCATCTATTTCTTTCTGCCTTTTAACAATCATTGCCAGTGTAGGTGTCATAACCCTGCCGACTACAATAAGCCCACCACTGGTAAGAGTAAAGCCCTGCGTAAAATTCATTCCTATAAGCCAGTCTGCAATAGCACGTTTATATCCGCTTGCTATCATATCTTTATAAGCACTATAAGGCTTTGCTGTCTTTATTCCGTTTATGATTGTTTCATCAGTCTGGGAATCTATCCATACTACTTTTTCATTTTTTACATTGGAAGGAGTGGTTAAATCATCAAACTTCTTATTAAAAATCTGATTACGGATAAGAGCCTGTATATAAATACCTTCTCTTCCACTATCACCGGCATAATAAATGGTATTAACATCCTTGGCTTTATAAAGCTTCTTGACAACATTAAACTGTTTATATGTTGTTGGATTTTCTTTATAAACATAGCTTTGTGGGATAATTGGTAATGTATCCTTACTCCATCTTGCAGGTTTAAAATCTTTATCTGTTATCTTTTTTCCTTCACGCTGTTCATCTACATTTCCTAGTGTAATTAAATGCCCTACAGCCCATGTAATCTGAATATTTTTTCCAAGTACAGGTGAATATCCTTCCAGATATCCGTCATTTTTAGTTCCCTTAACTTTAAGTGCCTTGGCATATGTCATTGCTACACTGGGTTTTTCTGTAATAAATATATCCATATTATGTTCCCTTCTTTATTATTAATTATTAATATGAAATAATTGTATCAGCCTGATAATTTTATTTATTATAAAAAAGACTAATTAAAATAACCGGCACATAAAGCACCGGTTTGTTTTCATTATTATTCATCTTCTTTATTATAGGCATTCAAAAAAATATCGTCTGAAAATTCATCTTCAACTGAAGCTATGTAATCCTTATATGCAGTTTTTCTTATTTTTTTCTCTGATATTTTTTTCTTAGCACTGTTTTCTTCTATTTTTTCAAGTGTTTTTTTACCTATCTCAGTTTTTTTAAGCTGCTTTTTTAACTTATCTTTTGGTTTTTCCGTACTATCCTTTTTCCTTATAAGGCGGTAAATATAATAAGCAGCAATAATCATAAAAACTGCTGTCAATTTTAAATAATGTGTATTATCCGATATAACAGCCGCAATTATGGTAAGCAGCATAAAAAATAAATAAACAATTGTATTTTTTATGGATTTTTGTTTCTGTGATAACATACTTAATTCTCCTTATCTTTTAATCAAACGGTAACTCTTCATCATCCGTATAATCAGCCTTTAAGAATGGATTTTCTTCATTATCCGTAAACATGGATACCTGCCCGTTAGTTTCATTATTATCCGATTGTGCCTTAACAGCATTTTCAGGACATTGGAATGTAGCCCACTGTTTTTCTATTTCATCCTTAACCTGACTTCTTTTTTCAAATTCATTTATAAGTTCATTTTCAAATCTTGTAGGATTTTCTATTGTAATTATTATTATTCCATCTTTTCTTATTATATCTGTCATTTTTCTCACCCTTTCTTATAGCTTCAGTATATCAGCATGTATCAGATTAAATATTGTAATTATGCCTTTTTATAACCCAAGTATCAGACGAATAAAGCTGATTTCGTTTTCAAATTTTTGAAAGCATAAAAAAGAAAAAACAAATTACGGAAGTTTTGAATATTAGATTTGTGAAACAAATATCATATCAAAACTTATATTTGCTTTGTTTTGCTGTGCAGTTTTCTGCATAACATTAAAAAACAAAGCAAATTTGTAACATACATAAAATGTAAACAGATAAACCTATTTTTAAAGGAGAAAATACAATGGAAATTATTGAGCATTACGGTAAAGCTATTATTGCATTAGGAGCTATTGCAGCAGCAGTTACTATACTTGTTTTCGTGACAAAAAAGATTTCAAGCAAGACTACATCAGCAGTTAGTAACATTGATTATAATGACACAATTAATAAAGCTGCATCTGAAGGCATTACTGGAGAAACTAAATAATGAAAATTAAGTGGACAAACAAAATCAGTGGAGATACAGGCTATGTAAAGAAAATTCATACAGGCGGAATTGAAAATACATGGTTTGAAAATACACCTGATTATGACGAAGCATGTAATTATAAAAAGCCGGATGGAATTATTAAAAAGCTTAATAATATCTGTCCACAGAACTGTTATGAAACAGTATAAAAATGCAATAATATCAGTAGGAACAGGGCTTGTAATTCAAGTCCTGTTTTTATTTTAAGAAAGGAAAAATTATGAATGGAAACTGTCATTTTATTTATGCAGGTGCGGTAACAGGAATGCTTGCACTTAATATTGATAAGCTGCCTTTAGGTATGGAAAACAACAGTACTACTGCTGCCCTGTTAATTCTTGGTGGACTTATAGGTGGAATATTTCCGGATATAGATAATCCAAACAGTTACATGGGAAAATTATCTGTTCCGGTATCAACATGCATTGCAAAGATTAGTGAAGGCTTTGGGAAAAAAGGAAAAAATCACCGTGGAATCTTTCACGACCCTTTCATTTATATTTTAGGACTTGTTTTATCCTATCTTTTTATGAAGCCACTTACAGGCTTATTTATAGGATGCCTGACACATGTATTCTTGGATATGTTTAATCCGGCAGGTGTACCTTTTATGTTAGGAGCAAAGCATTTACATCTTGGCAAAATATACAGTGGAAGTAAAGAAAGCGTTATTTTTACTTGGATTAATGTGGTACTGACATTATGCATAGGTATTGGATGTTTTCTGTTTATTTATTAAACAGTATTCTGTATGCAAAATACAATTAAAAAAACAAAAATATTCAGATAGCTGTTGTAAAAGGACTTTTTTACAGCAGTTATTTTTATGTCTTTTACTATAATTTCATTAATGAATAAAAAACAGAGGTGAAAGACATGAGTGGATACGATTTACCGGCAGGATTTGCCAAGAATTATGAAATTATAAAACAAAACTATTATCAGCGTATAAATGATTTGAATGAATGTATGAAATTAGCCCGTAAGGATAAAGTATGGGGAAATTTATCTGAAATCAGAAATGAAAAGGTATTTTATAAATTGTTTGGTGAAAAAATAATCAAAGAAGCAGATGAATCTATAAAAAGATTAAAATGCCCTGAATTTAAAGATGCACTTAAAAGAGCTACAGGCGGAAAAGTTTTAAAGGATAAACTTAATAAAGCAGATGAAGAAATGTTTATTTCTATTTTAAAGGTTTATGCTAATGCCCTTAATGATTCGGTACGGCTTACAAATGAAGAACTTATGAAAGTATATGGCAATGGTCTTTTTATGGATTTTAAACACATTAAAGAATTAGCAGACAGTTCACTTTCATCCAAGCTTACAAAAACACTTATAGCACAGATTGAATATAGGGAATGCGTGGATAAAGCTGATTATTTATTTACCGTTAGTTATAAAAAATTCAAGAATGACGGATTTTTAGAAGCGGATGATATTAATAAACACTCTTATACTGTCCGTGATGAAGGCATACCGGAAAATTATACCGTTGATGATAAGTGTTTTGATTTTGATTTTAGTGATTTGGAAAATTATGCTCAGGAAATTATAAATAATTACAGTTATATGTATGTTAAAGCTCCTTCTATGGATTTTTCTTTGCCTTTCTTAGTTCCTGATGAAGATGGCGGGTCAAAAATATCTGCATTATTAGATTATGATAATGTGATTTCCATTAATGATTTGTCTGATACAAAAATGATGAGTGAAATTTTACATATTGATGAGCCTTCCACTCTTCTTGAAGCATCATATGAAACAGCCATATCAGAACCGGCATATGACAGCAATAAATTAAACCCGGATGAAAAGTATATTGATATCCACAGAGTATTATCTGTTGATTTAGACAGCTTCTTTAAAGATGGCTATAAAGGATTAAATGATGCATTTGAAAAAAAGGATAAAGGTATTCCTTTTATTAAAGCAAAAACGACAAAAGCCGTTAAACAGTCTTTTGACAGGGCAAATTAAAAATGAAAGGTGGATAAAACTATGATTAAAGAATATTTAAACAAAAGAGATAACTGTTTAAGAGAACTGTTTCTCGATTTAAGAGAAATGACACAGGAATCTATAACGGAGGCTATTAATATTATACCTCTTGGAACACTAAATGATATTACACAGTATGTAAAATACCAGTTTTCTTTTACTACTCTGAATGATTTTATAAGATGCCTGCCCCATTCTAATGATGGCAGAGTACGTTATGATACATTCTTAAAAGACGCAAAGGCTTATGAAAATATAACAGATATATTGTCACTGGCAGCTAAGAATTACATTAAAATTCTTAATTCGTCTGACCTTTATCCTGATACTGTTGCAGATGGGTTAGAAAATCATGCATTTGGAACTGCTTTTGCATATGAGTTTTTAGGAGTTATGAATAGTGAACTTAATTATGATGAAAAAAAGCTGCTTCTTACTTATGCATATTCATCTAAACAGGAAATGGTTAAAAACATTAAAGAAGTACTTACAAAGGAAGAAGTTTTTAAACTTGTTAATCCGGACTGTCAGAGATTATCAGATAACTGGCTGATTAATGATATTACTGATTTAACAGCTGAATTAAAACCATTTAAGAATAAGGAGAGAGAAACATATGGACGTTAATAATATTTTAGACAAAATTAAAGAGAATACATTATCTGAAAAAACATGGAATAAAACAACTGCTATAAGCTATGGGAAAAAGAATACTCCAAGTATTTATATAGATATGGATGGTACTCTTGCCTACTTTTATAAGGATGGTCGTGGGTGTACATATGAGCAGATGTTTGACCCTGATTTACATTATTTTTGGAATTTAGAGCCACATACATATATGATTTTACTGGCAAAGGAATTAAGTAAAACTGAAGATGTCTGCATTTTAAGCAGTGCTGCCTTATCTACTATTAAAGATAAATATGAATGGATTAAACAGTGGATGCCTTATATCAAAGATGAAAATATCTTCTTCTGCCCTCTTGGTGCGGATAAGACTAAGTTTGTTAAGGATAATGCAGATATATCAATGCTTATAGATGATTATAACCCTAACTTAAAGAACTGGAAAAAAGCCGGTGGTATACCTGTAAAGGCTGTTAATTCGATTAATTCCCCAAGCCTTGAGTTTCAGAATATACGAAGCTATGAAAAGGAAAAGGCAATCATGCTTCTGGGAAAGCGTATTTATGACATAGAAATTAATGGACGACCTTTTTTGAAAATTTTTCTTGAAGAGGATGTAAACATGATTAAAGACTGCCTGTATAAAGGTGTAAATAGAAGCTGGGATGACAGACAGACTGATGACGGTTTTAGGGCAAGTTATTATGACAAGGAATCTAAAGAACAGGAAAAGAAAAAAGTAAAGGATTATGAGAGGTGATTATTATGATTACTACAAACATTGATGCAGAAACAACAAATGAAAAAATACAGGCATTACTTGATTATCTAAATGAAGAAAATGGTATAAAACTTAAAAAAAGAGATATTAAGATTGAAGAACAGCCGTATTCAAAATCAGGAGCATTATATCATACTCCATTTGGTACATATAATGTACTTACAGATTCAGAAAGCTATGATGCAGCTTATCAGAGAATTAATGATATATGGGATGATTTAGGATTAGAAAGCTTCACTCCTAATGCTCAAATTTATATAAGGGATAATTTTATTGAGCCTACAGACAGTCTTGATGAATATATGGAAGAAAATTTCTATGAATACTATACAGATATAGAATCTGAAAGTGACAGTTGTTTTGAAAACAGGCTTCAGAGAGAACTTGCTGAAGTAGATGGTTTCTTTAAGAATGATATGCAAAGATATCTTGACCTTAATGAAAAAATTGATGACATTAATTCTGAATTAGGTGATGTAAAGTATGATATCAAAAAACTTGAAGAAAAAATTGCTAAAGAAGAAGACAGTCCATATAAGGAAAAGCTTGAAGATGATTTAAGTGACCTTGAAGATGAAAAGAACCGCCTGACTGCTGAACTTGACGAAACACAGCTTGAACTTGAAGACTGGGATTTTACAGAATGGTATGAAAACTATGAAAAGAATAAGGACAACCTTATAGATAAAGCCGTACAGACAAAAATGGCAGACTGGGATAATTCACTTGACTGGTACTTGGATGAATTTGGTAAGAAAACAATAGGTTATCTTCTTGATAATGGTCTGGCTAAAATAGATATGGATGGACTTGTTGATTATATCATTGAAGAAGACGGCAGAGGAAGTAATCTTGCAGGCTGGGATGGTGTAGAAATTGAACAGGATGATTTTTATATCTATAAGCAGGATGATGAAGTATATGAAAGACCAAAAGCAAGAAACAAGGAAGCGGAGAAAACAATTGCTTAAAATAAATAAGCGTATAAGGATTATATAAGCATATAAGTCTATCAAGTTATGCTTTTTATGTTTTATGCTTGTACGCTTATTAATTTTAAAAGGAGAAAACTTATGGATAATAATATTATAAAAATTACTGAAGTGAATAAAAGAATTGATGAAGACATCAATAATTTTAAATTATATGTACAGCAGAAATACAATAAAAAATATACTGAGCTTGCCTATGGCAATATAAAAAATGCCAAGTATTATCAAGGCTTGGGTGAATTATCAATGCTAAGGGATATAGCTGTATTATCAGATGATTTTTTTGACCATACAAAAGATAATTTTAAGAGCCTTTCTGAAGGCTATTTGCGGGTTATAAGAGAAAGAGATGATTTAAAAGCTGAAATTATAGAGCTTAAAGACAGACTTAATGACATTGAAAAACCTGAAAGAATTAATCAGGTTGAAAAAGCTGAAAATTATCTTTCTGATAATGAAAAAACACCTATGACACATACTGCAACAGATAAAGAAATAGAAAAAGCTGTAGCAGATGTTTTAGACATGAAAAAAGCTACTCCATCATTTTTAAAGGGATTTGCATATGCACTTGAAGACACTATAGTTACAGCTTTAATAAAAGGATATGCTGAAACCTTTATGACTGTATTTCCGGAATATCATGTATCAAAAGACAGAATAGCTGATATCATTTATGACACGATTTTACATACGGATAATAAGATATCAAATAAATTACTTAATGATAAAAATGTAATTAATATTTATGGAAACAATTCAAGAAACGTAGAGAGATTATTGCGGCTTGATGATTATGTCAAGAATCCTGAAACACTTGCAATACAGCGTAATCTTATAAGCATCAAAAAAAATGGTGCGAAGATGTTAAATTATGCACCTGATAAGAATGTATTTACTGATAAGCTTTTTGAATCTTTATATGAAGATATAATAAGGCAGATTAACCATAAGGAAGGTCGTCCTGATGAAACACTCTCCCATCTTTATGATTCAGAAGAATATCATAAAGAACAGGAATTTTTAAAAGAACTTATTGTAATTGAACCTGTATATGTAGACCATACCGGTACAGGATTTTTAGTATTTAATGATAATGATAATAAGTTTTTACCAGACAGACTTGATGTAAAAAATGCTTCTTCTGCCATTTCCTTTGCTCATACGGCAAGTACATTCCTTGAAACACATAAGGATGTTTTAGCAACTCTTCTTACTGATATGGATATTTCAATGGAGGCTTTAAAGGTACAGATTGACAGAGCTGTGCTTTTATATAAGAACATGGAAGAAAATATTACTGAAGCAGTCAAAGAACATGAAAAAACTGTTAAAGAAAATAAACAGCCTGAACATAAAAAGCAGAATATATTAGAAAGATAAAGGAGATTTATTATGACAGATTTTAATAAGCAAAAAGAAAACACAAAAAATTTTTTTAATGCATTAACAAAGATGTTTGGTGAAGATTCACCGGCATCTACTACTGCAAAGGTTATCTTAGATAACTGTATGGCTGCATATGATAATGCAGAAAAATTCAAACGTGGACAGACCGTATATCATGTATTAACTGATACGGATGGAGAAAACTATATCCGTGAAGAAACACTTACAGGACGCACTACCCTGTCTGAAATTGATTATTTCAAGGATAATTTAGGTACAACAGTTTTTACAGATAAATTACAGGCAGAGCAGGCATTAAAGGCAATGGGAAAAGCAACACAGACAAAAGACCTTTTTGGCATTACAGAAGGCGTATTCTGTCAGCAGGTAAACTGTCGTGGTGCAATCGGCGGCGGTTTATCAGGAGCTATTAATAAAGTATTTCCTGCTGTTGGTGAAAGATATATGAAAGTATTTGAAGAAAATCATGGTATATCAAGCAGATTATTTGGTGGTTATGATTTTGTAAGGGTTACTGATAATTTAACTGTAGCTAACATTTACAGTCAGGATAAGTATGGTAATCCGAAACATACACATGAGATATATACAGACAGAAAAAAGCTTCTTAATGCTGTTAATTATATCTGTGATATTTTCCCAGACCGTAATGTATTTATTCCAAAGGAAATAGGCTGCGGACTTGGTGGTGAAAACTGGGAAGAAATACAGGATGAACTGTATAAGCTTAATAAGGATAATCTTTACATAGTTGATACATGGACTAAAGCCCTTACCAAGTGCCAGATTACTCTTCCACCAAAGGCAAAGGCTAAAAATACAATTGATAAAGAAATGTAAGAAATATGGAGAGAATATTATGGCTATAGATTATGATTTAGAAAAAATACAGTTTTTAGATTGGATATCCAGACAATTCAGAAAAGATTTTGATGATATCCGCACTGTAGATACAAGCATAAAAGATACTTTTGAATTTACATTAAAATCCGGTGATGAAGTATCTATTAAGTGCAAATTTGATGATTTATTCAGTGATTATTTTTCAGGCTCATCCGGAGCTGAAGTATATAACAAACTGCTTGCATGTATAGGTATAAATAAGGATTGTTATAGAATTGCTGATGCTTTTATACCTGTAAAGGATAAGGACAATATATTAAAGAATGTTAAATTATTTCCTGTAAATATACATGAGACATCTAAGGATGAAGAAAGTGTTATTTCTGGAAGTGTCATTTATCAAAAACATGATATATATGCATTGGCAAAAGAAGATATTGCGTTTATTCCCAAAATGTGTATAGAATCTTCAGATTCAAAGATACCTGTTATTAAAAATACATGTGAAGCACTTGGAATAAGTAAGGAAGAACTTCTCAATGCTGCCATAAGAAATACGGTTAATGAAAAGTATAATATTATCGGTCTGACAGATATGCTAGTAAATAAAGGCATACCATGTCCGGTTGTACCTTTATATATTGTCATTTCTGATTCAATAAAAACACCTGCTCTATTTGTATCAGATGAAATAATGCATAATATAGCAAAAACAATGGATGATGATTACTGGATACTTCCAAGCAGTACAGAAGAATTTCTTATTATTCCTAAATCTATGATTAATGTATCTGAAAAAGAAGATATTATGAATCTTATAAATTTAATAAAAGTAGCTAATGAAAAAAATGATATTAAAAAAGATGATATTTTTCTGTCAGACAGCCTTTACCAGTATACTAAAGAAAACGGATTTGAAATGGTACATGCTGATGATTTCACTAAAAAGATGCATAAAGCTAAAAATACAATAGACAGAGAAATCTGATTTTATTAAAAAGGGTGACAGTTTACTGCCACTCTTTTTTATTGCATTGATAATTTTCAACCTAAATTATTAAAAAAGCTTCTTTGCCAATTTATAAAATTCAAAAAATATATAATATCCACAAATACATATGCTTTATAATCCCTGCAATGTCAGAGCTTTTTAGCACATGTTGTTATAAGGCAGATATGTAAAAATATAGAAATGAGGATTAATTTATGGAAAAGAATGAAGAGATGCTTGAATTTGAGTTTTTGGATGAACTTGAAGATAAGCCGGAAATTCCTGATAAGGTTAATTATGAGAATGAATATTATGAGTATTTCAAAGATATTAATGAAATTATCAGAAATTCAGAACATCCTAAGTGGGATATTGTTAAAGCTACAATTAAAGAAGCTGCAAGAGATACTTTTGAGAAAATCAGCTTCGGAGTAACTAACAACAGGTTTGTAAACGGATTTAAGGACAGATGGAACGAAATGGCTTCTAAAGGCTATGCTTTTAAAGAAAATACCAAAGAAGGTATTAAAGCATATATTAATATGTCAAAGTATGAATATAACAAGTTTACAAACAGAGAAAAGCCTAAGTTTAATTTTCCTAAGATTTCTTTATTTGAATTTTCGCTTAAAAACACTCTTATGGACATGATAACAGATAAAGTTATCGAAAGGCTTGACAAGGATACTTATAGCTTTGTTATGAATAACTCAAATGAGGATGTTAAACATACTGTAAAAGGATTAACTAAAGAAATGATGGATAATGGTGAAATAACTATTGAAAAGCAGGCTGTAGACATCTTACAGAGTAAATATAACATTCCTGAATCTGAGCTTAAAGATTTCCTTGAAAGACATGCTGTAGAAAAAGTTACTGATGAACCTGTAAAGGTAGAAGTTCCTGAAGCTCCAAAGAAAGATGAAATCTACAGGCAGGGTGACAAATATTTCCAGAATGGAAAGGAAATAGATGACGGTGTATTTATTAATACTGTCCATCTTAACGGTAAACATGCTATGGACAATATGTTTAAATACACCCCTAACCTGCTTAATGAACTTCTTGATACTACGGTAGATTTACACAGTATGCGTGACAAACTGGATAATACTGAACTAAGCATTATGAATAACATAGACACTTTTTTCAGAAGCATGATAGACCGTGCTTCATTATATGCATATGAAGAAGGTGATGATATACCGTTTGATAAAATGAAGGAATTAAACGGCATAGATTTTACAAAAACAGATGCGGCTGTAGTTTATAAGTTCCTTAAGGAAAACAGTGCTTCAATTGTAAACGTAATAAGCTATGATGAAAGCAATCATATACCTCTTAACACATCTGCTTATAACAGAAGGCTTTGCAAAGAAGCTGTTTATAAGATGAATGATTATATTAAGGCTCTTGATAAGGACAATAATAAAAATATTAATACAGCTTCATTTAAGAAAGAATCTTTTAAAGATAAAAACAACAGAGTTAATCAGGTTCGTTAAGCAAAATCATATAAGCATAACTTGTTATACTTATAACAATCAGACATATATTATCAAATGGCACATTAAATTAAGCCTTGACTAAACTTAGACTAAACTTGGACTAAACCTTGACTAAGCTTAGACTAATTAAGTTAAGAGTACCATCAATCTGAGGTAAGAATTATGAAAAATACTAAAAAAGATATAACATATAATGAAATGATAAAAAGAGGCTATTTAAAGGTAACATTAAGTGAAGAAGATTTTATTATATTAAAAGCAGACATTAAAGATAATAAATATGAATATAATGGCAAAACTTATGATGTAAAAAATCCTGAAGAATTAATAAAATATATTGCAGACAGAACAAATGCTGCCGTAACACTTAATTTAGTTACTGCTCCTACTGCTACTGAAATAGCACATCAGAATCTTTTTGATGGTGTTGAAAGCATGATGAACAGTGAAAATTATAAGAATTTTCTTAAAATGTCTGCAAATCTTGCCGGATATTCAATGAATAATAAAATACTTATCTTCTCACAGTGTCCTACTGCCAGTGCTGTTATGAGTGCTAAACAGTGGCATGATAAATTTGAGCAGAAAATAAAGAAAGATGAAAAAGCTTTATGGATATATAAGCCACATATGTATAAGACAGATGATGAAGGTAAAGCATTATTATTTTTACAGCGTTTTCTTCCTACTGCTACTATTGAAACATTACAGAATTACAGACATGGAGATACATATACAATTATATCCGGTTATGGTGTTGCACCTGTATTTGATGTATCACAGGTTGAACCTGAAAAGGATAAACCATTACCTGATATAACCATCAGAACACAGATTGACAGTTATTTTGAAAATTCAGAAAAGATTATTGATACGCTTATTAAATGCTCACCTGTTCCTGTATCATTTAACACACTTGAAAGAGATGGCATATTAAATAATGCATATGGATATTATTCAAGAAAGCAAAACAAAATAGTGCTAAGGGAAGGTATGTCACCTGCTGACACAATACAGGTATTATCCCATGAAATAGCACACAGTATGATGCATAATCAGGAGATGCTTGATAACGAAACAAGTTATGATTTTACAAAATCAATTAAAGAGATTGAAGCGGAAAGCGTAAGCTATATATTCTGTCAGAGATTAGGTCTTGATACTGAATGTACAAGCTTTGGATATCTTTCAATGTATCTTCCACAGGATAAGGAAAAACGTCTGGAAGAATTAAAAAAGACATATACAAGAATAGATACCTGTGTTAAGGAATTATCTGATAAATATGATAAGCAGATGGAAGCTGATAAACAGCCAAAAACACAGGTTAAGAAAAAAGTAAAGGAAAAGGAAATTGACAGGGCTTCTTAAGGCTCTGTCTGATTTTCTTTAAAGGAGAAAGTAAAAATGAATGAACTAAAAAAATTTGATAAGACTTATGATTCATTAATCACTATTGGTCAGGAAATAGGTAAGATGTATGGAGACTTTTATAACTGCGTAAATTATACAGTCAACAAAGAAGAAAACATTATAGGCTTTACTTATTCAAATAATGGTAAAATTTCAAGAAAAGATTTTTCCATAGATGATTTTAATGCAGCAACCAATATGGACATACTTGAAATTTTTGATAATTTGAACCGTCAGTATGATATGGAATTTCTAAAGCTGGGAGAACGCATTGCGAATGACAGGTTTAAAGGTTTTATCTGTTCGGATTATATTATAAACCGTGACAGTCATACAGTTACATTTAAGCTTGCGGATGATGTTTTAGATACTACTGTTGATATGTCATATGATAAGCTACAGTCATTGTATGGAGTTGATGTTGGTAAAACTACGAAGGCAATTGAAAATAGTATAACAAAAGATGTCAGACAGCATGTAGAAAAAATTGCTAAAACATTAAAAGAAGTTGATATAAAATCGGACAATGAAATAAAAAATACTATTAGCTTTAATAGGTGTTCAAAGGAAAACACATTTTTATTAAATTGTGTGAACCGTTTAAGTAACGTAACACATGCCATAAAGAGTAGTGTAGGAAAAACATTAGCAAATCAGTTACAGGCTACAAGGCAGAATTTAAAGGCAATGGGAAAGACATTATCATTAGCATATCAGTGGGAAAAAATGGAAATCAGTGTAATGTATTTGCAGGCAAAAGATGCTGCTGTCGGATTTGTGAAGCGTAAGACAGATTTTGATATAGATAAAAAAGCCAGAGACATATTTCATACTAATCTTAATAATCCAAGAGAAGTTGTAGGTGATATATTAACCGGTATTGCTACTGCTGTTATATTTGGTCGTAATTCAACTGAATTTAAAGAAACAGATTTTGGAAGAGGAATAAAAAATTCTCTTCTTAAAAATGCATACAGAGTATATGGTAAAGACAGCCACGAATTTAAACGTATTTCAGAACAGTTTAAAAAAGAGGATAAGGATATTGACCTTAAAATAAGAAGACTTGACAGAAAGCTTGGCATAGAAGAAAATAGCATTGATAATGTTCTAAAGATGTATGATGAGCTTAACACAGCACTTGGAGAGATAGCTGACTGCACATCTGAAGAATTATCCAAAATATATGCCAAGCAGACAGAACTTACTGCAAGTATGCAAAAGAAAGTCATTAAACAGATGAGCAGGGAGTAATTATGAATCAGAGAAAAGCTGAAAAATTAATGGTAAAAGAAAGTGAATTAGTAGATAAAATCAATGAATACAAGCCGGAATTTCGGGCAAATCTTTTAAAGCACGGACTTGTAGATGAAAACTATCAATATATTAAGGAAGAATATAAAAAAGAAGCTGTTAAATGTATGCCGCCCGAATATGCCAAGCTTTGTAAACAATTAAAAGCTGTAAGAGCTAAAATGTATAAGATGACTTTGCAGGAAAAAAAGATGGTTATGAAAGCTTTTAATTTGACTGAAGCAGACTGGGATGCTTTAGGAGATGAGCCTGAACAGGATAAAGATAATACTTCCCCACCCTTTGAAGACTTAAAAGTATCTGAAGAAGGTTTAAAAAAACTTGCACATCTTGCCGGATTTGATAATCCTGAAACGGCTGATAAAGATGTAATACTGACTAAAAAAAATAAAAATAAATCAGTAGAACGTATCTGATTATATTTTTTTATTTATTGACAATAAGAATAATTTTCAGTATATTATAGTTAAATATTGTATTGCGTAATTGTAAAAATACAATACTGTAATTTTTCAATTCGTGAACGGAAAGGGCAGATATCAGTCTGCTCTTTTTTGTTTATTCAAAAATAGTGAATATCAATTACAAGACTGCTGTTTAATCAGTGGTCTTTTTTTATTGCAAATTCTTAACATGCTCACAATAAAAGAGACTTATCATACAATTTTTAAATTTCCTTTTTCGTACAATGTATACATAAAAATAATTATCAGGTGGTGAAATTTATGGATAAAGACACATTAAAGAAATTTTACAACCTACATAAGAAAGATATTCATACTGCCTACAGTACAAAATATGCAGAAAGAACGAATGAGCAGCAAAATTTAATCCGGGCATTTTCAGATATGTATAAGGAAGTATTTGACTGCCGACCTGTATATAAAAAAGATTTGCAGATACTTGAAGATAAACCGCCTATGAGATATATAGATGCACTTAATCTTTTAAAATCTGCTATTAACTGTCATATAATACAGCTTTCCAAAAACGGAAATCCTGTTGTATATCGTAGCACTACTGCTTCCCTGCCAGACGGAAGGGAAACGAACTGGTATGAAGAAGACATGGAAACACTGGTACATGAGCTTATGTGGGATACCAACGCACAGGATTTATTAAAGAAAATGATACCGGAAGAAAAAAATCCTAAAGCAATTCAGAAAAATAAAAAGGAGTATGAAGGACATGAAATTTGAAAATAAAGATATAAAAATAAATATTTCAACTTATTCAGATAAGCATTTATGTATAAGCTTTGAAACAAAAGAAGAAGGCTTTGAAGAGCCTGTGGCTGTCATAACGAAAGATTTTGATACAATATTGAAGCCATACACTCAGTTTGTCACACATGAGCAGATTTTAAAAATACTTGAGAAAGAAAATTTAGGTCTTCTTGCAGGAACAGGACTTAAAGGCACAGATACTTACCCGCTTGTTATGTTTAATCCGCAAAAATTAGCTGAAGAAAACATTGAAGGACTGGAAGTATATGAAAGACTTAATAAATTAACAGAAAATGACAGAAAAGATTATTCCATGCACTATAAAGCCATAAAAAATGCCAAGAGAAACAGGGTGAATGAAGTTGAATATGAACAGTAATGAATATATTGAATTAAGAAAAAAAGTTGAAGAATCACTTAACAATGCTGATACTTCTGTACTTCTGCATATTAATGATTTTGGGCTTGAAGGCACATTTAAGTATACCAACATAAGCAAACTCTGTAACAGCATAGATGATTTTCTTGATATACAGGATTTTATATATGGATATTTCAATGTCAAAGATGAACAGATAGAAATTAAAACACTTGAGCTTGAAGGAAATACATATGTTCTTAAAGAGTTAAAGCTTGAAAAAAGCGACATTAAGAATCAGAAAGACTTTTTTAAGGCATTTGATAAATTTCTTGAGGATACAGGTATTGATTTTAAAATGCAGAAAGGCACTGGATGGAAAAGTTACATTACTCCCCTGCTTAAAATGTATATGTTTGAAAGGCAGAATAATACTCTTAAAAAAATAAATGCCCGTATTTTTTTTAATTATGACCGAATAGGTAACATAATAAATATGGAAAAACTGTATCAGATGAGATATGAAGATGATTTAAAAAAACTTACATCCAGTACGGCTTCTAAAAACATGCCGGATATTGATACAGGTCTTGGTAAGCCTTTAAAACTTGATTTAGCTAACTATAACACATACAAAGATATGGTAAAAGTTGATAAAGGTTTAAAAGCTTTGTGGAACAATGATGAAACATATCTTAAAGATAAGGCAGCTTTTTTAATAAGGGTTGAAGATAATCTGGGAATCAAGGTATGTAATATCTTTAACCAGCTTATGCTTAATAATATTGATTTTGAAATAAGCATGATGAGAAACAAAGATATAATCAAAAAACAGTCAATTATTAAAAGTAAAAAGGAGAAAAGCTTATGATGTCAAATTTTGCAAATCCTTTTCTTTCACAGGCAAAGGATAATAATGGAAACTTAAAAATGCTTGAAGATACAATAAGAAGCCATAAGGATTATTGTATTTTTGGAATTGCAACAACAGGTATAGATGATGGGGAAACTGAACACTACCCTACTAAAATTGTATTAAAGAAAATGAAATATGATGTAACAGCAAGATTATATGCTGAAGATTACAGCCTTAACCTGACTGTTAAAGCACCTGACTCAGCTGTAAGTGCTGCATTAGAAAATGAGCGTTATGATGCACTTAAGGAAGCAGGCATTGATAAAGACGATTATGTAAATGGCATAAATGTTAAATCTATTGAAGAAACCCAGAATGAAATTAAGTATTTCTTATCTTCTCTTGGCGATACAGTAATGATTGCACAGAGCAATATTGATTTTTCAAAAAAATATCTTGAAAAAATCGGTTGTGAAGACATTATTAATGGCAGAAATGTAATTGATTTTACAAAGCTTTTAAAAGAATACTTTGAAGGCAAGGATGATTCTTTAAAGAGATTTTCACTTGACAGCGTATCAAAATATATTAAAGCACCAAGTCTTACAGAACAGGATTTATCAGTAAAAAAAGTAAATCTTGCAAATGATATCATTACATATATCGGAAAGCAGGAAGATATTGTAAGTAAAATGGCTGAACATATACAGGCTGAAGATAAAAAGAAACAGGCTGAGTATGATGCATTTGTTGAAGAAGGCAAAGCAAAATATGCAAATGCAGGTTATAAAGATAAGTTTGATATGCTTATAAACAGAAGTAACTTACAGACAGATGTTAAGAATCAGAAGGACTTAAACACATTACAGGATACATTAAAGAATAATAAGGATTATTGTGTATTACAGATTGCCACAACAGGATTTAAACCTAGTGAAGCAGACATAATCAAGCTTACATGTATCTATATTAAAAATAATGATGGTAAATACAGACCGGCTGATAAGCTTGAATTTAATATTGCGGCATCTCCACAGAATATTATTAAAGCAGAAAATAACAAGAGCTATGATTATTTTGGTGAAGCAGGTATTGATTTACAGGCTTATAAAAATGGTGATTTTGTTTCAAAAGAAACTGCCGTAAACAGTCTTAATGAGTTTTTATTAAAGTATCCATGTACTCTTGTATGTGGAAGTGGTACTGATTTTACAAAGAGATTCCTTGATACATTAGGACAGATTAAGTATCCGGAATGCGTGGACTTTAATCAGGCTCTTAAGGAGTTTGAATACAATGCCATTATGGAAGGCTTATATGAGCCTATAGCCCTGCCTACTAACTTCAGTTTAAAAGATGTATGTGAGGCAAGAAAGAATGCTCTTGGCATTGATTATAACCTTACAGGCACATTTAATAAAGCAAAGACAGTTGCAGTACTTATCAATGAAATAGATAAGAGTATTGAAGGCAGATTAAAACCTGTTTTAATTCAGGATACCAAAACTGCTGTAAACGAAAGCCTTGATACAGGACATACAGACAGTTTAACTGATGCACCGATTGAAAAAGAAACTGAATTTGATGATTATAAAACAGAAAATACAGAAGAATACATTGATTTTGGTGAAAATTCAGGTGAATACAGCCATATGTATGAAAACACTGAAGAAACTGTCGATTTTAATTTTACAGCTGATACATCTGATTATGAAATTGAAGACTTTAATAACAATGAGCCTGATATACCGCCTGAAGTATTTGTACCATATGATGAGCTTCAGGATATGGATTCTGATACAACTGAATCTGCTGTTAAAAATCATACAGAACCGGTAGCAGCTATGATGGAAAATGACAATGCAGACAGTACTGTAAGACAGATTTATTCAAATTTAAAAAATGACCATGTTGATGTAGTCACCGGTAATGTAACCAAAATAGGTGAAGCTGCTATTCCACATGTGTCAGAGGCGTTAAAAAATGATACGAATACATCAGATGAAAAAGAAGCCTCAGATGAAGCTCTATTATATGAGCCTGTAGAAAAGCATGAGCCAAATATAGTAATTGACCTTACTGCTGTTGTTGAACAGCTTAAGTTTCATAACGAACTGTTAAAATCCCAGAATGAACAGCTTATATTGCAGAATAAAAACAATGCTGAGATGATTAAAGAATATAAAGAGCAGAATGTTATATTAAAAGAGCAGAATAAATTAGCGGATACACAGCTTAAGTCAATGGAAAAGCTCTTATCTGCCATTGAAAAGCAGAACGAAGTTTTAAATGTACAGGCTGAAGCTGCCGTTAATACAGCACAGTATATTGACAAGCATGGTTTTACCCAGTACAGAAAAGCCAATATACAGGTGAAGTCAAACGAAAATGCAGGCTGATAATACAGACTGATGTGTAAAGATTAAAGCGGCTTGTGATTACAGGGCAAGCCGCTATGTTAAGGGTTCAGATAAGAGGAAAAAATATGTATTACGCACAAAAAATAAAAGAAGACGTACCAATAAGAGATGTAATTGAATATTACTACGGACAGCAGCCGGGAAAAGGCGGTATACACTGCCCTAATCCGGCTCATAGGGATAGTAACCCAAGTGCAAGCATTAAAAACAACAGATGTAAATGTTTTGCATGTAACCAGAGCTTCAGCCCTATAGATATTGTAATGATGAATGAATCTGTAGATTTTCCTACAGCATGTGAAATATTAATTGACAGATTCGGGCTTGAAGAAAGACTATATTCGGATAAAGAAGATGAAAAGGTAAAAGATAACCGTTTTAACTTCTACGGCAGTGAATTAAAAAATATAGGCTTACAATACAGTCCTGAAATAAGGGATTTATATTATGAAGCACCTGACCAGTTTTGTATACTTATGTCAAGAAAAATTGCTGAAGGGTATCAGAAATATTATACAAGACAGGCAGAGATAAAGGAAAATATAAATTATTTTAGGAATCTGTTAGGTGATGAGCTTGAAGAAGCAGAAAAAACTTATGACCTTTATAAAGACTTGAGAAAGAAATACGACATAGTTAAGTACTCTCCTAAACAGGGAGAACTTATGCGAAAATTTATTTTATATCAGTCTTATGAAAATGACTTGGAAAACTGTAATGAAAAGATAGAAGAAATTATGCAGACATTAGCAAAGGTTGTAGCATATGAAAAGACTTTAACAGATATAGATAAAGCTAAAATAAGAAAAACTGATAAAGAACTAAAAACTGAAGATAATACAGTTCCCAAAGCGGTAAAAAAACAGAACGTATATGATAAAGAGATTTGTTAAAAAATGAGGTGACAGATATGGATAGAAAATATTATCTGATAAACAGTTTTGGAAAAGCTGTTGAATATGAGCATGAGCCAAGAATTAAGATACTTACAATGCAGGATATAAATAAGGCTTATAAAGTGATAAAACCTGTAGTACCTGATTTGGACGACTATACGCTGTGTATGTCAACAAGAGGCAGCAATATGTTATTTTATAAAGAAATTGAGCATGATGGCAAAGCAGATATAGTAGGATTCCAGTTTACATTTTCAATAGTAGATAAAGAAGAACCAATTGACATCAGTTTATTCATTCAGAATAAAAGTAAGTTTACAGAGTTTTTGCAGAAATACAGACTCCCGGCTGATGTTGAAGATGAAATGAAGACAACAAAAAATGTAAAGTTATTTAATATAACAGGAAAAACTTATAAGGAAGATAACTTTGCTGAGTATGTAAGGGAACATGAAGAACAGCTTGGTGAATTACAGGATGCATACCAGATAGAATTAAAAGACCCGCTTGCTAATAATAAGAGCTTATATTTAATGGCAACAGGTGAAAACTGTAATGTTGCAAAGAAATCCGCCTTAGTCTGGGCTATGTATAATACAATAAAGCCTAAGTTATCAGAAGCCGGATATGAAAAGATATTATATGGTTTTGATAAATGTGCCTACATAACATTTTTAAAAGAGGATAAGGAATATCGTATAAATATATTTAAAGACAGACAGGATAATCCGGTAATTGATTTCAATGGATTCTTATATGCATCAAAAGGTGAGGATTTAGAAGAAATATGTAATAAAGAGGTGGATAACTTCTTAAAAGATTTTAACCAGATGGAAAAAGAAGGTTATGTTGCAGGTAATGTAAAACAGCTTGGTGAAAATATATGTGACTACTGTTCTACCAAGGATTTAAGTTATCTTACAAAGCCTGCGGTAACTGAAAAGCCCATAGGACAGACATATAAGGTTAAACAGCAGGAACAGCTTAAAGTTGGCTAGATATTTATTATGAAGTGCAGAATATTGAGTTAATTTAATTCGATATTTTGCACTTTTATTAAAAATGAATTAAAAAAGCATATCTAAAAGAATCTAAAAATCCTAATAGATATGCTTAGTATAAAAAGAACTCGACCTACGGGTACAATACTTTTCTAATGAAAATTATGAGAGCGTAGGATATGGAGTGCCTTCCTTTATCACTATTAATATAACAAATTTTGTAAAATATTTCAACGCATATAAAGGGAAATAACATAGGCATTGATGAACATTAATATCTTGTATGCAGTGTACAATACTCTATTAGTGTAAATAAACATAAAACTTTGTGAAGATGTAAATTGGAAACCACTACCCTATCGGCAGCCAAAAAACAATCCAACCTCCAAGGCAAAATATTTGAAAAAACTTCTAATAAAAACTATAAAAAGGCTTATATAAGTAAGGTATTAAATTAAAAATTGATAAACTATGAATATAAATTAAAAATAAATATATAGAAAGGTAAAGACTATGGCAGATACAACTACAACTGCCCCTGTAAGTCCTGAAGAACTTGAAAAAGAACGAAAGACTTTATGGGCTATATTAAAAGAATGGCTGGATAACTTATTAAATGATAAGAAAGCTGTTAAATTATTTGGTGAGCTTAAAGAACAAATGCAGGATATGGCTGATGCTATTGATGAAAATGCCAACCGCAATGAAGAAGTTCTTGGTGAAATGGTTAAGCTTAATCAGGTAATGTATGATAAGATACATGACCTTGATGTTTCAGATAATGAGTATGAACAGAAGCTTAATGAACTTAATGACTGTGTTACAAGACTTCTTGACGTAACGGAAAAAATTGGCAAATCACAGGAAATTGCAAAGGAACAGGTGCTTAATGCTCTTAAGGATATTCCTGATTTTGCAAAGACTAATTATGAGCTTAAGGTTGATTATGATGATAACCCTAATCATGTATTGCTTATTAATAAGGCTGCGGTGGAAAACAGTGCTATTCCTGATGTTGTTCGTGTTATCCCTAACATGGATGGTACTATCTCAGTTGATACTATGGATATAAAGGATTTTAAGAAGGAATATGCAGATAAGGATATCCGTACTATTAGCGAGGATAAAATCCGTGATGATGAAATCGCACAGCATTATGGTATTACAGACCGCCCTGTTAATGATATTGACAGGCTTATAGATATGGCAGGAATACAGCTTAAAGATGCATTGCAGTGTGAGCAGGCAATATGTAAGAACCAGATTGAAATGTATAAGAGAAAGAAGCTTAATAATGAGCTTGCAAGAAAAGATTATCAGAATACACTTTCAGTACCGGCTTATGAGAACGGCAAGGAATATACTGAAGGCGATATCAAGCTTGTTAGAGATACTTACAAATTTAAAGGTGAAATTGTACACGATAAGTTCACTTTTACACTTGGAGATTGTCAGGTTGAATTTAATGTACAGGGTGGAAATGACCCTGATTCACCTCTTAAGGGCGGTGATTTTACAGCTAAGTTTATTCCTAAAGTTGGTAAAGATATTAAAATATCTGATACAGTTAATGGAATTACTACAAATAAGAAGATGCGTGATGAACGCCCTGCTCTTACATTCCATAGAGCGACTAACAGTATTGAATTTGGTGATTACCACAATGTAAAGTATCAGCAGATTATTCATTCAGAACTGTTTAGAAATCTTCTTAAGCAGTTATACATTGACCCTGATGTTGTACAGGAAAAGATGGATAATACATATGGCAGAGTTGCCATGATTGGTACTGTTAAGAAAGAACATATGGATAAGGTGTATAAAATTGAAGATGTCCTTAAGAAAGCTAATCCGGGTAACATATACAGAAGTGAAAATGATACTACCTATATATCATCACATATTGACGGTACTGATAAAAACCTTATATATGATTTCGACAGGGAAGGAAAAATATTTGGTGTAATGTTGCAGCAGGCTAACGGTGAGTATAAACGTATCATTGACTACAGCAAGCAGATTGTACGACCTGACCTTATAGATGATGATGTAAAGAAAAACTTTAATCAGATTGATAAGGTGTTTAACACAAGCTGGGGAATTGAAACAGAACTTATGGAAGAAATCTATAATGAAACTGTTAAAGAAAACAACAGAGATAAGGATGCCAAGTCAAAAGATGCAAAGGTAAATAAGTTAGAAGGCAACAAGTACATAAATGATGATATGATGCCTATTTACTAAAAAATAAGCCTTGTGGTGGCAATTTCATATTGCTGCTACAGGCTAAAATAAATAATAAGGAAGGTAAAGAATTATGTTAATGTCAACAAAAAGATATTTAGAATTATTTGAAGGTGCGACACCAGATGAAAGACAGGAGCTTATTAATCATATGAGTATTGAGGAAGCTGAACTCCTTCACGATTACGGCTATGATGTATTTCTTAATGATGGAGAAGTCACAAAGGTAGTCAAGAACGAAGAGAGATACGCAAAGCGTATGAAGGAAAATAAAATGATTGGTTAATCTTGTCATTGAACAATTTATAAGTTACAATACACCTATCTAATGAAAGGTAGGTGTATTTTTATGTTAATGTCAGCAAAGAGATATTTAGAACTATTTGAAGGTGCAACATCAGATGAAAAACAGGATTTAATTAATCATATGAGTATTGAAGAAGCCGAACTTCTTCACGATAATGGCTATAAAGTATATTTAAACAACGGAGAAGTTGTTAGAGTTGTAAGCAAGGACGGCAATACAACATGGTATGCTTCAGGCTGCAGGAATAATTAAATATTACTTTAAAAGGGGGAACATGTGCAATGCGTACTCCCCTTTTATTTTGCTTTGACAACTTTATCAGCAAGTTCTAAAATATTCAATCACCGGTTTAATTAATTTCCTTATATATTTTTTCTAATATTTCCCATTCTTTGTCAGATAATTTATTTAATGAAGAAAGGATTTTATCTTTAAAAGGTATATTCTGATTATCACAATGATTATCACAATATTTTTCTCCTGTTCCGTTTATCAGCCAGTCTTCATTAACATTACATTTTTCACATATAAGCTGTATTGTGGCTTTTGATGGAGAACGCACTCCTGTTTCATAGCTTGATAGATTGCATTTTGGTATGCCTAAATACTTTGCAAAAGTATCCTGAGTTTTTCCATATTCAGACCCTTTTCTTATTTCTTTTATTCTATTTTTCATTTCAACCACCTCGCTATTAATTCTTTTTTATATTTTAATTATACACCATTAATAAAAAAATAACTATAAAAAAGCTTTTTTATCATACATTGTACGATTCACATTGACATTTTTAACACATTGTATTATAATATAAATATACTAAGTATTATTTTAGGGGAATTTTAATATGAGTAAATATGAAATTAAACTTAATGAAACTGAATATGTAACTGTAGTATTTGACACATCTATAGAACCGGAAATTATAGTATTAAGACTTCAAAGAGTACACCGTAAGAATAAAGAATTAAAAAAATGTCAGACATTAAATGTATACACAAAGAATGATAAAGGTAAAAAAACATTTATAAGACCTGCAATGCCTGATGAAGAATCAGATGCACAAAATAAAGCCTTAGACATATATGAAATGGCAATGTAGATAAAAAGGAGACTGTCTATGAAGATTATGAGCAGCTACGGCACTATTGCTGTTTATAACAAGGCAGTTTCTTTTTGTATTTACATGTTCCCTTTATTCTACTCTTCTGTGCCATCTTCTATATGTTCTACAGCTTTATTTATATCACAATGCAGATAATTACAGATATTATCTAATATAGCCATTGAGATACATCCATTCTTTTTTATTCTTTGCCTTTATGGAAAGCAATAGCTTCCTGATTCCGCTTATTTGCTTATAAGTTAATAAAAATCGTACACAACATATTGCATAATTTTTATTATTTGTAGTACAATATAAAAAAAGGAGGCGACATATATGGAAGATTCAATTATACGAATAATGCTTAAAGATGAATATGACAGAACATTAAGGATGATAGAAAGCTACAAAGATGAATTACAAAAATATTCTATAGGCAGCCCTGTAATAAGAAAACATAGTAATAATTCATATATGTATCTTGCTTATAGAGATAATGGAAAAGTTATTAATAAATATATTGGCAATATTAATTCAGAAAAGGTAAAAAAACTTGAAAAAGATTTAATGAAACGCAAATACCTGTCTGATGTCCTTAGCAAAATGGAATTTGAAAGAAAAGAAATTGAAATATGTTTAAAAGCAAGTGAAAAATTATATATTGACAAAAACAATGTAAAAAATAATAAAGAAAAGCTTAATACCCCATTTAAAACTGAAGTATTATCTTTTGGAGAAAATACCCCAGTTTTAAAGAACAATATAGCAATTAATGATTTACAAACAGCTATGCAAATTAAATATAATAAAGAGCTTTTTCGTGAAAAAATAAGAGAAAAAATAAAAAATAAGGCATAATTGATTTGTTTTTATGAATAAAGTCTAATTTCCAATATAAGAAAGAAGGTAATTAATATGATTAATGCAGATATATATACGTTGAAGCATAAAGACATAGATGTAATATATTTTTGGAAAAACAATTCCGAAATACTTAACGCTGCTATTATTAAAGTTGCAATAAAATATCTTCCTTTGTCTTTAAAAAGAATCATTCATAATACTGATGAATTTGTAGAACAGCCTGAAGATAAGGATTTTTTTATTCTTAATGGTGAAGGAATCTTCTTACTTGATAATTGGCTTTCAGACAGAGAAATTCCTTTAAGCAGAGATAATTATAATGCTTATATAAAAAAAGAGCTTACAGCAAGGCAATGGATGTTTGAAAATTATGCTATGTCTTTTACTGATTGTTATTGGATTGAAAAAGAAAATGACAATCTTACATGGAAAGATATATGTCAAAAATTAAGTGAAGTAGACCACTTTGTGAATGTGCAGGATGAAAACAGACACTATAAAGGTACTAATGCTACTCTGGGTGGACAATTAGAAAAATTCTGGTATAAAGAAAATGATATGCTTAAATTATGTAAGAAAAATGAGCCATTGTATGATATATTAAGTGCCAGAGAGATTATAGCTTCTTTAATATATGAAAAACAGGGAATGATTCCTGATAAAGATTTCTGCAAATATGATTTTATCTATGATAAAAATAAACAGCCTATAGGAGTATCCTGTAATGCCTTTACCAATGTTTTCAAACCCGGTAAAAATACAGAACTTGTAACAGTTTATGAGCTTTTAGAAGAATATAACTTAACCCAGCAGAATGATGTCTATGAGCTTATACCTTTTCTGGCAAATAAATATAGTTTTGACGAGAAAGAGGCTTATGATTATCTTGATATGCAGACTATGATAGATTATCTTATCATTAATCGAGACCGTCATCAGGGAAACATTGCATTTTTGCGGGATGCTGATACATTGGAAATAGAATCTGCTGCCCCTATATTTGATTCAGGAAGCTGTAAAATGTTGGAAGCTGAAGCAACTGAAAGTCTTAATGATACAAAGGTTAATGGCTTATATCTTACAGACGGCGAATTATTAAAACATGTTAAAAATGTTTCATTGCTGGATATCAATAAGCTTCCAAGCAAAGATGAAATAAAAGATATTTTTGATAAATGCATTAATATATCTGATGAAAGAAAAAATAAAATGTTATCTTTATATGAACAAAAGAAAGACTATATTAAGCAGCTTCAGAGAGAAAAGAAAAAAGCATTATATAAAGTTTCTTACAGAAGCAGGCAAATAATTGAACATTAAATAAAAAGAGAGTATCGTTGACCCCTATTTGTTCAAAGTGTTAATCAGCACTTCAAACATGAATCAACAATAACTCTCTTTTTTGATGCGTATATATTGTGAAATTATATCAACAGGATAAATCCTGCCTGCCACATACTGTAAGCAAGCGTCTAAATGGCATGATACAAAAGCACTTATAAAATATTACTATGATTTATATAATTTGTAAAGCTGTAAATACTGCATTTTTATTCAGCAAATAATATTCCATATTATTCTCCTACGCTTCATATAGCTTCATACAGCTTATTTATTATACAAGCCATTAATTTATCCATTAATACTAAAAGCAGCCTATATGGTCAAATAATAGCATATTCATCACTAACACGCATTATAACAGCATAAAAGTCTAATCAAGTTATACTTATTTTAATTATTTCATTGATACCTGTGTCTACTATGTAGCCACGTCTACTATATAGCCACTATTATCTGAAATTATTATATCAAAAATATTAATATCTGTTTAAATAATAAAGACAAAATAAAAAAGACAGTATAACAATATACTGCCTTTATATATGCTGTGTATATCATTATAATTCATGTTCGCCATAATTTTTAGATATACGGGTATTTTTTACCAATGTATTATCTTTATGTTTATTATAATTCATATTAGTCTTAAGATAATTTTCAAAAGTTGCTCTTGCTGCCTTGAAGAACTGGTCTATATTTCCATGAATAGAATACCAGTCACCATCACTTCCACCATTTGTATCATATTCCATAATCACTATTTCACCTATATATGAATTAGGTATAGGAATATAATCTTTTGGACATGTTACTTTAAGATATTCATTTGCAGCATCATAATTATCTTTCGTTGTTAAATCAAGAATATATGCTGTTTCGGTATCTAATCCTATTCCATCACTTAAAATATAAGTTGGAATTGGCTTACAGATATCTTTAAATTTCATAGATTTTCCATGTGCTATTTCATCACGGCACTGCATAAGAATCTTACCTAAGAGATTAGAACCATTACCATTAACTGTACCCCAAGTTCTATCACCCCATGTATTGCCTTCTTCCAAATAGGCACTGCCTGTTTCTAACAGTTTCTTCTGTAAATCTTCATTCTGCTCAAACTTGGCTCTGACAACATCTGTCATAACCTTGACTTTGATATCTTCCCAGTCTTTTCTTAAAAGTACCCGCCTTCCAAGTTTCTTAGCTTCTGAAGGATTCAGTGTAGTAAACCGTTCACGGTCTTTAGGATTGATACACTTCTGAGCCTGAAAAGCTGCTTCATTATTTTTATAGGTCAGTCCATCATATGTAACCGGGCATTCATAGAAATTGCTTAAATAATAATTATCATTTCTAAATTCATTTATATAATCCATATTAATATTATCCATATTATAATCACCTTTCATTTTTAAAATCACATACATTATACAATATGGTATTTTAAAAACTTGTGCAATTAGGAATTATTATGTATTTGCAGCCAATTATATATGATTATTCCAGTACTGTTAATGTTTTTATCTTAATAAGCTTAATTCATTTATACTTATATTTTTATATTTATATTTTATACTTATATCCATCAGTTTATTAAAGCAATTCTTTTCCACCAAAATTATTCTTAGTCAGTTTTTTGCCGCAAACAGGACAATAATTAAAAGCATTGTTTTTTGTTACAGAATTAAGACTGCTGGCTAATGCTATACTGACTGTTCCTAAAATTTCATTAACCTGAATCTTGCGAAAATCATATCCATTATCACATAAAATACATTTATTGTTCATTTTGCATTTTCCTTTCGTTTACACTTAGGCTTATACTTATATGATTTTATATAGTTTGACATTTCAAAAAGATATTGTTTTTTATTTTTCAAGCTGATTTTTCATCTATCTTAGCTTTATATCTATTTTTATTATTTAATCTTTATGAATCCGCCCTTATAACTTTTATCTTCTTACCAGTTATCTGCTCTAAAATGTTTATATCTACTGTATCTGGGCGTAAATCAGTAACTATTAATTCTGCACTGGGGTCTATATTCGGAGGAAGGTATATATATTTTTTTGATGGATATATAGATGGTGCAATTATCTTCATTTTTCTATTCTTTCTTTTAGTGATATTTAATGCAAAATTTTTGAAAAAATCTTTTTTCATTATTAAATCCTCATCTTATTTGATTTCTCATCTGTCTTAACTTTTTTAATTCACAAAGCACATCCCAATTCTTTTCATACTGTTCCATATAGTTCTTAATCTGTTTAGCATCAATACTCTGTGGCAGCTCAAAATTATCTGTTATGCCATCCTTGGATATTTCAAATACAGTTTTACTTACATACTGTTTAAGTATTTTCCCATTATATTCATTATCGTCAAACCACTTAATAACTGATTTTTCTTCTTTTGATAAATCCCATTTAGCATTAGTTATATCAATCATATTAATCTTCCTTCTTTTTATATTGCTGTTTTATTTCATCTAACAGTTCATCAATGGAATATTCTCCATATTGGATATAGCAGTTAATCGCCTGTTCTAAATCATCAGCATTTTCTGCATCTGTTGGAACACAAAGGTCTACATCCGATAAGGCATCAAAGACTGCCTGTGTAGCGTCATTTAATTCAATGCTTTTCTTTCTTGCTTTTTGTATAAGTTTTCTTAACTCTGAGAAAGAAATCGTTTTATTCTTTGTTTCCATATACAATCTTTTCCTTTCTAAAATAATTTAATAGCCTTCTGTTTCATTATATCCTAATTTTTCATAAGAAAACTTATACTCTGCAATAACTTCATATTTCTTACCACATATATCACACTCTTTTTCAATTGATATCTGGCAATCTGAATTATTCGCATATATAACCTCTTGCTTTATTATCTTATCATCATTTCCATCACTATGTCCACAAAAAGGACATCTAATATATCCCATAATAATCTCCTAACTCTGCACTCATAACTTAAGAATCGAACTCTCCTGCTATATACAGTTTGGCAAGATTATGTCCTTCTTTTAACTGTCTTCCTGTAAATCCAGTTATATTCTTAAAATCACCTGATGAATCTCTTAAATAAATTTCAGGTCTATTAAGTTCATTATCCCAAGCATATGTATTGTCAAAGGCGAAAATTGAATTGGTATAAATAACTGAATCCGGTACTTTTTCTTTAATAGCATCCAGCCAATATATATTAGCCATTACTCCTTCAGCGGCATCTACATGATAATCACAAAATGGTGGATTATCTAACTTTCCATCTTCAAAATATATTTTCATAACCGTTCTCCTTGAAATTTATTTATCATGTTGCATTTCAAATTAATATCCATATTATCTTTAAATCATTTAGCCGATAATTTTAAACAATTTATCTGCGCCATAATTTATTTTTATAATTCCATTTTCAACAGCTTGTTTAAGCTCATTTTTTATTCTGTTCTTTTCTGACTTAACGCCTTTGTCATAACCATTGGAATATTCTCTAAATTTTTCACATTCCTCACTGAATTTTTCTTCATCAAACATATTTTTCTCCTTTATGACATGTAATTTATGACATATAATAGCCATCCTTCTTTATTTTCTCAAATTCACTCTTCCAGAACATCTTCTTTGTTCTTTCAGTAACACCATAACATACAGATGTTAAGTCTACTTCAAGCAATTGCTCTTTAGGTTCATAGCCACAATGCTTCATAAAGTCTTCTGTAACATCCTTAACTGAATGTATTTCCTTTATATAGCTTTCTAATAAATTCATGTCAATCTCCTTTCATCAGGCTCGTATTTACATTCCAACTCCCTGCCACCCGGAGTCAGATGCTTTATCCTGTTTATATCCTTATGTATACCTATAACAAAATAGCTGCTTATTACACATAGATAATCAATGTCGTTATAGCTATTATTCCTTGGAATAGCTACACAATTTTTACAATTGGCACAGCATTTTATCATTGTCTCACCCGCCTAATAAATCAAGATATTCTTCTAATTCTTCTAAAGTATCATACCTGTCAACAAAGTCAACATCACATATACAATGCTTACCGTCTGAATCTTCAAAATAAGTTAAATCCATTTTCTCCGCTTTATCTATTACTTTTTTTAACCTGCTGCCTATATTTGTATGTGTGTCACAATCTTTCATAATTATTCCCTTTCATTACTTATTACTCTATTGTTCCATGTATTAATTATCTTTTCTTTATCAAAACTATTGCCAGTCATAATACAACAGTCGTCACAATATATATAATATCCTTCCTGATTATCATATATCATTGTTGCATGTCCACCACAAAAAGGGCAGGATTTAAGTTTAATGTTAATTTCACTTTCCATAAATTCACCTTTTTATTTCTATCTAAAATTATCTCGTTCAAAATTCTTATTAACAGCTTTCATATTTGATAAAGCAGACTTTATAATTAAATTCATAAAGATTCATCATCTTCTTCATCATCAGTACAATCCATTCCAAGCACCTGATGGACTTTATCAGGGTTAAGTTTATGATTTACTTCTTTTCTAAAAAGCTTTTCTGCTTCTTCAATTGATTCTACATTATCAAATGCCTTACTGCATGATACTGTAACTAAAACTCTCATACATTTCTCCTTTATATCCTTTTTAACTAAACAGTAAATTTCCGTTTCAATGTCTAAATGGAATAATAGGAGAATATTCTCTCCATGCAATAACTGGATAAATACAATTCCATTTTTTCTCCCATAACCATTCTGTTATTGTTGTTTCGATTTTTCCATTTGGCAATTTATATTTTACCTCATAATCAATTCCGAAATTTTCTGTTTCAGGTATGTCAGGTGGTGTGTTAGGAAATTTATTCCACATAATAATCTCCTCTCTAAATTCTGGCTTTATATTGCTTGTTCTAATTTATCCATATTGTTTTCCATTGGATTTTTTATGAAAAAGTTATGTTTAAAACACCATCCGATAGAATGTAATATATCTAATGTTTGGTAAAATGTATTTAATAGTTATACACACCAATATTCTTCGCCATCCATTGCTCTTTTAACTTCATCAATAGACAAATCATATAAATCAGCAACAAAATCTATTGCACTGTCAATAGATTGCAACGATGCAAATTTTCTTCTGTCTCTAAGACAACTAATAGCTTGCTGCAAATTTCTCTCCTTGTGTAATAATTCCTGTTGCTTAACCACTGCATATTTTTCGTAATTGCTTTGACTCATAATTTCACCTTCCTAGTAAATTATCATTTCATTCCTCATCTGTACATACAACACAATACATACAACTGTCACAACAGCCATTGTCACATTCTTCAGATGTAACCTCACTACAATCTTTATCATATTCATCGCAATATAGCATATAAATTCCTCCGTTTTCTGTTGAAATACTTGTTTACTCATGCATACCTGTAAATCATTGTTTCATTGGTACATACATAGGCGGTTCGTCAACTTCTTCTTCTGACTCGAAGTAAGTAATTCCATCTCTAACAATAGGTGCAGCTTCTAATGATAAAATTTCTTTTACAAAATCATCTTCTGTGCAATTCCACATATCAATAAGCTCACTACCGTATGCTCCAAGTGGGTCAACTTGATAACCAATGCCTCCATTATCATATAAGAATATATAAATATCTCCCCAGTTAATACGAATCCAGTCAGCATCCGTTCCACCAACTAAAGGACTTTCTATTTCTGCAAACTGTTTTGCATATTCCTGTATTTCTTTTGACTTGTTGTGTTCAATAATGTCATTTACTATTGCATTGCAGTAATTAAACTGCTTAATCAAATTGGCTTTTAACATAATTTTCCTCCGATATTCCCTTGAAACTCTTGTTTACTCATACATACCTTTTCTTATCAGCCTGCTGTTACTTTTATCTTGCATCCATCCTTAAGTTTATATGTATAAGTACGGTTGCCCTTTAAATCAATGCCTGTATACTCAAGCATATCTTCACACGCTTTAAAAAACTGTATAGGAAGAAACATATACCCATTTTTAATAATCTCAACTTCCTTATCAAACAGGCTTTCATAATGTTCGTCATCATTAACCAGACTATCATAAATGTCTCCATTATCAAAAATACTCTGGCTGAAAAATTTTCCTCCAGCTTCCTTACGTTCTCGTCTTTTAGCTTCAATATTCATTGTAATCTTTTCAATGACCTCTAAAGCTTCCATAAAATCATCAAGTTCGCCCTTATATAAACCTTCATCACTGATTTTTATGCCTTTACTTATAAGGTATTCGCCCCATTCATCATACCATTCGTTATTGCCAAAAATCTGTTTACCATTTACATTTGTTCTGTAACTCATATAGTTTTGCCCTCTCTTTATTTTTAAAACCATTTATATGTTTTCTCATTGCATTTTCTTACATTTACTATGTTATCTCTTCCCTGTTTCACTTATTTTCTTCCTTAACTTTGATTATATTATATACCTTATTACGGTATATGTCAATATTATATTGCAAATTTATATTACTTATTAATCTATTTGTACTATATTTTAATACATTTTTTCATCTTATATATGTAAAAATGCCCCATTAAAACATTTATAATTTTTATTTTTATTATCATTTACTCAGGAACAAAAATTACACAGACAAATGAGGTAATAATTATGAAAAATATAAAATATGTAACACTTGAAGAAAAAATAAAAGAAGTACAGGAAACTGAAAAACAGATAAAAGACAAGCCGACAACAGAAAGAAAGCTATTAGACCTTTGTGGTCACTTATACAGCTTACGCAAAAAGCCTTATAAGCAGGTAAAGATATTAAGTGATTATGATACAGATGGAATTGTTTCTGCTTATAACATGTATAAATTCTTTTCCGGCATCTGTAATGTTCCTGTTAAAACAGAAATTAACGACAGACGTAATGGATATGGCATATCAGATAAAATCGTACCTGAAAAGGATACTCTTTATGTTGTGCTTGATATGGGTTCAAACCAGTTAGATTACATAGATGAAGTTCTAGGCAATGACACTATTATTATAGACCATCACATCATTGAAGATGAAAAGATTAAAGAAGAATTTAAAAATGAGCCAAGACTTCTTAATCTGAAGGCTGATTTAGATGGCTCAGGGGAATTACCTGATTACTGTACGGCAGGGCTGACAAAAAAGATTATTGATACTTATATGAGCCGTCTTTCTGTAAAGATAGATGAAAAAGACTTAAATGCCATTACTGCTATGGCTGCTATAGGAACATGTACAGACTGTGTTAATCTTCTGGATATATATAGTACAAACAGATTCTTAGTGCGTAACGGTATTGATGTTATTAATAATGCTGATGAGAACAATTTTAATTATGTATTAGGAAATTTCTTTGCTACATGTGGCATAAATACAAACGGTAAAATTACAACTGCAAAGGAACTTGCTTGGAATATTGGTTCTATGATTAATGGTGCTTCCAGAATGAGTAAAACATTTGATATGAATGGCGGGCAGTTCATGTTTGATACTCTTACAGGCAAGGTAACACCGGAAACATATGTAAACATCCTAAAGGCTAAAGAAATTAATGAAAAACGTAAGGAAATTACTCAGACTATTAAAAAATCAGATGAATTAAAAGAGACTGTTGCTTCAGTAAAAGCAAATAATGACAACATTGTTATTTATATCTTACCTGAAGATACACCTGAAACTGTTGCCGGGCTTATTGCTTCAGATATTGTCGATAAGACATTAAGACCTTGTATCTGTGTTGTATATGATAAAGACGCTGACTGCTATAAAGGCTCAGGTCGTAATATGGATGGTTTTCCTTCACTTTATGAAAATGTAAAGAAAGCATTAGGTCATACTGAAGGCTTTGGTGGACATGACAGTGCAATAGGTATCAGCAGCATGTCATTTACAGATTTAAGTAAAATGTCAAAGAATCTTTCAGAAATATATAAAAACATAACGATAGACAGCAAGCCTGTAGAAGTATTTAATTTCAATCCTAAAGGTTTAAGAGGACTTACAGATAAAGTTCTTAGTCTTGAACCTATTGGAAGTGGAAATGAATTACCTTTAATTGAAGTACCTATTAATGGTAATGAAAAAGTAACAGATTTAAGCAAAAAAAATAATAATCCACATTGGAAAATTTTAGATACTGAATACGGAAAAATGAAGGAATGGAATTATGAAGAAGGAATGTATTCATCTCCTACTTCAGTACTTGCTAAACTGGAATATTCAAACTACAGTGGCAGATGTGAACTTACGTCTGATAAAACACTTGATGATTATAACAGACTTACGGCATTACAGAAGCCTGTACCGGCAAAAATAAAAGCAAAAAATGAACAGCTTGGTAATCCTTAAAAATTTTAAAAAAAATTAAAGAACAACTATAAAAGAGCTTTATTGTAAAAGCTATAAAAATGAAATTTTGTACAATAACAAAGTAAACAAAGCTTAATAGGCATCTGTACATGCCTGAGTGATAACTGTACATATCACACTAAGCAATTTTTTAATAAAAAGGAGATAATTATTATGGGTTACAATTTTACAAAACAGACACAGAATGAAACACATGAAAAAGCAGATTTTACATATTCTACTTTTTCTAAGAATGTAAGAGAGAATAATCTTTTAAAGGGCAATGGCTCAGTACTTTACGCAGCCAAGGATTATGCTGATGAGCTTGGTAAGAAGATGGAAGAAGCTGATTTAAGAAGCTCACGCTTTAATGAAGATGGTGAAAAGATTTTTGACCGTATCACAGTAGATTATAAGACACTTGAAAAGTACAATAAGGAAACAGGCAAGAGTGAGCCTATTCTTGGAGAAGATGGCAAGCCAGTCCAGATTCCTACTCTTTCTGTTCCTGTTACATACAAGAACGAAGAAGGTAAGCGTGTAAGAGACAGCCTTGTTCTTAATTTAAGAAAGACTGATAAGGGTGAAGATGCTACAATGGAAATCTCTAATGTAAGATGTGAGAGATTTATTAATCTTCCACAGGTGGACGGTAAGTATCCAAAGGAAAGCTTTGCTACAATCAAGTATGCAGACTTTGAGACAGGTCTTAATGATAAGGGAAAGGCTGTTGCAGCACTTTTTAAGGATGATGTAAATATTATCCAGCACAGAGACAATACAAAGCTTACAGAGCTTGCTAAGTCACTTTCTGAGTATCTTAAGACTAATTCACCTAAAGTAATGGTTGAAAAGGATGAAGGACAGGAAGAGAAGCAGGAAGTATATGCTATAACAGATTATAAGTATGGTAACATCACTGTTAATGGCAGACATAATGAGCAGGTAGTATTGTTCTTCAGAAATAACGGAGATGTCGGCATGGAAGATGTTAAGTTTAAGGGTGATGGTGAAAAGCCTGAAAAGACAACTTTTGGACTTGATAACTTAGATGTAGTTAAGGATGATTCCTTAAGACTTCTTGTTGAAGGTTTTGCTACTAATGTGCCATATAAGGAGCTTGTAGCTGAAAAGGAAGCTGCTAAGGCTGAAAAGTCTGAGGTTGATATGTCAGAGGCTAATCCTTTTACATCACCTAAGAAGCAGCCAGAAGTAGAAAGAGCATAATATCTTGCTTATAGCAAGCTGTACAGGTTTGAATAAATAAAAAAGGGCAGGCATAAAAACCTGTCCTTTTTGTTTTGCTCTTATTTTATAATCTATCAGGCTTTGTAGATAAATTATTTACATCAACTACTATTTCATTTTCGCCACGGCTGTTAAAATATGCCAGACAATTTTCTTTTTTTACTTTAGTGGTAAGGACATGATTGTCCTTACCTTCATATCTATTCATAAACCATTCCGCAGTATCTTTATTCAAAGTCCATGATAGACCTTTTTCTTTTCTTTTATGACCCACGCCTCTATAGATAGTAAATTCATCCGGCAGACTGTTAAATACCTTTAATTCCTCTTTAGACATTAAACTTCTTTTATCAGCTTTCTTAAACCACCGTATAAGCATATTTATAGGTACATTGATATCATCATTAGGGTTTTCGCTTATTATCCAAGCATCTTTTAATAGTTCGGCAAAATCTTTTTTGCTCAAATCATCTTTCCAATATTTAATCATTGCGAGCTTATAAGGAATATTAACCATAAAATAAATAGACCATACATCTTCAGCTTCATCTATATGGTTAAATAAGATATCAGTCCATTTATTAAATCCATCTTTATTTGCTAAATCAAGCCATTCTCCGGTTTCAGAATTATACCAGTTACAAGTGTTAGTGAAAGGATGTGAAGTTATTATTCCTCCTAAAAGCGGTTCTATTGGTACTGATTTACATATTAATTTAGATATCTCTTTAATTTCTTCTAAATTAGTTTCCTTATTATACTTCATATATACCTCACAAAAAATATATCAGAATCATTTTTACTTTATTTATTAATCATTTTTTAGCTTTTTACTTTAAAAAATGCAATTTTCTTCTTTATTTATATTAATTTTATATTAATATTTCCAATAATTTATCTCTAAATCATCAAAAAATAGCAATTGGGTTAAAATTGGGTTAAAACAGAAAAAACTGGACTGACCAAAAATCGGTCAAGCCCAGTATTTACGCCCTTTTATAAGTATTAGTCAACAGAGATGATTTCTTTCTTGTTATAAGAACCACAAGACTTGCATACTCTATGAGGCATCATTAAAGCGCCACACTTTGAGCACTTTACAAGATTTGGAGCAGCCATCTTCCAGTTTGCTCTTCTCTTATCTCTTCTTGCCTTTGAAGATTTATTCTTTGGACAAATTGACATATGTTACACCTCCTTAAAATTCTTTAAAATATCTTTGAAAACAGACATTCTTGGATCCAGGGACTCTCGGTCACATCCACACTCTGAGACATTCAGGTTGTGTCCGCATATAGAACATAGCCCCTTGCAATCAGGGGTACATAATGTCTTACCCGGCATGGATATCAGTATTTCGCCGAAAACTAATCTGTCCACGTCGAGTTCGTATCCACCAATATAGTCTTTTTCTTCCTTTGCTTCTTCCCCGGCAGCATTGTCTGAGAAATCAACGATTTCATCAACACTGTACTCTACTTTCGTAGGAACAGACTCTAAACATCTGTCACATGGAATATCAAGAACAACAAAGCTCTCAGCTTTAATCTCAAGCTTATTCTTACCAATTCTGGTAATGCTTAATTCAAACTCTGGCTTCTCAAGTATACTATACTTAGCGATTCCAGTGTCAAAGCTTTCTGATTCAATTGAAACCTTTTCTATTCTTTCATCCTGTGAACCGGATAAAAGCTCTCTTAAATCAATTAGCATAATTGTCTCCAATTCATACTATTATGCACAGGAAAAGCATGCGCTAATCCACACCTTGTCAATTATACGCATGCTCCCTGTCTTTGTCAACAACAAATTCACTTAAATTCAATATTTTTCGCGAATATGTCAATTATTTTACTAATGCTAATGTTTCTCTTGCGATTGCAAGCTCTTCATTAGTAGGAATTACGCAAAGCTTAACCTTAGATTCTGGTGTAGAGATAATTCCTTCTACTCCACAAGCCTTCTCGCTTGCAGCTTCATCAAGTTCAACACCAAGGTATCCAAGATATTTAGCTACCATTGGACGAAGCCATGCAGCATTCTCACCAACACCAGCTGTAAATGTAATGGCATCAACACCGTTCATAGCTGCTGTGTAAGCACCAATATACTTAGCTACTCTGTAAGCATAAGCTTCAAGTGTAACCTTAGCAATTTCGTTACCGTCGTTAGCTGCAGCATTAAGATCTCTGAAATCACTTGAGATTCCGCCTGACATACCAAGAACACCAGACTTCTTGTTAAGGATATTGAGCATCTCGCTTATTGTAAGGTTCTCATGGTTGCATAAGAACTCTAAGATAGCCGGATCAAGGTCACCCGAACGTGTTCCCATGATAAGTCCTTCAAGTGGAGTAAGACCCATAGAAGTATCTACACACTTACCACCAACAGAAGCTGAGATTGAAGCACCGTTACCAAGGTGGCATACGATAACCTTAGCTGTCTTAGGATCAAGGTTAGCAAACTTGATTGTCTCTTTAGAAACAAAGCTGTGGCTTGTTCCGTGGAAACCATATCTTCTTACGCCGTACTTCTCATAATATTCACGAGGAATAGCATAGAGATAAGCCTTTGGCTCCATTGTTCCACCAAATGCTGTATCCCATACAGCTACATTTGGCTTGCCTGGCATAGCTGCCTCAACGGCTTCAATACCGATAAGGTTAGCTGGGTTATGTAAAGGACCAAGGTCGAAGCACTCTCTTACAACCTTCTTAACATCTTCTGTTACAAGACAAGACTCGATATACTTCTCACCTGCGTGAAGTACTCTGTGTCCTACTGCTGCAATCTCATCTGTAGACTTGATTACGCCGTGCTCAGCATCCTGAAGAGCATCAAGAACAAGCTTAACTGCAATGTTGTGATCCTTCATAGGTGTTTCAACAACATACTTATCCTTTCCTGTTGGCTTGTGTGTAAGAACAGAACCTTCAATACCGATTCTCTCTACAAGACCTTTTGCGATTACGCTCTCATCATCCATGTTAATAAGCTGATACTTAAGAGATGAGCTTCCACAGTTTAATACTAAAATATTCATTACAAAAATTCTCCTTAAAAATGTTAATTATGCATTCTGAGCCTGAACTGCTGTCATAGCTACTACACCAACGATATCGTCAGCGAAGCATCCTCTTGAAAGATCGTTAACTGGCATAGAAAGTCCCTGAAGAACAGGACCATAAGCTCCAGCCTTAGCAAGTCTCTGAACAAGCTTATAACCGATGTTACCAGCTTCAAGGTTAGGGAATACAAGTGTATTAGCCTTACCAGCTACCGGGCTCTCAGGTGCCTTAAGTGCAGCAACTTCTGGAACTAAAGCAGCATCTAACTGAAGCTCACCATCAACAGTGATATCTGGGTACTTCTCTTTTGCAATCTTAACAGCATCAGCAACCATAGTTACTCTGTCATGCTTAGCACTTCCGTATGAAGAGAAGCTAAGCATAGCAACCTTAGCGTCCTTTCCTACAAAGCTCTTGAATGAATCTGAAGAAAGCTTAGCAACCTCAGCAAGCTTCTCTGAATCATAATCTGGGCTTACAGCACAGTCAGCGAATACAAAAAGACCGTTCTCACCGAATTCGCAGTCTGGAACTTCCATAAGGAAGAAACCTGAAACTGAGCTGATACCTGGCTTAGTCTTTAATAACTGAAGAGCTGGACGGATTGTGTTACCTGTTGAGTGGCATGCACCAGATACTGCTCCATCAGCATCTCCACATTTACACATAAGGCATGCATAGTACATGTAATCCTTCTCCATCTGTTCCTTAGCCATCTCAGGTGTAACACCCTTCTTGCTTCTTAACTCAACGAATTTATCAATATACTTCTGCTTATTAGGATCGTTAAATGGATCTACGATTGTGGCGCCAGAAATGTCATAGCCCTTACCATACTTCTCGATCTCTTCAGGAGTACCAATGATAACTAAATTAGCAATGCCTTCCTTTAAAATCTTCTCAGCAGCTTCATAAGTTCTCTTATCCATAGACTCTGGTAATACGATAGTCTTCTTGTCTGCCTTTGCTCTTTCTTTAATTGTGTCAATAAATGCCATGATTAATGACTCCTCCTTATAAAAAAGTAAATTTTCAGTAAACATACTGAACTCTGACAAAAATTATATACCAATTTTTAGTCGAAAACAAGGTCGTCTGGCACTTAAAAATGTTTTAAAAACGATACATTGACTAAATTCAGCAATAATTTTGACATAAATGTACGATTTCAGTAAAATATAATAAAAACATAAAGGAGACACTACATGAAAGCATGCGGAATTGTTGCAGAATATAACCCATTACACACAGGACATGTATATCAGATGAATAAAGCAAGACAGATTTCGCAGGGTGACTGTATTATCGTTGTTATGAGCGGCAATTTTGTGCAGCGTGGTGAACCGGCAGTAATTGATAAGTATGCAAGAACAAGTGCTGCATTAAAAGCTGGTGCTGATATTGTTGTTGAACTACCTGTATACTACGCATTATCAAGTGCAGAGAATTTTGCTAAAGGTGCAGTTCTTACACTTAATACAATGAAAGCCGCTTCAATCTGTTTTGGTGCTGAAACTGATAATGCAGATTGTCTGGCAAAGATAAGCCGTACTATAATATCAGAATCGCCTGAATATAAGGCAATTCTTAACAAAACTCTTGCAGAGGGGCTCTCATACCCTGCGGCAAGACAGACTGCTCTTCTGGAATATCTGCCTGAATGCAAAGACATAATTACAGGTTCTAATAACATTCTTGCAATTGAATATATAAAAGCAATTCTTTACAACAACCTTAACATGACATATTATCCGGTGCTTCGTGAAGGTGCTGGCTACAATGACGACACAGATACCGCTGAGTATGCAAGTGCATTTGGAATAAGAAAAATGCTTATGTCAGATGAACATGACAGATTAAAAACATACCTTACTGCCGGTATGTATGAAGAAATAAGCAATTCTAAGAGCTGTCCTTTATTTCTTGATGATTTCAGTAATATATTTAATCATAAAATGTTATTTATTAAGCAGATATGTAACATTAATAATACTGACTTTGCTGACAGACTTGCTGAATATGAAGATATCAGTCCGGACATCGCAAACAGATTTGCAGGTACATTTACAGGAAGTGACACTATCACAGAATTTGCAATGAAAGTCAAATCAAAGAATATAGTATATTCAAGAATATGCCGCTGCATTATGCATATAATTCTTGAAATAAGAAAATTCATGTCCGATTCATACAATAATATACCATATATAAGATTATTAGGTTTTAATAAAACCGGACAGCAGTATCTTGGAAGCATCAAGAAAGAACTTGATGTACCTTTCATTACCAAGGCTGCTGATTATAAAAAAGAACTTATATTTGACCTTGCATGTTCTGATATATATGCACAGTCTGTATATGAAAAGTATGGGTATGTAATGAAGAATGAACTGCAACAGAATATAATACGTATATAAAAATACACCGGCTGAACCATTAATCTGATTCAACCGGTGCATTTTTTATATTAATTCTTAATTAGTTCTTAAAGCTGTGGATTGGTGCAGGAATTCTTCCCACTCTGTTCACGAATGCAGAACAGTCAAATTTATTAACAGGCATAATAGGCGCATAACCTAAGAGTCCGCCGAATTCAACTGTCTCTCCAATACCCTTTCCTACAACAGGAATAACTCTTACTGCTGTTGTCTTCTGATTTACCATACCGATAGCTGCTTCATCTGCAATAATTCCTGAAATTGTTGTTGCAGGTGTGTCACCTGGAATAGCTATCATATCAAGACCAACTGAGCATACACATGTCATGGCTTCAAGCTTTTCAATTGTAAGTGAACCTTCATTAACCGCGTCAATCATTCCCTGATCCTCTGATACAGGGATGAATGCTCCACTAAGTCCGCCTACATAAGAAGATGCCATAACACCGCCCTTCTTAACCTGATCATTAAGCATTGCAAGTGCAGCTGTAGTACCAGGTGCTCCTGCTCTCTCAAGTCCGATTTCTTCAAGAATCTCTGCTACTGAATCTCCAACAGCAGGAGTTGGCGCAAGTGAAAGGTCAATAATGCCAAAAGGTACACCGAGTCTCTTAGAAGCCTCCTGTGCAACAAGCTGTCCAACTCTTGTAATCTTAAATGCTGTCTTCTTGATAGTTTCGCAAAGAACCTCAAAGCTCTTTCCTCTTACACTCTCAAGTGCGTATTTAACAACACCAGGACCACTGACACCAACATTTATAATTGCATCATCTTCTGTCACACCGTGGAATGCACCAGCCATGAAAGGATTATCATCAGGGGCATTACATAACACAACAAGCTTGGCACATCCTAAAGAATCTTTATCCTTAGTAAGTTCTGCTGTCTCTTTAACTATCTCGCCCATAAGTCTTACTGCATCCATGTTAATACCAGTCTTTGTTGAACCGACATTAACAGAACTGCATATAAGCTCTGTCTGTGCAAGTGCCTGTGGAATTGATCTTATTAAAAGTTCATCACTCTTAGTCATACCTTTTGATACAACTGCTGAATAACCACCAATGAAATTAACACCAACAGTATGAGCCGCTTTATCAAGAGTTTTCGCAATAGTAACATAATCCTCAGGTGTCTTACATGCAGAAGAACCAACAAGAGAAATAGGTGTAATTGATATTCTCTTATTAACAATAGGAACACCGAATTCCTTTGCAATCTCTTCTCCGGTTGAAACTAAATCCTTAGCAAGAGTTGTGATTTTGTTATATATTTTCTCATTTACCTCAGCTAAATCAGGACCAGCACAGTCAAGAAGATTAATACCCATAGTAATAGTTCTTACATCAAGGTTCTCTTTCTCGACCATTTTGTTAGTCTCTGTAACTTCCATAATATTAATCATAGTATTTAAGTCTCCTCACTTTCTTAGATACGGTGCATCATGTCAAATATTTCTTCACGCTGGCATTTAATTACAACACCAATATCTTCGCCAAGCTTATTAAGATCTTCATTAACATTATCAAAATTCTTTGTAGAACCAGACATATCAACAATCATCATCATATTAAAATATCCTGAAACAATAGTCTGTGAGATATCAAGGATATTAACCTTTGTATCAGCAAGATAAGTACATACTCTGGCAATAATACCAACAGTATCTTTTCCTACAACAGTAATTACACATTTTTTCATAGTTTTCCTCTTTCTGCACCTTGTAAGCGCCTGTTATATTTCGCAAATACCTGATAAAACATCACGCTTTGCAACCTCTATATCAAAATCCGAAGATTTGAATGAGTTATCTGACATATCAATTTCTAACTTCACCGTCTCATAAGCAAGTTTATCATAGTTATTCTCTTTGCTTAAATGACCAAGATATATTTTCTTAAGCTTATCATGAAGCAGGGAATTGACAAGCTGTCCAGATGTCTCATTAGAGAGATGTCCTTTATTACCTAATATTCTTTTCTTAAGATAAAAAGGATAAGGACCAACCTGTAACATATTGATATCATGATTAGCCTCAACAAGCATAATATCAGATTCTGTCAGATTATCAACCACATAATCATCAAAATACCCTAAATCAGTTACAACCGATGCTTTTTTTATACCATCTGCACATTTTTGAGTAAATGTATACGCAACCGGTTCGTTAGCATCATGTGATATACGGAATGGGTGGACTGTTACATCTCCAATTGAAATATCTTCATCCGCATTTATCTTATTAAATATGCCATCCGGAATATTCCCAAGTGATGAAATCTGTTCTATCCCCTCTATTGTACCAGACGTTGAATAGATTGGAATCCCATCTTTTCTCGATATAACACCAAGCCCTTTTGTATGGTCAATATGTTCATGTGTTACAAATATTGCATCAATATCTTTAAGACTTAAACCCGCCGTATTAAGCCCTTCTTCAATTCTTTTCCTGCTTATTCCGGCATCAAAAAGAACATGTGTGTCCTCCGTACCAAGGTAGATGCAGTTTCCACTGCTTCCGCTGGCAATCGGCATCATTCTCATAATTATTTATCCTCCCAGCGAAGCTCTATAACATCACCATCATTAAGTGGCGATGAATAATCAGCATCATTTCCGTTATGTAAGAATACAAGATTCCCCCTTACCATTGTAAGATCAAATGGATAGAACTGGAACAGGTCTACAACTATATAATCAGGCTTGCCTGATAAAACAACACTCTGACCATTAACCGTAATAGTTATATCCTGCGGTTGTATAACTGGTTCTTCTGCTACCTTATCATCAGTTTCTTCTGATTCCTGCAGCTTTTCTGATGCCATAATATTCTCATTATATTCCTCTAATGAAGAAGTTCTTACCGTAAAGTTCTCATATACTTTAGTATTCTTATCTGCTGGTTCATTATTAACAGTTACATTGAGTGTCTTATAATCCAAGTCAAGAAACTCAAAAAGCTGTGCAACTGTATAGAAGTTCTCCATACGGATTTTGTCGCCGTCATTAATATCATAGAACTCTGACTTTAATTCTCCATTAACATATGCAAATCTTGGGCAGACTATAGTTTTATCATTTACTATAAATGTTATCTGGGAATTAAACTCTTCAAGCTGTCCTATTGTTATGCTTGCCGGTTCTCCTACTGTAGATTCCGTTACAACTATTATATCATTCTGTTCAATCGGAGTATGAAGATTAGCCGGTCTTCCATTAAGCGTAACAACTGCACCTTCCCCGGCACTTCCCCTTACAAGTCTTGACTTTCCATTAACAGTAAAGTTAATCTCTGCTCCTCTTCTTGGGAAAAGCTTTTCATTAGGGAAGCCAATCTGCATAACAGCATCTACAACTGTAAGATTACTTGTATCATAGAGCTTTATTCGTTCTTTATTAACAGTAACAAATACAAAATTGTTCTTTTGCGTATAATAATTAGTGCATATACCGACAGGCGTTACATATAATGAATCCTTCTTGAAATTGTCAACCTGAAAATCAACTGCAGTTAGAACCTCTTCACCTCTTACCGCAACTCTCTGGTGCGGTATTCCAAGACAATCGGCAACTCTTTCTGTATAACCTGGTATCTTGCCACCACCGCCGACAACAAACACAGCATTTACAGGCTTACCACCATTAAGCTCAATAATCTTTTCCGCAACATCCTTTGCCATCGCATTCACAACATCAGCTGCTGCATTTCTTATTTCAAGTGCATCTACCTTCTGCGTAATACCCATGATATCTTTAAATGTTACAAGTCCTTTTTTCTTAGTACTTGCAGACATTTTAATCTTTTCAGCAGTATTAAAATCAACAAGGTAAGTTTTTGCTATACACTCTGTTATCTCATCACCTGCGCAAGGTATCATGCCATAAGCAATTATACAGCCATCCTTTGTAAGACAGATATCTGATGTTCCTGCACCTACATCAACAAGCCCTATGTTAAGAAGCCTGTACTGCTCAGGAATTGCTATATTCATGGCTGCTATAGGCTCTAATGTAAGACTTGCAACATTAAGTCCGGCATATTCAACAGCTTCATAAAGTCCATCAACTACCTCTTCCGGCAAAAATGTAGCAATAAGTTCAACTGAAATCTTAGAAGCCTTATGCCCCTCAAGATTATTAATATCATAGCCGTTAAGCTGATATCTTATAGGGGTGTTTCCGACACAATAAAATCTTGCTTTATCTTCTTTTTCGTTAATCTTATTATGTGCATTCTCAACTGCCAGAAGATTAAGTGAATAGATATGTTCCTGTGTAACCCGTGTTTCTTCTTCAAATTCATACTCAGCAGACGAATTAACAGTTTTAAGAACTCGTCCGGCAGCAGCAATGCATACATCTGAAAGTTCCCTTTCTAGCCGATTCTCAAGAGAATTCTTAACTTTTCTGATTGTATCGCCAACTTTATAGATATCATGAATCTGACCATCAAGCATTGCTCTGGTTTCATGCTTCTGCTCAGCCATTGCAATAACTTTAAAACGGTTCCTTTCCATGTATCCCACAACACCGACAATACTTCTTGTTCCTATATCAAGACCAAAAACAAGGGTCTCATTTCTTGACTGTGTATTATCCATACCCTACCTCTAGAATAAACAAATTATGTATAATGTATCATATTCCAAGTATAATCTCAAGCTGGGCGCGTGTTTTTTCAATATCTGCGCCATTATTAATCACTTTATCTGCATGCTTTCTGAACTCATCATCAGATAGCTGGCTTTTAAATATGTCTGATATCTTTTCATCAGAATAGCCTCTTGAAGCAGCAAGTCTTTTTCTTCTCTCATCTTCCGAAACATATATATACCATATCTCATCCATGAATATATCATAGTGATCTTCAATAAGCAGTGCTGCCTCAACAAAACAGTAATCAACATCATCTGCTATCTTATGATTATTAATCTGATTAATAATCTCTTGTTTTACAAGAGGATGAATTATGCTGTTAAGAACGATTCTCTTATTAGGGTTCTTAAATATAATATCTGCGAGAAGAGGTCTGTTTATCTCTCCATCTTCTCCTACAATCTGCTCCCCGAATATATCAACGACCTTTTTAAATCCAATATTACCTGAGTGGTATATATTTCTTGCAACAAGGTCTGCCTGTATAATGTCGCAGGAACACATTTCTTTAAGGAGTGCAAGAACAGAAGATTTTCCTGCTCCTACACCACCTGTGATTCCAATAACTTTCATTAGTGTGCCTCCAGCCAGTCTTTTCCTTCCTTTAAATCTACCTCAAGAGGAACTTTAAGGCTTACTGCATTCTTCATTCCATCAAGCATAATCTGCTTTACAGTTTCAACCTCATCCTCTGCCGTCTCAACAAGAAGCTCATCATGAACCTGCAATATAAGTCTTGACCTGAGATTATGCTCCTTAAGTGCATTATATACATTAATCATTGCCAGCTTTATAATATCAGCTGCAGTTCCCTGAATCGGTGCATTCATGGCAACTCTCTCTCCAAAAGAACGCTGCATGAAATTAGAAGATTTAATCTCTGGAATTTCTCTTCTTCTATTGTACATTGTAAGTGAATATCCTTTTTCTTTGGCATCACTTACGAGTCCGTCAATAAATGTCTTGATAGTCGGATAGCTTGCAAAATATCTTTCAATATATTCTTTAGCTTCTTTTCTTGAAATACTAAGATCCTGACTTAATCCAAATGAACTCATTCCATAGATAATGCCGAAATTAACTGCCTTGGCATTTCTTCTCTGTTCATCAGTAACCTCATCGAGCGGTACGCCAAAGACCTGTGCCGCCGTTGCTCTGTGGATATCTGCTGATGAATTATACGCCTCAATGAGCTTCTCATCCCCTGACATATGAGCAAGAATTCTTAACTCTATCTGAGAGTAGTCGGCATCCAAGAATACAAAGCCATTCTTTGGAACAAATACCTTTCTTATAGCCTTACCCATCTCCATTCTTATAGGAATATTCTGAAGATTAGGCTCTGTACTGCTTATTCTTCCAGTAGCAGTTATTGTCTGGTTAAATGTACCATGAATTCTTCCATCTTCTGATATATACTGTGTAAGACCGTCAGCATAAGTTGATTTAAGCTTTGATAACTGTCTGTATTCAAGAATCTTACTTACAACCGGATAATCAGGTGCAAGCTTTTCAAGTACATCTGCGGCTGTTGAATAGCCACTCTTTGTCTTCTTTCCGTTAGGCATTCCAAGCTTTTCAAAAAGTATTACACCAAGCTGCTTTGGTGAATTGATATTGAACTCTTCGCCTGCTGCTTCATATATCTCTTTCTCAAGAACCAAAATCTTAGTGCCAAGTACCTTAGAATAATCAACAAGTGCCTTTTTATCAACACTTATGCCCTGCTGCTGCATATCAAAAAGAACAAATATAAGAGGCATTTCTATAGTTTCAAAAAGCTCATACATATTCTCACTCTTTAACTGTTCTGTAATTTTATCAGCACATTTGTAATAAGCATATGATGAAAGACATGCATACTTAATAAGATTGTCTTCCGCTTCATTTACTGCCTTATTAATTGACAATTTACCCAGAAGTTCTGTTTTTGAAGGATATGTTAATGATAAAAACTCTCTTCCAAGACTTTCATAATCATAACTTTCGTTACTTGGATGAAGCAGATATGCCGCAATTGCAGTATCAATAAATGCTTTTTCTGAAACAAGCGGATAGCCATTTATCTTGTCTTTTTCAAATATATCAAGATAATCTTTAATATTGGCAGATGCTATATTTCTGTTAGAAGCCACGCTTACAACATCTGACAGACGGTCTGCAAGATAACTCTCTGTAACAAAGCCCGATACCGGAATATAATATATTTCTGTATCTGATAGTGTTATTCCAACTGCAGTCAGTTCACTTTCTCTTACAATAGAAAGTCCGATTTTTTCAATTCCACCTGCTATATCCATTGCTTTGTTAAATACATTTTCAACCTCAGCAAAATCAGATATCTTCTTGAAATATTCATAACATTCAGGATCTTTAGCAATTATATCTGTATTCTCAAACTTCTTTAGCATATTTTTAAAATTATACTTCTTAAAAAGTTCATATGAATTCTCATTAAAGAAATCACCTGCTTTAGAATCTTCAACTTTATAATCAATCGGAACATCGATTTTAATCTCTGACAAGAATCTGCTCATCTTAATCTGCTCGATATTCTCAGTTATTGATGTTTTTGCTTTAGGCGGCTTCAACTCGCAAAGATGTTCAAAAACATTATCAAGACTATGATATTCCCGAATAATGGCAGACGCTGTCTTAGGTCCTATCCCCGGTGCTCCCGGTATATTATCAGATGTATCCCCCATAAGGGCTTTAACATCTATAAATTCATGAGGAGTAACTCCATACAGATTAAATACATCTGATGGATAATAATCTTCAACCTCTGTTACACCTTTCTTTGTCTTTGGTATTCTTATCTTAATATGCTCATCTGCCAGCTGAAGCAAATCTCTGTCACCTGAAACAATTGATACATCTATTCCTTTCGCAGCACTTTCCTTCGCAATTGTACCTAGAATATCATCTGCTTCGTATCCCTCCTGCTCGACAACTGTAATATTCATTGCTTTAAGCAGCTCCTTCATAAGAGGAACCTGCTGCTTTAGTTCTGGCTGCATAGGCTTTCTTGTCCCTTTATATCCATCAAATGCCTTATGTCTGAATGTCGGTGCAGATAAATCAAATGCAACCGTAATATAGTCGGGCTTTTCTTCATCAAGAAATTTAAATAAAATATTAAGAAAGCCATACATAGCATTGGTATGTATGCCTTCTGCATTAGTAAGGTCAGGAACTCCGTAAAATGCCCTATTTAATATGCTGTGTCCATCTATTAATATAAGTTTTTCACCCATAACAATCTCCCATCTTTAAAAGAATTTAATAATGATAAGAAGCAATGCTGTAAGAACCATAACTGTAGAAACAAAAATATATCTTACCCTGGTAAAATGAGTCCATTGTCTTAAAAACAAACATTTAGCCTCACTGTCCTTAAGCTTCTGCTCAACCAGCCCTGTAAAATCAAATGCATCTAAATATGCACTATATCTGCTGTTCTCTGTTCTTTTCTCACTATCATCTTCTAATCCATATAAAATTATATAATATATCTCCATCTCTTCACGACAGTCTGCACAGTTAAGAATATGATTGGTAAATGCTTCTTCATCTTTAAGTGACAGATTGCCATGTTCAAAGCTTTCTATCCTGCTCTGGATTTCCTTACAGTTATCCATAAACGCCTCCATAAATGTAAAGCCCATGCCGGCATGATTTGTTTCCGGACGCGATGTGTATAAAGGCTCCATGGCCAGTTCCACATCATCCATCCCGATTCCCTCGTCCTCAATTTCAACTTCCAGCCATTCATCCTGAATTTCCGCTCTGATCTCTACGCTTCCGCCTTTACCGTCATAACCGTGTACAACTGCATTCGTGACGGCTTCCGAAACGGCTGTCTTAATATCTGACAATTCTTCCATCGTCGGATCCATTTTTGCTGAAAAAGCAGCCACCGTCACCCGTGCAAAATACTCATTTTCCGCAATGGCATTCATTGTCAGACGCATTTTATCTCTCATCCCCGGCTCCGCCTCCTTCCACTGCTGCCAAAAACTGCGCTTCATCTTCATAACACGGAATAATTTTATGCAGCCCGGCCATCCGGTAAATCCTCCGAACCCCGCTCTGCATGCGAATGATATAAACAGCACCGCCCCATGCCCTGATTTCCCGATAAAGTCCGATCATCATACCTACACCGGCACTATCCATAAAGACTGTATCCGCCAGATCAAAAACCAACAGCCGGAAGCACTGCTGCCTGAGCAGCCCTTCCGTGTACCTGATAATTGTTTCCGCCTGA